>Ga0302326_10003663_pt1 | contig 36091 bp, 31 predicted proteins | sample Palsa_T0_3_FD_202264 | JGI IMG/M metagenome (GOLD analysis project Ga0302326, IMG submission 202264) | Peat permafrost microbial communities from Stordalen Mire near Abisko, Sweden - Palsa_T0_3 | ecosystem: Environmental > Terrestrial > Soil > Palsa > Peat permafrost | place: Sweden: Abisko... | reverse complement strand
AAACCCTGCGCAATCAGCACTCGCCTGCAGATAGCCCCGCGAACCTCGAAGGCCGTGTCCGGCTTGACCAGGTCGTGGCGCATCACGTGCGACCAACTCCAGTAGAGCAGCGCACCCGGCAGCAGAATATTGAGCCAGTAGAGCAGCAGCGCAGTCCTGAAGGTGATGAACTCCGCCAGCAGGCGCGTAATCAGCGGCAGCGTGGTCACGGTAAACAGAAACCCCAGATGAATCCAGGTCAGGTCGCGGCTGCCTTCTTGGATGTGGCTGAGCTGTGTCTGCTGCCCAGCCCAGAAGATTCCCAGCGTAAGAAAGCTCATCACATACGCAACCCCCTGCGGCGCCAGGGCAGCGAGCGCATGGAGCAGATCAGCTTCGGAGTGGATTCCCTCGGCTGACGGAATATGAATATCCAGCACCAGCAGCGTCATCGCCACAGCAAAGATGCCGTCGCTCAGCGCAGCAAGCCGTTCGAGGCTGCGCCCTTGAATCGCGTTGTAGAGTGTGGGCATGTGTGGCTAGAGAACTATTTCAGCAGGTCCTATTTCAGAAGTTCCGCCGTCGGGTCAACCGCCTGGCGACGAATCCGCCAGATGCCCAACGCAATCAAAATTGTCCCTGCAACGAGTTCAACCCACAAGTGCCAGTCCACACGTCGCGCCCGGTAAAGTTCATAGCTTTGGAACAGGCCGAAGACCCCGACGAGGATGGCAATTGCTCCGCGAATTTTGTCAGTCATCCGGTCCGACCTTCCATGCAGAATTTCCCCAGTGGCGCTTCCCAAGCGAAAAAGAAGGAAGGGCAAGTTTGACCGCGCACTCCGGGAATCCCTATCTTCATACAAGGTACAGGAAACCGAAATCGATTCAAGGCAGGATTCTGCGTCTGAATCGGTCTGAGTCTGCCAATCCTGCCCGAATGAGGCCTCGAGAATGTCCACACCCACTCCCGTAATTCCAGCGCTCAAGCAAACCGCTCTCAACGCCACGCATCGCCGCCTCAAGGCGAAAATGGTCGACTTTGGCGGATGGGACATGCCAGTCGAGTACTCGGGCCTCATCGCCGAGCACCTAGCCGTGCGCACCGCCGTGGGCCTCTTCGACGTGAGCCACATGGGCGAAATCCAATTTCGCGGCCCGAATTCCCTCGCCGCCGTGCAGCGCATTACCATGAACGACGCCTCGCGCCTCCAGAATGGCCAAGCTCAGTATTCCGCTTTGCTCACCCCGGCAGGCACCTTCGTTGACGACATTCTCGTTCACAAACTGGGCGACAACGACTTCCTGCTGGTGGTCAACGCCGGCACCAAAGACAAGGATCATGCCTGGATTCGCCAGCAGGTCGGCAGCATGGCTGGCGTGCATATCAGCGACTACTCCAGCTACTACTCACAGCTTGCCATCCAGGGCCCGCGCGCGCTTGAGACGCTGCAAAAGCTGACCAAAGTTGATTTAGCCGCCATTAAGAACTACTGGTTCACCTGGGGCCAGGTAGCCGGAGTCCACAACACGCTGATCGCGCGCACCGGCTATTCAGGCGAAGACGGCTTTGAAATCTACATCCCGTCAGACATGGCGACGACCGAGCAGGTCTGGAACGCTATCCTTGAGGCCGGAGCTGAATTTGGCATCCTGCCCTGCGGCCTCGGCGCGCGCAACACCCTGCGCCTCGAAGCCGGAATGCCGCTCTACGGCCACGAAATCACCGACGAAACGAATGTTCTCGAAACTGGCCTCGACCGCTGGCTAAAACTCGAAAAAGACTCCGACTTCCTCGGCCGCTCCACGCTCCTCGCGATCAAAGAAAGCGGCGGACCGGCAAAGAAGCTGGTCGGCCTGGAGATGGTCGACCGGGGCATAGCCCGCGACGGCTACCCGGTGCTGAACGAAGCCGGCGACCAGATCGGAATCGTCACCAGCGGCTCACCCGCGCCATTCCTCAAGACCAACATCGCCTACGCCTACGTCCCCACTACCGTAGCTGAAAGCAAGGAAGACGTCTTCGTCCAGGTCCGCGCCAACAAGGTACGCGCGAAACAGGTACCGACGCCGTTCTACAAACGCCCCAGGAAGTAGGCCGGATCGGCAAGAACCCGGCAGGCCGATACAATATCTTCATGCAATTTCTCTCACTAAGCCGCCGCCTCGTAGACAAGTTTCCCGCAGAAGCCTTCACCCCCGAGCTGGCCTCCCGCGAAACCGCCCGAGTCCGCGAACTCTACGCCGCCGGCATCCTGCGCCAGATCTGGAAGCGCGGCGACACTCCCGGCGCCAGCATCCTCTGGGAAGCACCCTCAAAAGCCGACGTCGAAGCCGCGATCGCAAGCCTGCCCATCTTCCAGGCCGGATTGCTGGAGATCGTCGCGCTCATCCCCCTTGAGCCCTACCCCGGCTTCGGACCGGTTTCCTGAGCCGCGTGGCCCTTAATTTCACCCCACAAACCCAGATTTCTTCCGAATTTCCATGGCAGGTCCGCTACCTTTACACTAGAGATTCATCCAGAGCGGCACCCCAATCCGGCTCCCCTGAAAGGACTCCCGCAATGCCCTACCCGACCGGCTACAAATACACCAAAGAGCATGAATGGCTCTCCGTAAGCGGCGCCACTGGCACCGTCGGCATCACCGACTACGCCCAAAGCACTCTCGGCGATATCGTCTTCGTCGAACTGCCCAAAGTGGGCGACAAGGTAACCGGCGGCCAGACCTTCGGGTCGGTTGAAAGCGTCAAGGCAGTCAGCGACCTCTATTCGCCGGTAAGCGGCACCGTCACCGAGATCAACGAGGCGCTCAACAGCTCGCCGGACAAGATCAACGAAGACGCCCACGCCGCCTGGATCATCAAAGTCGAGCTATCCGATCCGTCCCAAGTCGCCGCACTGCTCGATGCCGCAGCCTACGAAGCCTTTATCGCTGAAGAAACAGGACACTAGAATGCGCTATTTGCCCAAATCCCCCGCCGAGCGAGTCGCAATGCTCGACCAGATCGGGGCCAAATCGATCGACGACCTCTTCGCCGTCATCCCCGCCGAGTACCGACTTGAGCGCGATCTGGACGTCCCGCGCCAGCAAGCCGAAAGCGAGATCATCGACCACTTCAAGCAGGCGGGCGCGAAAAACGCAGTCGGCTACGCCAGTTTTCTGGGCGCAGGATGCTACCGCCATTACCGGCCTGTGATCATCGACTCGCTGGTCCAGCGCGGCGAATTCCTCACCAGCTACACGCCTTACCAGGCTGAGATTACCCAGGGAACACTGCAAGCCATCTTCGAGTTCCAGACCATGATCTGCGAGCTCACCGGCATGGACGTAGCCAACGCCAGCATGTACGACGGCTCAACCGGCGCCGCAGAGGCAGTAATGATGGCCGCTCGCATCACCGGACGCCACCGCTCCGTAGTCGCCTCGACGGTGCATCCGGAATATCGCGAAGTCATGACCACCTACGCCCAGCACCAGGGGCTGCCCACCACAGTCGTCGGCTATGACGCCGAAACTGGCCGCGTTGATCTCAATGCGCTGGCAGCCGCCATCACCGAGGAAACTGCCTGCGTCCTCGTCCAATCCCCCAACTTCTTCGGGGTGGTTGAAGACATCCCAGCCATTGCCGAGCTGGCTCACGCCAAAGGCGCGCTTCTGGTTGTGTCCATTGCCGAAGCCGTTTCGCTGGGTATCGTCAAGCCGCCGGTCGAGGCCGACATTGTCTCCATGGAAGCTCAATCCTTCGGCGTGGCGATCAGTTATGGCGGCCCATTCTGCGGCGTCATCGCGACCAAGGAAAAGTACCTGCGCCAGATGCCCGGCCGCCTTGTGGGACAAACCAAAGACGCCGACGGCAACCGCGGCTTCGTCCTCACGCTCTCTACGCGCGAGCAACACATCCGCCGCGAAAAAGCGACGTCGAACATCTGCACCAATCAGGCGCTCGTCGCTCTGATGGCGACCATCTTCCTCACCGTTTACGGCAAGGAAGGCATCCGCGATCTGGCCATTCACAACCTGGCAAAAGCCGACTTCGCAGCGAAAACCCTGAGCACCCAGGCCGGAGCGAAATTGCTCTTCGCCAACAGTCCGCGCGTCAATGAATTCGTCCTCCAAACCACCGAATCGCCATCCGAACTGAACACCCGCCTTCTCGAGCAGAAAATCATCGGCGGCGTGGAATTGAGCCGCTGGTATCCCGAACTCGGCAACGCAACACTCTGGTGCGCCACCGAACTCAATACACGTGAACAGATTGAAGCCGCTGCCGGAGTCCTGGCCAGCTCGCCCGTCGTGGCATAAGGAAAACATGGCAACCGAAGTCGAAATTTCCCGCACAACGAGCATGTCCGCAGCCACGCCACGCGTCACCACCGGCAAAGTCCGCGCACACCAGACCCAGAACGAGGGCCTCGTCTTCGAGAAATCCTCCCCCGGCAAACGCGCCTACAAACTGCCTCCGCTGGACGTGCCCGAGGTCGATCCCGCCGCGCTGCTAGGCGACGCGCACCGCGAGAGCACCGGCGCGCTCCCCGAGCTGAGCGAGATCGAGATCATCCGCCACTTCACGCGCCTCTCCACCTGGAACTACGCCATCGACCTCGGCATGTACCCGCTCGGCAGCTGCACGATGAAGTACAACCCCCGCGTCAACGAGTTTGTAGCCCGCATCGAAGGCTTGGCCGAGGCACATCCCTACCAGCCTGAACCGCTCTCCCAGGGTTCGCTCGAAATCGTCGAGTTGCTCGAGAAATGCCTCCTCGACATCACCGGCATGGACGCCATCACCCTTCAGCCCGCAGCCGGCGCGCACGGCGAATTCACCGGGATTTTGCTCGTCCGTGCCTACCACGAATCCAAAGGCAACCCGCGCCGCAAGGTGCTCGTACCGGACTCGGCGCACGGGACAAATCCCGCCACGGCCGCGCTCTGCGGCTACGAAGTGCAGAACCTCAAGTCCAACGCGCTGGGCATGGTCGATCTTGAAGAACTGGCCCGCGCCGTCGATGAAGACACCGCCGCACTGATGCTCACGAATCCCTCGACCATCGGCGTATTTGAGAGCGAAATCCATAAGATAGCCGACATCCTCCACGCCAAGGGCGCGCTGCTCTACATGGATGGCGCCAACATGAACGCCCTCGTAGGCAAAGCCCGTCCCGGTGACTTCGGCGTAGACGTGATGCACCTCAACCTGCACAAAACCTTTTCGACGCCTCACGGCGGCGGCGGCCCCGGCTCCGGTCCAGTAGCCTGCAAGGCAATTCTGGAACCATTCCTGCCCACGCCAATCTTAGTCCGTAAGCAAACCGAGGAAGCGGGTGCCCCATCCTTGACGGCGTCATCGTCAAGGGTGGGAGACAGCAACTCTCAACTGGCCTGGAATTTCGACCGCCCGCAATCCGTGGGCCGCGTCCGCGCCAGCTACGGCAACTACGGCATGTTCATCCGCGCCCTGGCCTATATCCTTGCCAATGGCCCAGACGGCCTGCGCCAGACCACCGAAGACGCCGTCCTCAACGCCAACTACATCCGCAGCGGCTTGCAGGACCTTTACGACCTGCCCTATACGACAGCATCGATGCACGAAGTGGTGTTCTCCGACCGCCGCCAGGCAGTCAAAGGCATCAAGACCGGCGACATCGCCAAGCGCCTCATCGACTACGGCTTCCACCCCTACACAGTCTCGTTCCCGATGATCGTCTCCGGCGCGCTGATGATCGAGCCCACCGAAAGCGAATCCCGCGAAGAGCTGGATTTGTTCATCGCAGCAATGCGCTCCATCGCGCAAGAAGTAGAAGACTCACCCGAACTGATCAAGAACGCCCCGCACTCCACCCGCGTCTCCCGCCTAGACGAAGTGACAGCAGCCAGAAAACCCATCCTCCGCTGGAAACCAACACCCCAATAGCCCGAACCGGACCAAAGAAACGGGGTGCCCCACATCTCCAAACGCCCTTTGTTTGGAGATGTGGGAGGGAATTTCTATAACTCAAGGATTCCGGTGCGCCAATCCGAGAAGTTCTCGCCTTCGCGCCCGTTGCCCTTGAGCGCAAGCCGCTTCTTCACTTCCCCGTTTTCTCGTCCGACAGTGGCATAGGTATATGTCTTCGGCTTGCCGCTAACATACTGAGGCGTGATCGACGCCGCACCCGCGACCCGTCCACTCTGAAACAATCCCGGAAGAACGCAGCCGATCCCCATTCGCTGTAACAAGGCACAAAAGCCCATAATTATCGGCAAATCGAACTCATTGAAAACAAGCCACATCCATCAAACCCAAATCACCCCATCCCCGTTCGGCAAAGAATGCTCTACGTGGAACAATTTGTGTTCCACGGCCAACCGGCGCCCGTCCAGAACAGCGGCAATAGGGCGCTATGCCGGCAGCACATCCGCAAAAACAAACCCATCCCGGCGCACAATCTCCCCAACCCTCACCGCAAGCGGCTCGCGAAAGACCGGCGAAGCATACACAAAAGTGTGAAACTCCCCATTCTCTCCGCAGCAATCCACGCCCTCCGGCAATCCGTGCACCATCTCCGCATCGAACTCCCGCCCGGCGTATTCCTCAGCCAACTGCGCCGGATCGACGCAGGTCACCTTGGCCCTCACCCCAGCCGCGAGCATTTGCGCAGCCAGCTCGCGGGTCGGCATCTCCCACACCGGGAAAACCGGCTCCAGTCCGGTGCCTTCTAACTGCCGCTCGCGATAGGCGCGCACATCCCGCAGATACAAGTCTCCGAAGGCCACCTGATCAATACCCTCCGCGACTGCTCTGCGGCACACGCCGGCCATAATTTCCTCATACTGTGAATTTGTGCATGGCCATGGCAGCTCCGCTTCCCAGAGCGGCAGCCCGGCGCGCTCGGCCTGCGTCTTGACCAGTTCACGCCGCACCGCGTGCATGGCCACTCGATCCGCGGTCTGATTGAATGTCGTCAACAGCGCTGCGACCTCAACGTCTGCGCGCTGCTTTAGTAGATGCAGCGCCCATGCGCTGTCTTTTCCGCTGCTCCAGGAGAGCAGAACTTTCCTTACTGGATTCAAGACTGGAATCAAGCGCACCACCGCCAGTGAACTCCTTCCGTCCGCTCGCCAAAGACTTCGCCATGCAGCATCTCTGCCAGGATTTCAGCCGTTTGGGTCACCGTCATCCCGGAGCGATTGAAGAACCGGTTCCCATCGGCGTAGGCCACGTTGCCGCTGCGCACGGCGCGAAGGGAACTCCATCCTTCGAGCGTCTCCAAAGTTCCCCGCTCGCTAAGTGCGCGATCCAGATCGAAGCCGCAGGGCGCGATCACCAGCACCTCGGGGTCTGCTTCCCGCACCGTCTCCCACGAGATCGCCCGTGAATGCTCGCCCTTGTGCCCGATCAGCAAATCTCCATTGGCCGCCTCTACCAGTTCCGGACCCCAGTTGCCCATGGCAAATATCGGATCGGTCCACTCCAGCAACACCACCGACGGAGCACGCTTGCCCTTGCAGCGCTCTCTCACCCGCTGCAGCCGCGCCTGCTCCGCAGCAACCAGGGCCCGGCCATCGCACTCAACGTCCAACGCCTGCGACACACGCAACATTCCCTCAAATATCCCGTCGAGCGTACCCGCCGTCAATGCCATGACCTGAGCGGCAGGCGTAGCGCACCCGCTCCGCTCCACGTCTCCTGGAGTCACGGCGCACACCTCGCAATGCGCCTGAGTAATCACCAGATCCGGCTTGAGCGCCCAGATTTGCTCGGAATCCAGCCGGTACAGCGGCTCTGCTGCTTGAATCCTGCGCGTCACCTCGCGATCGATCTCCCGGCTGGAAACCGTGACGTCAAAGGCAGGCTCGCTCAACGCCGGCAAGCGCGTAACCCATGCGGGATTGTCGCACTCATGCGATCGCCCAACCAGCGTCTCGCCCAAACCAAGCGCGCATACGATCTCCGTTCCGCTGGCCAGCAGCGATACCACCCGCATTCCGCCACCCCGGTCTTCCACGACACCATCCATCTTCATCGATTTCCCTCTACAACCACTCCGCTTGCCTCTAAACCGGTATCCTGAATAAGGATTCATTCAGGAGAAACTCGTTAGTGACGATTTTTGATGAACGGCGCGCCGACCTCGAAAAATACGAATTCATGATGGGCGTAGAGCGCGGTCGACTGGCAGTTGCTCTGGACCTGCTCACCGACTCGCTTATCCTAACCGGGCAGCACGGGGTCTATTGTGTCTCCAACCGCAACCCGTCGCAACCGCGGCTTGATCTGCAGGCAGTTCTCTCCGGAATCAACGGCGCCAAAGAACTGATTCAGTCTGTGATGGCCAACCTGGAAGCCATTCGCCGTGAACAGGAAACCTCATCCGCCAAGCCGCCTACTTCACCGCAGTAATCTGCACCGAAGCATCCACGTTCGCCCATTTCACATGCAGCTCAGTCGTCTCGCCGATGGTCTTCTCAAAATCGATCACCATTGTCTCCACCGGCACCGCCGTACTGCCTGCGGACATATCGACGCGGCCCAGGTCCTGAGCCTTGTCGTAAACCGTGCCCCACTGCCCGGTCTGCTTGTTGACGATCAGCTTCCAGCCATCCGCCGTAGGCAATGAGTAGAGGGTATACGTTCCTGCCGGCACATTCAGGCCGCCGATCTGCAATGCTCCCGAGGTCTTGAGCGTGGTGGCGGCATTCGCGCCCGTCCGCCAGACCTCACCATAGGGAACGAGTCCACCAAAGATCGTTCGCCCACGCACCGAAGGCGCGCTGTAATCGATGGAGATAGTTGCGTCAGATAAAACAACGTTTGCCTTGGCGGGTAAACTGAGCGGCGGCTTGGCTGGGGTTGCCGGAGCTGGAGTCGCCTGTCCCCAGACAGATTGCGGCAGGGCAATGGCGATAACTCCGGCGGTGAGACTACAAAACAACAATGAGCGCAATGGCAAACGCATATAGATACCTCTTCGCAGCCGAGATTTTAGCAAACCATAGGCGTCGCGGTTGCCCTGGACCGGACAATCCTTTTGAGCGCGCCAATTGAGCCGGCCAATTGAGCCCACGGGCGGCGCTTCATCCGGCGCAGATTGCAGCAAAATTCACCCAAAATGGAGTATCCTAATCAGGTGCGCGCCCGTAGCTCAGCTGGATAGAGCGAACGCCTCCGAAGCGTTAGGTCACAAGTTCGAATCTTGTCGGGCGCACCATTCCTCTTCCTCCCACCAACCAATTCAGGCAAACGAACAGGCCCGGTGCACCGAGCCCGTTCTTCGTCCGCGCGACCGGAGAATTGAGCCAACCGTTTATTGGTCAACAGCACGGTTGCCTCGCCAAAGTTCTGCGGATTGTCGAGCGTCGCGCTTATGGAATGCGAGTCAAAACGCACGCTGTTGGTGATATTGAACATCTCCCAGCGGAACTGCAGCTTGGTGCGCTCGGTCAGGTGGAACTCCTTATCGAGACCCGTGTCCCAGGAGAAATAGCCGTCGCCTCGCAATGGATTGCGAGTGCCTGAATCCCCTGGCAGTGCATGGTCGAAGTCTGCGAAGACGGCCGCAGGGTCTGCAAAGCGCTGAGTCAGCGAGCCGCGGGCGTTTGCATGCGAGGAGATTCTCGCGATCTGGCTGGCCCATCCCTCAATGTCCCAATTCGTCGGGTAGTAGGCTCCGTTGTCCATGATGAAAGGAAAACCGCTCGTCCAGCGAACGATTCCGGTAGTTTCCCAACCGCCAACCAGTGCCTCGGTGAGCTTGTTGGCAGAGGGCATGAACCGCTTGCCGCGGCCCACTGGAAGATTCCAGATGTAGTTGGAGTTAATCTGATGCGTAGCGTTGTAATCGGATATGCCATAGAGCTGGTTAGGCACCCAGCTATTAATGATCTGCGAGTAATTGGTGGCCCCGGAGGTGTTGAGGCGTTCGGACTGCGAGGTGATATCCATCGACTTCGAGTAGGTGTAGTTGACATCAGCTTGCAGACCTGCGCCGAGGCGCTGACGATATACCACCTCCAGCGCATTAAAGTTGGAGTTACCTATGGATCTCCAGGCGTAGAGCGCTGAATATTGATCGTGATAATAACGGTAAGACGGATAGGTCTGGTTAGGATTGACACCCGCTCCGCTCAACGAATCCGGCACATCTAGTTCGTAGAGAGCATAGGTTTCGTTGTATAAGTTCTGTGCGAAAAGCTGATATACATTCTGCGTGGCGGTTGCCGGGCCAGATCCGAGACCCAGGTCGACCCCTTCGAGCGCTGCAAATTCCTGCTGGAAATAGGGAATGTTCTGCACCGCACTTACACTTGTTCCCGCACGCGAAAGGAGAGCCATTTGTCTCGCTGCCTGGAAATAAGTAGTGCCCCCGACAGCCAGATTAATCGGCATCGCCACGTCTTCCTGAGCCAGCAAGCGATGCGCCAGTCGCCCTACGTAAGTAACCTCAAGCGATGAGCCGCTCTTCAGTTCGCGCGCAATTGAGAAGTCGATCAGGTGGGAATAAGGAGTCTTGATAGCTGAGTCGAGACCCCAGCTGATTGCGAATTGATTCGAGGACGGAATGGCAGGAAATCCACCCGGGGGAGCCGACGGTAGAAGGCTGGATGGAATCGAGGTCAGGCTGGTGAATCGTGGCGCCGTTCCGATATAGACGGAGCCAGGCGGATTGGAAAGGTCGGACGACAGACCGTAGGATCCATTGGCATCGAATGTGTTGACGGTGGCCGCGCCAAAGTGATCGAAGACAAGTGAATAACCGGCACGAATGCTGCTCTTTCCGTCTCCAAATAGTTTGTTGAACAGGCCTCCCGCGGGTGTCGGCGAATAGGCAAACGCAACGCGCGGCCCAAGGTCAAGCTTGTCCGGTTTCCAGAAATCCGGCCTATTGTTATACCTGCCGCTAAGATTGAAGGCGAGCTCTCCAACGTTGTTAGCGGCTCCGCCTGCGGCTGCCTGCTGAGCGCTGGCCTCATAGTAATGAGATAGAGAGTAAGGCTGACATGCAGTGCCGGAAATCATGCAGGAACTAACCTGCGTTCCGGTCTTCTCTGCTGGCGATTGCAGATAAGAATAGCGAAGACCATAAGTCAAAGTCAGATTCTTGGATGCTTTCCATGAATCCTGAAAATAAAATTCCGATTCCTTCCAACCATAGTCGCGCTTGACGGGAGCACCTACGGCAAGAGCATTTCCCTCTTTGTCGTAGTTATAAATCGCATCGCCCTCGGTGATGATGCCAGTCAGTCCGAGGAGAGCGCTGTTGTACTCGTTTCCATAGTTTGCGAAATCGACTGTGGGATAGCCGTACACCGGTGGATCGAACGGCCCTCCACTGTTGGCGACAGTAGAACCATTGGACAGCCAGCCCTGATTCATTTGCCCATCCGGAAAAGAATTGGCGTTGCTGACGCTGCGGTCATCGATCAGGCGCAGGTTGATTCCGAATTGAAAGTTATGTGTGTGCTTGGTCCAGGAAACATCGTCAACGATGTTTTGCACTGGGACGATGGTTGATGTGGATCGCGTAAAAGCCTGTGGTTCGGCAACTGCAGCCAGATCGATGTGGGCCTGATTTGAAATACCCGCAACGTCCACACCCTGGCGAGTGAAACCGTAACGGAAATTGTTGATGAGGTTGTTGGTGAGCAGAGCGGTATATCCAGCCGCAAAACCTTTGCTGTTAGTTAGGGTCGTTGTGGCAGGGGGCTGGCCAGGAAAGGCAGGCGCTGTAGGCTCATTGTCGTTCTGAAGATTGCCGCGCCAGAACACCGTGTGCTTGCCATTCGAAGTAATATTCCAATCGAGCCTCGAGATATAGGTGTTATAGCTTCTGTGCAATGTGTAAGGAAATCGATAGCCTTCCGTATTCAGTCCATCACCCTGCGTCGGGTCGTTCGGTAACGGATACGAGTTGAACAACTGCAGCATGGCTGAGTTATCGCCGATTCCCTGCGGGTCCATCGACTTGATATCTGCGGGGGTGAGGAGGTAGACCGCGTCTCCAGCACCACTCTGGTACTCATACTGTAGATTCCCCGCACGATAACTTGCTGTAGGCACAGTCCCGGCATTGACGCTCTCGCCTTCTGTGTCGCGGCGTCCTTCATAGTTCGCAAAGAAAAAGGCCTTGTCTTTCTTGATCGGGCCATCGACCGCGCCGCCGAAGACATTGCGTATCAACTTTGGCGGGATGTTGGGAAGCCCTGCCGCCAGTTCCTGTTCTTTATTGAAGAAGTCGTTGGCTTCGAGAAAATTGCTGCGGTTGTATTCGTAAACTGCGCCATGGAATTGATTGCCGCCGCTCCGCGTGATGAGCGCTACCTGGGCGCCGGAAGATCGGCCTTCATCGGCGTTGGGGTTGCTCGTGGTCACACGAAATTCAGCAACTGAATCCTGGGTCACGCGGAGCACGCTGGTAAAAGCGTAGCCGTTGTTGATGTCGTTGACATCTACTCCATCCAGGGTGATGTTTGACTGGTCGCTGCGTCCTCCGTTCACCGCACCACTTCGTGAGTCGCTGGCGTTGTTACCCACCGCATTGGTCCCGTTATTATCGTCCGTTCTGCCCATGTAGGTGACGCCGGGCTGAAGGCTGAGAAGATCGGGAACGTTGCGGCCCTCGATCGGTAGCGATGCCACTTGCTCGCCATCAAACGCGTTTCCCAGGGTAGCGTCCGTTGTGTTGAGTACCGGTTGAACACTGCTGGTTACGTTTACCTCTTGTGTAACGCTCGCGATGGTCAAAGTGACATTCACCGTGGCTGGCTGGCTTACCAGCAAGTCCATGCCGTTCTTTTCTGCTGGAGCAAAGCCCGGCGCGATCACAGTAAGGTTGTAAAGGCCTGGAGAGAGCTGGGAGAACTGGAATTCACCGCTGCCATTCGCGGTGTTCGTGCGCGTTGCCCCTGTTGTAGCCGAGACAAGCTTCAAGGCAGCGCCTGGTATGATCGCGCCGCTGCTGTCTGTGACGCGACCGCCCAGCGAAGTTGTGGCTTGCGCAGATGCACGATAGCCGAATTGAAGACAGAACAGAGCACATGCGAAGAGCATCAGCAATTTTGCTTTTAGCATCTTGACCTCAATAGTGAATGAACGTGAGAAATCGACTTCGTAATCCTTAAGGTGTTTTTATATCTGAATCGGGCAGGATGGAACAGAAGTATTTCCTCCAGAGGCTCTGCCTTTGCAAGTCCACAAGCAGGGTGCCGTTAATCTCGAATCCAATGATGATCGGAATATCCTGCTGCATGAACCGGTGAACAGCACCAAGTAGTCGTTATCCGGCGTAAACTCGTACCGATATGTCGAACCATGTGAATTCAATTGCCAAACTGGAAGCGTTGCTTGCCCTTATAGCCATGTGTTTCTGCGCAACGCCGAGCATGAGCGCACAGAGCGCGGCGAACCAGATTCCCGTGCCCCTGCCGCCTATGGGCTGGTCCTCGTGGAACAGCTTTTCGAACACCGTTGATTCGCAGATCACTCTGGCCCAGGCCAAGGCCATGATCTCGACTGGAATGCACCGGGCAGGCTACGAGTACATCAATATCGATGAGGGCTGGTGGCTCGGAGAACGCGACAAGGACGGCAACATCGTCGTCGATCCCAAAGCATGGCCGGCTCTCGCTCCCGGCGAACAGGCCGGAGACATGGCCAACATCGTCCGGGCTATTCACGGTCTTGGCCTCAAGGCCGGCATCTACACGGATGCTGGAGCAGATGGCTGCAGCACGGTGGGACCGGACCTCGGTCCGTCGTATCCACATACCGGAAGCGAAGGCCATTACGAACAGGATTTCCTCCAGTTCTCCAAGTGGGGATTCGACTATGTGAAGGTCGACTGGTGCGGCGGCGACCGCGAACATCTCGATCCGGCAGTTCAATATGCCGAGATTGCCGAGGCCATTGCCCGCGCCGAATCGATCACGGGCCATCACCTTTATTTCTCCATCTGCAACTGGGGAAATCAGAGTCCCTGGACGTGGGCGCCGAACATCGGCGGAGTCGCCGCGGATGTCTGGCGAACTGGCGGCGATATCGTTGCCCCGATCGTAGCCAATACCAAGAACGCCGATCGCAAGGCCAGCTTCAAAGAAGTGCTGAGGGAGTTCGACCAGGCGCAGCACCCCGACGCGCAACACACCGGGTTTTATAACGATCCAGACATGATGGTCGTTGGGATGTCGGGGCTTACTGAGCAGCAGAGCCAGGCTCACATGAGTCTGTGGGCCATCTCAGGAGGACCATTGCTGGTTGGCGCTGACCTGAGCAGGCTCAGCGCTACGGATGTAGCGACCCTGACCAATTCGGATGTGGTTCGCATCGATCAGGACTCACTTGGATTGCAATCCATTAAAGTTGCAGAAGCCGCGCCGGGACTCGAAGTCTGGGCCAAGCCACTATCGACGAGCGGCGTGCGTGCGGTGTTACTGCTCAATCGAACCGCCTCGGCGGCGAAGATTTCAGTACGATGGAGCGACCTCGCACTGCGCGACGACTCCAGTGCGACGGTGAGAGATGTATGGGCGCAGAACGATTCAGGCAAATTCAACTCGTCGTATTCTGCGACTGTGCCGGCGGCTGATGCTGTGCTGCTCATCGTCAAGGGCAGTGAAAGCAAAGCGACCACATATTTTCCGGAAGAGTTGAAGTCCAAAGAACCAGGAAGAAATTCGACCAGCAAGCGCGGCGTAACGCTGGGCAAGAATCAACTGGTAACCTTTTCCTCTGTAGAGTCGAGATTTGCTGTCGCCCGGATTCAGATCGCATACAGCAACCCGGACAAGGCACCACGCTATGCTGAACTTCGAGTGAATGGCCGAATCGCAACCAGAATCGCGTTTCCTTCCACGGGAGGTAACGGCGCTACAGGTACGCTATCGGTCGAGTCGAGGCTGGAAACCAATGGCGCAAGAAATGTTCTGACATTCTCGGCTGCTTGCTATCCCGGACCGGCTATCCAATCGATCTCGCTGCAATGATGCCAGCGCATTGGTTTGCTTCTCGTAGTTCGCACCTCTCTGCATCCAAGCCACTACACTGAAGAAGACGCCGGAAGCGGCGACTCTACCTGCTATCCGCAAATATGAAGGATTTCTATGCATTGGAACATTGAACAGATTGCCTGGGCCTTGATTCTGGCCGCTCACCTGGTGCTCCTGGTCGTCCTGCTGGGCCGCGACAGCAGCCGCCGCTTTCCATGGTTCACCGCTGCGATTGCTATATCCGCAGTGCGCCTGCTGGCCGACCACCTGCTGCATGGCAAGCTCACTACCCTCGCCTTCTACTGGCAGAGCTACACGGCGATGACGGTGGATGCGATTGTCGGCATCCTGGTGCTGGTTGAAGTCACTCGCCAGATCTTTTCGAGTGGCAAGGGCGGGCTGCGATTGAACTCACGCGGTTGGCTCGGCTGGAGCCTGGTGACCGTCGCAGTGACTATTGCCGCTGTCTGGGCCTGGGGTCCGTGGCCTGTATGGCAGGCGCTCAAGGCTCAGCCTGCGCAGCTGCCGCTCCTCCTCACTGTGCTGGCCGGCCTGAAGGGGCAGCTTTTCCTTGGACTGCTTACTCTCCAGGTGGGGCTGCTGTCGCGATTCTTTGGCAAGCGCTTCGGCTATGGATGGCGGAGTCAAGCGCAACAGATTCTCCTTGGGCTCTCGACCAACGCGCTCGGCTTTTTGAGCGTGCAGGCGATCAGCGAATCGATCAAGCGCACTGTCCACCTCACTTCGCGAGCTGAATACAACCGCGTGGTCCATCTGCTCACCAATCTGGACAACGCCCGCAACGCCGTCTGGTTTCTCGTGCTGATCTGGTGGATCGTCTGGCTGGGGCGCGACGAGCCAGGCAGCGCGACACCCGCTGAAGCAGTTGAAGGCCCCCCTCAGCCCGTTGGACCGCCAGAACTGGATGCGGGATCAGTGGGCGAACCCGGTTTGAGCGAATAGAGCATCTTCGGAACATTGCCGAGCGAAAAACCAGCGCTTGGCCTGACCGCCGGATCGGCAGGTTGCCGTCAGATTGTACGGGCGAATAAAAGGTGAAGCTGGCAGTGAAAATGGGTACAAAAGGGGTGGGGTGCGCTTTTCTCCGTAAGCTATTGCAATTGCTTGGGTTATGGTCTGAATTGTGTGCGTTAAGGGCCACTTTAGCGCGCTTTCATGTGCAATTGCGACAGCAGATTCCCTCTGAGACAGAAAAGTAAAGGCAACTACAAAAACAGGCATTTACCCGCAGCATGGGATTTCGAACGGTCTCTTTATTTTCATTATGCATCAACGAAGGTTAATTCCCTGCAACTTGCAGTTAGGGCTGGATTCGGTTGGTCCGAATCTGCTCGAAGCTCTGCCGGAGACGTAGTGCGAAAAATATCGAAAGGTCAACGAAAAGTCTTGACACAGATTACTCTATGTTTTAGAGTTCTCTTTATCGAGGAACACTCTGGTGTTTCCCGAGAGCCTCGAAAGGATCGTCGCCATGAGTGCATTTGAACAAGAACAGGAACTGAAGGACAGGCTCAGCCTGATTGAAACCATGATTGCCGAAGGCCGGCAGACAACCGAGAGCTGGGGATGGACCTTCGTTCTCTGGGGGGTGGCCTACTACGTTGCAATTGCCTGGTCAGTATGGGGAAACCCCGCCATTGCTTGGCCCGTGACCATGATCACCGCGGGGCTGATCACGGCTCTTGTCGCCATGCGCAGGAGCAGCGGCCGCCCCGCAACCAGCCTGGGCCGTTCGATGGCCGCCGTCTGGATCTCGCTGGGGATCTCACTTTTCCTCTTCGGCATCTGCTCCGGCTTCAGCGGCCATTCGGACCAGCATGTGGTTATCGCGGTGATCGCCACCATGCTGGGCATGGCCAACGCGACGTCGAGCCTCTCGCTCCGCTGGAAACCCCAATTCGCCTGCGCCGTAGTCTGGTGGGCCGCGGCCGTTGTTTCGCTCTTCGGCACAGTCAACCAGAGCACTATCGGCTTTCTGGTGGCTATCTTCCTCTGTCAGATTGTCTTCGGTTCGTACATGATGGTCTCCGAAGCCCGCGAACGCAGGACAAATGAGAGCAAGTCGGGTGAGAACAAGTCGGGTGAGCTCCATGCCTGAGCCCCTATCTGAATCCGCAACCGACTTACCGGAACTCAATCCCATCATCCATGGCAAGCTGCGTCTGGCGCTGCTCAGCCTGCTCTCGACCGTGGAAGAGGCTGAGTTCACCTGGCTTCGCGCAAAGACCAACTCCACCGACGGCAATCTGGGCGCGCAACTGCTCAAGCTCGAAGAGGCCGGCTATGTGTCGATGGAGAAGAAGTTCGTTCTGCGCAAGCCGCAGACGCTCTATCGCATGACTGAAATCGGTCGACAGGCCCTGACTGAATACGTGCAGGCGCTGAAACAGCTACTCGGCGCGGCCATCCACAGTTGATGCCTGAACTATATCGAACAAAATCGAAAAAGGAGAATGCCCGTGGAACACATCGTTACTGCAAATCAACTGAGCGGAAGAGCGATCGGCGCGATCTTCTTCGCTGTCTTCGGGGCGCTGTGGATCGGCATCGCTCTCTACGTCAAGCAGATTCTCACGCTGGACTTCGCCATCGGAATCGGGGCTGCACTTGCGGCGCTGCTGCTTAGCGCTTTCTGGCTGCTTCGCCAGGCGAAGCTCTACCCGAAACTGCCCGAAAACAGGGCTATGATCCGCGAGTTCAACCGGATCAATGCCATTCAATGGGCGGTCGTCGCGGTTGTTGGAGTCTCTTTTTCACGTTTGCACATGGAGGCCTATTTGCTGTCGGCAATTACCGCCATCGTTGGCATCCATCTGTTCCCGCTTGCCAAGCTCTTCCGATATCCGCTGCACAATGTCACGGGAGCGGTGTTGGTGGCCTGGGCATCTGCCAGTATGCTGTGTGTCTCCGCCGACAGGCTTCAAGGCGTGACTGCGATTGGCACCGGAATCATTCTCTGGCTCAGTGCCGCGACGACGCTTGTGATTGCGGCGAGAATCGCGCTTCGTCCACGTATGGGGCAAACTGGGAATCAGCCGGCAAACCAGAGCAGCCTATGCGGTTGACCCAAATCCAGAAAAGGAAATGACGGATGGCTCAAGTCTCAATTATGAGATCTGAGCCATCCGCCATTTTCGACAGGCTTTTGCAAATCTTATCGATTTAGATGTGGCAGCTCGCGAGGCCCCGCTTTTCGAGATAGCGCTGGTGGTAGTCCTCGGCGCGCCAGAAGGTCTGGGCTGGCGTCACCTGGGTCACGATCTTCTTTGGCGCAAAGCGACCAGCGGCGGTAAGCTCGGCGATTTTAGCCTCGGCCTCAGCCTTCTGCTCGTCAGAGTGATAGAAGACTGCGGAACGATATTGCGTGCCCCAGTCCGGACCCTGGCGATTCATCTGCGTCGGGTCGTGGAGCGAGAAAAAGGCATCCAGAATCTGCCCGTAAGTTACTTTGGCCGGGTCGAAGTCGACCTCGACCACCTCGGCATGGCCAGTTGAGTCGGTGCAGACATCCTTGTAGGTGGGCGCGTGGGTTTTGCCACCCTCGTATCCTACTGCTGTGGCCGTAACTCCGGGAATATTCGCGAAGGCTACTTCCACTCCCCAGAAGCAGCCTGCTCCAAACGTCGCTTTCTCCATATTCGAACCCCTGTTCTACTCTGGTCTATTGGATGGAATGGCCAGCGTTTGGTTTCACTGGCCAGTCTGCCGGTTAGCAGCCAGACTACTCGCCGGTTTTCGGCCTGGGCTTGGGACGGCCCTTGTTTTTGCCTGTAAACGAGTTGCGCCAGCGCTCTTTTACGCGAGGCTCGCCGTCGGGACCGGTTTTGCCTTTGGCGCCTGGTCTGCTCGGGCCGCCGGGGCGAGATGGACTGGCCGGGCGAGATGATCTGGCTCCAGCGAACTTCTTCGGTGGACCGTCGCCAGTTCGGGGACGGAACTCGCGTGGGCGATCGTCCGCGGAGCCGAATGGCTTTGCACCGAAGGGCTTGGGCCTAGGGGTGAACTGCGCGGGACGCTCGGAGCTGGAGCGTGAGCCAGTTCGCGAGTCCGGTCTCGAGGCCGGTCTCGAATCTGGCCTTGAGCCGAATCTTGAACCGGGTCTTGAATCTGGTCTTGAACCGGGCCGAAATGGCCTGCCTTCGGCTGGCCTGTAGCTTCGTTCGCCGCTCGGCGGTCCATCCGTTCGAGGACGGAATGGTTTGCCGCTGGCTGCGGGGCGGTCTGGACGGTCAGAACTGCCAGGGCGATCTGGACGATTTGGACGAGGCCGAAACGAGCGACCTTCGCTGGCAGGTCTGGCGCCAGTGGGACGGAACGGCTTTCCGCCTCCGCCTGCCCGGTCAAATCCACCACTGCGCGGTCTGTCAGCGCGGGGGCGATCTTCTACAGGCTCAATGCGAAAACCGGGTGTCTTGGGTGGAGCAAAATCGGAATCATCGGCAGCAGGTGCGGGACGGAATGGCTTCGCGTCGCCGCGAGCGGGTCCGCGAGAAACTGATCGGGCATCTGATCGGGAATCGGGGCCGGTGGTTCCAAACCGCTTTGGCGGGCCATCGGCCCGAAATGCGGGCTTGCTGCCTGGCCTGTCCGATCGGAATGCGGGTTTCGCTCCGGTGCGAAAGCCCGGCTTGTAATCGGAATTGAAATCTGGCCGCTTGCGCGGTGATCTCTCGTCAAATCCCTCTGCTGGCTCCGGCTCAGGCGGGCCGGCCTTGCGCGGCGGCAATATATATTCTGTGACCGGCGGCTCGGCGGGCCGGTTTGAGCGCGGCTTGCCTCCAAATGCGGGTCTGCCACCCGGCTTGAAACCTGACTTGAAATCAGGTTTGAAACCAGGCTTGAAACCAGAACCGGAGCCCGACCTGTCGCCAGATCTGAATTCTGGTCTGGATGCGGTTTTAAACTCTGGTTTGCGGCCGGGCTTGAATTCAGGTTTGAATTCCTTTTTGAGTTCGGGCCGGAACGAAGGATTGAAATCGGCCTTCGACTCCTGCTGAAACTCGGGACGGGCGAATCTCTTCTCTGCTGGCTTGAACTCTTTTCGCGTGCCTGAATCCGTGCCTCGCCCCGCGCCCGACGCCAGGGGCCGCGCAGATGGCCGCTCAAATCCCGGCTTGCCATCTGCCTTTTTGTATCGGACCGTCTTGCCGGCTACGGTGGGCAATTGCGCCGCAGCAGGTCCGCGACGACGACGCGTCTTGAGCTTGCCCTCGGCGGCCAGACGCAGCGAGTGGACTTCTTCCGGCTCCAGCTCGCGCAGCTTGCCCGGCTCAAGATCGAGAACCAGTGGACCGTAGCCTACGCGGCGAATCTTTTCGACGTGATGGCCGATTTCTTCGAACATCTTGCGCAGCTCGCGGTTGCGGCCCTCGATGATGATCACTTCGTACCAGGGATTGTCGCCCTGGCGGACCTGGCGGATCTTGGCCGGAGCGGTGCGCACGCGCCCGGAACCTGTACCCGGACGGCCTCGCTCGATGACTACGCCCTCGCGCAGCGCGTCGAGCATGTCTTCCGTAGGCTGGCCGGCTACCTTCACCAGATAGGTCTTTTCTACGCCGGAGGCGGCCTTGGTGAGCTTGTTGGCCAGTTCGCCGTCGTTGGTCACCAGCAGCAAGCCTTCGCTGAGGTAATCGAGGCGTCCCACGGGGTACAGGCGCTCGTGTTCTGTAGAGAAGAACTGCATTACCGTTGGCCGGCCCTCGGGATCGCTGACGGTAGTGACAAAGCCCTTGGGCTTATTGAGCACGAAGTAGCGAATCCGCTCGGGGCCTTGCAGCAGCTTGCCGTCGACACGCACATGGTCGCGCGAGGGGTCGGCTTTGGTGCCCAGTTCCATCACGATTTTGCCGTTGATCTGCACACGGCCGCCGAGGATCAGCTCTTCAGCTTTGCGGCGCGACGAGATTCCTGCCTTGGCGAGGATCTTCTGCAATCGCTCGAGCTTGGGCTCGGGGCGAGCGACTTCGGCCGCGTCCTCTTCATCTGGTGCGGCGGGCTTGTCTTCACTCGGATGATGCAAGACTTCATGGTTCAGGACCTCGGCGATCTCTTTCGCGCCCGGTTCATCTACGACCAAGTCGCGGCCTTTGTCCTTTTTGGGAGATTTTGCGGCCTTCTTTGCAGTCTTCTTCGCAACCTCGGGTGCTTCAGTGGGTGCAGCTGCGGCTTCAATTGGAGCTTCCTGAGGCGGGGCTGCGACTTCTGCCGCAGGCTGGGCCTTTTTCGCTGCTTTTTTTGCAGGCTTGGCCTTCATAACTTCCGGTTCAGCTGCTGGCGTGGACGCTTCTATAACCGGCTCGGGCGCTTCAGTGACTTTCTTGCTGCGAGCTTTGGGCTTGGCTTCAGCCGATTTTGTCGATTTTGCTTGAGCCGAATCGCCTTCAGACTCGACTTCTGCTGCCTGCTTCTGCTTCTTCATACTTCTGCCTCAATCTCTTCTGGGTCCAGTCTCTCGACGGGCGCTTGTGCTGCCGCTGCCTCTTTCGAGGGCTCTGCGGTAGGAGTGGATACTTCTGTTTCTCGTTCTGTCGACTCTGGGTTAGATGCCCGAATTTCTGGTTCCGGCGCTTCTGGTTCGGGCGCATCTGCTTCCAGAGTTGCGGCACCGCTCACGGGTACTGTTGCAGTTTCGGATTCGGCGAATAAATCGCCACTCTCGCTAACATCGGAGGGGTCGTCTTCGCCTTCGCTCAACTCGAGGACTGCCATCTTTTCGAACTCTTCCATTGAAGGCAGTTCGTTCAGGTCTTTCAAGCCAAATCGCAGCAGGAATTCTTTAGTGGTCTTGTAGAGCAACGGCCGCCCAATGACCTGCTTGCGGCCGGCCGTGCCGATGAGCTTGCGGCTGATCAGCGAGCCCAGCACGCCGCCCGAATCCACGCCGCGTATCTCGCCCACTTCAGGCGCTGTCACCGGTTGCTTGTAGGCAATTACGGCGAGGGTTTCGAGCGCAGGGAGCGAAAGTTTCATGGGCGGTTTGAGGCTCTTCACAAACGACCGCACAGCATCGTGAATCTCGGGCTTGGTGCCCATGCGGAAACCGCCGGCGATCTCGCGAATTTCGATGCCACGGCTGTCTTGCGAGTACTCGGCGATGAGCTCATCGAGGACGCCGCGGAGAATCTCACGCACCTCGCGCTCGCGCTGCCGCTGGATGCGCTTGGCCTCGAGCTCAGGATCGGGATTGGGCCTGGGCTCGGGCTCAACAGACTCCTCATTCGCTGCGCCTGCGGGTGCTGTATCTATCTCGACAGCTACCGGTTCAGGAGCGGCGATGGTCTCGGCTTCGGAGGCTTCGGAGACAACGTCTGTTTCGACGGCTACAACCAGATCGGCCAGCTCGCGGGTGGAATCCGAAGGCTCTGCCGCTTCTCGCGCTGGCTCGGCGACCTCCGCATTGCGCTGGGCTTCGAGTTGGGCTTCGAGTTGGGCATTTAGCTCGGCCTTCCAGGCGAAGGCGTCTTCGGCGAATAAAAAGGCGAGCTGCGCGAGGGTTACCGGCTCCTCGGCAGCGTAAATCACAGCTTCCAGCTTGGCTTTCAGACTCATTCGTTTATACAGGCACCTTAGGTATGGTACCGGAAGCGGAGTAAGCCTGCGGAATCCTGGCGTTTAGAGACCGTAAGCATAAAACAGCATAATTCCACGCAAAGTCGATCTTCAATAGAATGATAAAGATACGGAATTTGGCGATGTTCCACGTGGAACAATTTGATGTTCGACGCCCGAAATAGCAAGGGCGCCCGGCGAACCGGACGCCCTTGCTATTTTCTCGTTCGATGGCGTGCGGAGCAGGTGCACTACGGAGTTACCTGGCGGAAGAGCCAGAAGAGGCTTGCCGAGAGCAGCGCCGCCGCCGGCAAGGTGCAAACCCAGGCCATCGCGATCGAGCGCAGTGTGGACCACTGCAATCCGCTGCCGTTGGCTACCATGGTGCCGGCGATGCCGGAGCTGAGTACGTGCGTGGTGCTGACCGGCAGGCCGAAGTTGTCCGCGGCGATGATGGTGCTCATCGCGATCAGCTCAGCCGTCGCGCCCTGCGCGTAGGTCAGGTGTTCCTTGCCGATCTTTTCGCCAACGGTGACTACGATGCGCTTCCAGCCGACCATGGTGCCCATGCCCAGCGCCAGCGCCACGGCTACCTTCACCCACAGTGGGATGAACTTGGTCGACTTATCGAGCCGCTTCTGGTAGTCGGTCAGTATCGCGTCCTCCTGCGGAGTGAACGCCAGGCTGTGCTTCTTGTGGATGATGGTCAGGGCAGCGCTGGTGACGTACATGTCATTGCGCACGTTCTGCTGATCCTTGGCGGGAACGGCTTTCAGTTCTTTGTAGAGGCCTACTTCATGGCTGACGTCTTGCACCAGTTCGCGCAAGGCGAGAGTGGTGGTCGGCGTGAAGTCCTTGGTCTTCAGGAAATCCGTCACATCGGCGCGCGGGTCGCCCATGAGGGCGTTCTTGTCGACGTGGTTGCTCAGCACTCCGGCTACCTGGTCGGAGACAGCGACAAATCCGATTACATCCTGCGTGCCCACGGCGTGGTTCAATGCGTAGGCTGTCGGAACGGTGCCGATCAGGATGAGCATGATTAGGCCCATGCCTTTTTGGCCGTCGTTGGAGCCGTGTCCGAAGCTGACGCCGGTGCAGGTGAGGACCAACAGGGCGCGAATGAGGAAGGGCGGCGGTTCGTCGCCCTTGGGCGCAGTGAACAGCGCCGGATACTTGATCAGCTTCTTGGTGAGGAGCATCAGCAGCCATGCCGCGCCGAAGCCGACGAGGGGAGAGATGAGCAGCACTTTGAAGACTTTGGTGACCTGCTCCCAGTCGACTCCAGCGGTGCCGCTGTGCGCGCTCATGAGCTGATTGGCTACGCCCACGCCGATGATCGATCCGACCATGGTGTGCGAGCTGGAGGCGGGCAGGCCGAGCGCCCAGGTAGCGAGGTTCCAGAGGATTGCGGCGATCAGGAGCGCAAAGACCATGGCGAATCCTGCGCCTGAGCTGACCTGCAAGATTAGCTCAACCGGCAAGAGCGTGATTACGGAGAATGCAACGGCTCCGCTTGATGTGAGAACGCCGATGAGGTTCCACATGCCGGACCAGACCACGGCTACGTGGGGCTCCAGCGAGTGGGTGTAGATTACGGTCGCGACGGCGTTCGCGGTGTCATGGAAGCCGTTTACAAACTCAAAGCCGAGCGCGATCAGCAGCGCGACAGAGAGCAGAACATAAGGCCACACGCTGATAAGTACAACGTGGCCCATGTCGTTGACGATGTTGAATCCGCAGTAGGCCAAGCCGCCCAGAAGCACAGCCGCGAACAGAACCCCGCCGAGTACACCAGGGCCTTTCTTCATTTTCTTGTCGAGCAGTGAAGTTCCTGCCTGTGCCGTTGCTGCAGTAGCCATGCGATCATCCCCCTGGATACATAACTCTCGAACGCTAACAAGCTGGCATTGACGGAGTGTGAATTCGGGATGAATGGGTTTATGAATATTTGATGAATGGCTGATGGTTGAGCCAGATTGCTCTGAAGATAGTGCAGAATGCGCGAGCGATTTTTTGAATTCTTAAAGCTTGCAGATTGTATCCGACAGTGATATATCATTTTATGATAGTTTAGCTGGCTTTCAAGGAGTCCCCTATGGCAAGAACAACGCCGACTTCCGATGATCCGCTGGATCTCCTACCGCTGTCACCAGTGGTGTTTTTTGTTCTGTTTGCGTTGGCGGATGGGGAAAAGCATGGGTACCTCATCATGCAGGAGGTCACTGTGTTGTCGGACGGGAAGTTGCGCATGGGGCCTGCGACTCTCTACACGACGATTCAGCGGCTGGTGGACCAACTGCTGGTGGAGGAGACGGAGAAAGAGGCTGGCGATCGAAGGCGCTATTACCGGCTCACTGGATCTGGAGGGCAGTTGCTGAGGGCGGAATTAGACCGGCAGGCCGTGGTGTTGCGGCTGGCGCGTACGAAAAAACTGTTACCGATGGAGAATGCGCAATGAAGCTTCTGGTTGAGTTGAGTTGTTGGCTCTACGGGGCGATTGTGGCGTTGCACGCGGACACGCTGCAATCTCGCTACGGAGAAGAGATGCGGCTGGTGTTTCGCGAACTGATGCAGGACGCGAGCAAGCAGGGATTGCCGGCGATGGCGAAGATTTGGGCTTCAGTCGGAGCGGAAATGTTCACGCTGCTGGGGCCGGTTTATGGGGCAAAGGCAGGCGTACTCGCGGCATCGGTTGCAGGCTCGACAGCGCTGGTTTTGTCTGTAGCGATGGGCTTCTGCACCATCGGTCCCGTGGTTGTGGTGCATGGATACAGCGTGATGCCGGTGGATACGGCAGCCGTACCAGGCAGGAAAGACGGGATCATCACCATCCCTGGCGACCACAAAATCTTCCTCTCCTGCTGGGAACCCAAAGAGATTCACGGCATCTACACTGTGATTCTGGCTACCGGACGCGGCATCGGCGACCATACCGGCTGGGTTCCGTTGCAAACGGAAGTCTCCAAATTCGCCCGCGTCTGCAGCTACGACCCGCTCGGAACGGGCAAGAGCGACCCGCAGCCTGCCCCTGCCGACCCCGCTGCGTCGAATATTGACGCGCTGGTTGACGAAATGCACACCCTTTTCGAAACCGCCGAACTGGCCAAGCCCTATATCCTGGTCGGAACTTCCCTTGGCGGAATCCTTACCCGGCGCTACGAAACCCATTTCCCCGATGAGGTGGGCGGCTTCGTCTTCGCCGACTCGGCTCACGAAGAGCAGGAGTGGTGCGACGCCGCGATTGCACCGAGTTTCAGTCCCGGCTGGAACGATGCGAAAGAGCTGCACGCCAACGGGATGCTTCTGCCGCAGGAACATCTCACCTGGCATGATGACGTCCCGATAATCGTTCTCGAGCGCAGCGAACGCGCTCCATACGAGGTCTTTCCCAATCTGACGCATGCGCAGGTTGACGGAATCAACGATGCCTGGCACAGCTTTCAGGTGGATCTTTCGCATCGGTCGAAGTATGCGCAACTGCGGGTAGTCGAGGGCGCGGGACACAGGATGGTCATGCAAGAACCTGAGGCCGTAGCGCAGGCGGTGCACGATGTTGTGGATGAAATTGAGCAGCTGAAACGCTGACCAACTCCAACGAGGGCTGATGCGGGCACTGACTGAAATCTGCGTTAATGGTTTTGGGTAGTGTCCTAATTTGGTTTTATCTCATGTTCTCCATTTTTCAGCCTCTGTTTGGCGGAAGTCCGCTGTGCGTGGGTTCGAGGCGGAAGGATTGGCTGCGGCATACCAGCCGGCTCTATCCCTCTTGGGGTTTCTGACCCTGATGGCTCTCATCCCTTGGGACTGTGCCCCGCCGATGAGCCAGGCGACCAGACCGAATATTGCCAAACATTTACGCATGGCGGAGCTCTAGCACAGATAACAATTGACTTACACGGTGCCCCGCGAGAGGATTGCGGCATGTTAAGAGCCTTGTGGTCGAGACTGGCATCGATTGCCTTTTGGGAGATTCCGCGCAATCGATACGACCGAGAAGGACTCTATACACAAGCTATTCTCGTCGTCTCTTTTTGGGCGCTCATGGAAATCCGTCCGACCTTTACTGGGCATCCAGTCGCGACGGGCTATGCTATTGCGGCATTGGCGCTTGCGGCGGTAGTTATGGCTGCTAGAGCCGACGCACTAACCACAGCTGAAAAGGTAGTGTGGATCGTAATCTCTGCGACGTTCTTCATTTGGGAATTAAACGTCATCGATCGCGAACATGCAGAACAAGAGCTGCAATACCAGACAGAACTACACCAGCGAGAAGAAGAATTCCGCGTTACCTTGAGTGAATTCTCTTCGACAAAGAGGCAAGCAGAGGATATTTTGAAAAGGACTGGAGCGGCTGAGGATAATGCAGCGGAGGCCGTGAAAAACATCACCGGGGGCGATAGTTGGGGATGGGTTGAGTTTTTCCGCGATCCTACAAACGTGAACATATTTCACATCGCGATAGTAAGCGAAGGGAAGTATCCGCTGCGGCAGGTAAATCTGCTAATTATCGATACGTCCGCTTCGTTTGGGGCCTCATTGTCATCGTGCAAGTTAGGTGATATCCCCGCTCACTATAACTTCGTCAATACCCCTTGCGCCATAACCACAGCCCCCGACTCGATTATGAAATATACGATTATTATCCAAGCCGCGAATGGAAATGTATCGGAGAATGTGACTCTCGATTCCAATACTGGGGTGATGAACGGCACGGTTCACGACAACAGGCATCCGTTGAAAAAGAATCAACGAATTCCCTCGTTGCTAAGAACCTTTACAGATTTCAAGCCGCCGCCGCTACCGTAAATCTCTCGTACTCCAACATAGGCGTTTCAATCGGAAGAATTTAGAAAATCAGTTTCGCAATCGTCCAGATGTGGCCCATCAATCTGCTGAGAGTAGCCGCTTCAGCGTTCCGGGTTCCGTGCGGAATCTTGGCATCTTTTAACGATGCGAGTATCGGTATCTGATTGCAAGCTGTTGCTATTTCTCCTCAACGCACTTTTCAGATGCTACCGCTGATCCGATCAGGCTATGCCGGTGTGGTAAAGTCTGGGAAATATGCGGATTGCATTTTCTTCCCCGACTTTAGCGGGGCATCTTTATCCCATGATTACGCTTGCGCAAAAAGTGCAGGAACGCGGTCATGAGGTGTTTTTTCTGTGTCTGGCAGATGCGGAGCCGTTAGTTCGGGCTGCGGGTTTGGAGTTTGTGCCCTTTGCTCTGGAGGAGTTTCCGGCAGGTGAAATGGATCGCCGTGCGCGCATTTTAAGCAAGCTGGGCGCTACAGAGGCGCTTGAGTATACCGTCAACATGCTTGCGGATAACTCCCGCGCGGCGCTCAGAGACGGGGAGCGCGCTATTCGGGCTTCGCGGCCGGATGCAATCGTGTTGGATACGGTGGCGCGAGGCTTGAATCTGGTGGCGATGCACCTGGAGATTCCCTTCGTTCATGTATCGAACGCAATGCATTTCGACTTCTCTGGCCACACGCCGCTTTGCCTTTTCGACTGGCCTTATCTGGCTGGTCCGGCAGGGGTGGTGCGCAATGGCCATGGCAATGCCATGTTCGCGATGATGCTGGCGTCGCTGGCTTATATTCAGGGAGACTATGCGGAGAGCGTGGGCTTGAAGATTGATCGCGAGGATCCGTCGGCGGGCATTTCTCAGCTTGCGCGGCTTACGCAGACGCCGAAGGAGTTCGACTTTCCGAGCGATCACTGGCCTGCGAATTTTTACCACACCGGTCCATGGCATGACTTGTCGTTGCGTCCGGCAATTGACTTTCCCTGGGACAAGCTCACGGGAGAGCCGATTGTGTATGCCTCGATGGGCACGCTGCAGAACGGGTCGGAGCAGATATTCAAGACTATCGCCGAGGCGGCTGAGGCACCGGGACGCCAGCTTGTTCTCTCCATCGGCCAGCATCTCGATGCCGATGAAATTGGACCCTTGGCTGCGAACACGATTGTGGTGAAGCATGCGCCGCAGATCGCGCTCCTGCAGCGGGCTTCGCTGTGCATTACGCACGCAGGTCTGAATACCGTGCTGGAGTCGCTGGCGTGCGGCGTTCCCATGGTGGCTATCCCGATTACCAATGACCAGCCTGGGGTAGGCGCTCGGATCGGTTACACGGGAACCGGCCTGGTGGTGCCGATGAAGCAGTTGTCTGCGGAAAAACTTAGGACTGCGGTGGACAGTGTGCTTACTGAGCCGAGCTATCGCGAGAATGCGGAGCGTCTACAGCAGGCTATTGCTCGCACCAAGGGCCTGGAGATGGCCGCCGATATCATTGACAGGACATTGAGGGCGGCTGTTGATGAACCGGCCTGAGATTCAATGAGAGATGCTAGCGCCAGTCGTCCTGGGCGCGGGTCGAGATTTCGTTGATGACCGTATCGAATTCGGTGTGTTTCTTGATGAAGATCTCGCTGAAGTTGCGGTCCTGATTCAACAAAATCGCTTGAAGTCTCACCAGTTCCAGCAGCGCAAGGAACATGGCTACGAGGGCGCGCTGGGAGCGGGTGTTGCCGAGAAGCCGATGCAGCGACACGGGGCGGTCTTCGAGGACCAGGCGGCGACCGAGGAACTGAATCATCTGGCCTACGGTGACGGAGTCTTCTTCGACGTTGAGGACGGGGCGGGTGCGAAGACGCTCCAGAATGCTTGAGAATACGCGCGCCAAATCGCCGGTATCGGCGGCGATTTCAGGCTCGGTGGCGGCATCGTCTTTGAACTCGCGGATGCCGGGGTTGGTCCAGGAGGCGGCTTCGAGCATCTGCTTCTGCTGGAGCATCTGGGCGGCGTTTTTGAATCGCTCGTGTTCGAGGAGGCGTTCGACGAGCTCGCGGCGCGGGTCTTCGGCTGCGTCTTCTGGGCCGGATGGCGAGCGCGGGAGCAGCATCCTGGACTTGATGTGAATCAACAGCGAGGCCATGTAGATGAACTCGCCGGCTACGTCCACGTCGGTCGATTTTAGCTTTTCAACGTAGCCCAGAAACTGCGCCGTGATGCGCGCAATGGGGATGTCGTAGATGTCGATGTCCTGCTTGCGGATCAGATCGAGGAGCAGATCCATCGGGCCGTCGTAAACCTGGCCTACGGTGACGGAGAAGGGGAAGGCTTGCGGGTCCTGATCCTGACTGGCCTGATTCTTCTTCGCTGCAAGCTTCTCGACAGGCGGCTTGAATGGGTCGAATTTGGGCGGAGGGATCGGTTTGGGGGTGAGGACGAGAACGGGCGCGGGTTTGCTCTCGCTGGTCGTGATCTCGGGATTGGTGGGCTGTTCGGTCAAGTGTTCTCTTCTTCTGTTTCTGTTCTGGGGCTAGCCGATGGGCATCTGCATGGCTTCGTCTATTTCGCGCATGGTTTGTGCGGCACGGACCTGGGCGCGGACTGAGCCGGCCTCGATGATTTCCATGGCCTGGGCGGCGGTGAATTGGGCGCGGCGCTCTTGAATCGGGGCCAGGATTTGGATGAGCGAGTCTGCGGCCCAGCCTTTGCACTGGATGCAACCGATTCCGGCGGAACGGCAGCCTGCGTAGACCTCGGCCAGCTTGTCGGGCGTCGAAAATACCTTATGCAGATCGCCTACGGGGCACTTGTCCGGATCTCCGGGATCGGTGCGGCGTATGCGGGCTGGATCGGTGACCATAGTCTTTAGCTTTTGGCGGACTTCGGCTTCGGAATCGGTGAGCTGGATGGTGTTGCCGTAGCTCTTGGACATCTTGCGGCCGTCGGTGCCGGGGAGCTTGGGGGACGGGGTTAAAAGAACCTTTGGCTCAGGCAAAACCTCCCGTCCATCGAGTTTGTAGAACTGATTGAAGCGGCGCGCGATCTCCCGAGTAAGCTCGACATGGACGACCTGATCCTGTCCGACGGGGACGAATTGCGGCTGGTAAAGCAGAATATCGGCGGCCTGCAGGAGCGGATAACCGAGAAAGCCGTAAGTGCTGAGGTCTTTGCCTGTGATGTTCTCCTGCTGCTCTTTATAGGTAGGCACGCGTTCGAGCCAGCTGATGGGCGTGATCATGCTGAAGAGCAGGAACAGCTTGCCGTGCTGGGGCACTTTGCTTTGAAGAAAGAGCACGCATTGCTCTGGGTCTAGACCAGCGCCGAGCCAATCGAGAGCGACTTCCCTTATGTTGTCCTTGACCTGGGAGGTATCGGCGTAATCGGTGGTTAGCGCGTGCCAGTCGGCGATGAAGAAGTAGCACTCGTAGTCCTGCTGGAGCTTGACCCAGTTGGCCAGGGCGCCCATGTAGTTGCCGAGGTGGAGCTTGCCGGTGGGGCGCATGCCGCTTAGGACGCGGGGTTGTGAATTAGAGGCCATTGCGGGGTCTGTTTCCAGTGCGTTCGAGGATCGAGACATGTCTCTGAACTATTGTACTGGGAGGGTAGGAAGGCCGTCAGGATTTGGCGATCTGGATTTGGCTGTCCTGGTTGGAAACCGGATCTGAAAATCGAGTTCTGGACACGCGGTTTGAGGCGAGACGGGCTCGGGCTACAATGGCTTGCAACCGATATGGCGACAACGAACCCACTCCCTGCCGACGACCCAGTCTTCCAGCGCCTGCAGGACCAGCTTGCCTGGTATAGCCAGAAGAGCCGCGCCGCGCGCAAGACCTTCAAGCGCATCAAGGTGATTGAAATTGCTGCGGCGGCGTTGATTCCGTTCCTCACCGGGCAACCATGGACCGGTGTGACCTACGTGATTGGCGGCCTGGGCGTGATGATCACGTTGCTGGAAGGGCTTTTGCACCTGAACCAGTATCAGGAGAACTGGACCAACTACCGCAATACCGCGGAGTCGCTCAAGCATGAGAAGTTTCTGTTTCTGGCCAGGGCGGGAGCTTATGCGAATGCTGCCGATCCACGGGCGGTGCTGGCGGAGCGGACCGAAGCGCTGATTTCGCAGGAGAATTCGCAGTGGGTGGCGGCGCTGCAAAAATCAGCGCAGACGACTGCCGCGAAGTGACGTTCAGGCCGCACGCCTGTCCGGTTCGAAAAGACTATGCGGCCTTTCGGGAGTGCCTCAGCGGAAGCCTTTGCTGAATTGCAGGTGAGTTTCGACCAATCTGGGCTCCTGTTGGCCTTTGGGATGCCAGGTGTTCCTGACGGTGGCCGTCAGCCCGTTGTCAGAAGGTCGCATTCGAAGGACGGCGCTGCGCTCTTGATTGCTCTCCTCTGGAGTGTTCCTCAGATCCCAACTCTCGCTCACCAGTTCGGCGCCGTTCAGTTTGGCGTGGTGCTCGCCCCAGTCGCATAGATCCGGCTGGCACCTTCCCCAGGCGTGAACTACGAGTCGCCCTCCAGCTTCCGGCGTTTCCATGGTGACCTGCACCCGGATGAGGTTGTCGCCCAAAGCCGGCGTTTCGACATTCTGCCACTGTCCGAGGAAGGCAGAGGCTGTATCAGCAGGCGCGGGCTGGGGTTGCGGCGACGTGCCTTTGTGCGTCACGGCAAAGATGGCTACGGCCAAAACGATCACGGCCGCCGCTCCGATTCCGATCCAGAGCGGGAGCTTTGATTTTTGGGATGGGGCCAGAGACTCGTGGGACGCGTGCGACTCGCGGGGTGCAGGCGCCTCCGGGGCTGGCAGTTGCACCGGAATCGTGGCATGAACCGTCTCGGTCTGGTGAGCTTGCTTTACGTTGACATAGCTCTTGAGAGCATCGACCAGCAGGGAGACGTCGGAGTTCCAGCGGGCGTGGGTTAGTTCTACGCTGTTGCGATAGCGCAGGTCTTTGAGATTGTCCGGCAAATCCTCCAGGCGCGGCATCCTGGCGTCATGCACCAGCACGGGGATGACGGGGATGTTGCGCGTAAGCGCCGACGCAATCTCGAGACGGACGTAGTCGTCAGGATTGTCGAGTCGCCGGGCGCCGTCCGAGCTCTTAACGGATGCCCAGGCGGGGCCGATGACGGCCAGCAGCACGCCGCAGCTCGATACGTTGGCGTCGATGGCCTTGCGGAAGTCGATGCCGGGCTGGATTCCGGCCACGTCCATGAAGACGCTCGCGTCACCGTAAGCGCGAACGAGGTCGTCAAAGAGCCGCCCGGTTTCTCCCTCGGAGTCGTCACGACGATAGCTGATGAAGATTGCGCGCCCTTGTATGTCCCCCGCCATAATTTGCTGTTATCCCCCGAGCCAGAATAGGCGTAGTGGCCTCTTTCGGCAACGGAAAATCACAGAGGATAGAAGGTTTAGGAAGCTGGAGCGTATTTAGCTCCAAACACACGGAGCTTTTGCAGAGTTACGGCGGCCATCCCGGAGTCGATGGCTTCAGCCGCGCGTTGTACGCCTTCTTTCAAATCTTCGGCGAGACCAGATGCGACGAGTGCGGCGGCGGCGTTGAGGAGGACGATTTCGCGGCGCGGGCCCGGGATGCCTGTGAGGATGTCGTAGAGGATGATGGCGTTGTCATTGGCATCGCCACCTGACAGCTCTTCTAGAGCCGCGGTCGGGACACCTGCCAGCTCAGGAGTAATGCGGGCCGCTTTGATCGCTGGCTCGGCGGCTGGTTCTACGCGGACGACGATCGATTCGCCGGTGGTGGACAGCTCGTCGAGGCCGTCGAGGCCGTGGACTACGAAGGCGCGGCGGGTGGTCTGCAGTTCAATCAGCGTGCGGGCAACGAGCAGCGCGCGGCTCGGGGCGAGTACGCCAATGACCTGGGCGCGGGCTCCGGCTGGATTAGTGAGCGGGCCGCAAAGGTTGAAGATCGTTCGAAAGCCCAAGGCGCGCCGCAGCGGGGCTACCGCTTTCATGGCCGGGTGGAGCATGGTAGCCAGCAGGAAGACAAAGCCGGTTTCGCGCAGGCACTCGACGGCGAGATCGGGCGGCAGAGTGATGGGGACGCCGAGAGCTTCCAGGACATCCGCCGAGCCGCAGCGGGAGGTTACGGCGCGGTTGCCGTGTTTGGCCACCTTTGCGCCGGCTGCGGCCGCGACCAGGGCGGCTCCGGTAGAGATGTTGAATGTGGCTGGGCCGCCGCCGCCGGTGCCGCAGGTATCTACGAGTTCGTCGCGCTCTTCGTTCGTCAGAGGGATGGGCGTGGCGCGGGCGCGCATCTCTTCGACAAAACCGGCGAGTTCTGGGGCCAGTTCGCCGCGCGTGGCGAGCGCGGTGAGCAGCGCGGCGGTCTCGGTTTCCGTTGCTTCGCCGTCGAGAATGGCAACCAGCGCGGCGCGGGCTTGCGGACGGGTGAGCGGAGCGCCGTCTTCGGCTACGGGCTTGAGCAGGTCTCGAACAATCGACGATGCAGATGGCTGATTGGGCAGATTCGACAAACAGGGCTCCTCGTTCTACTTCATGGTACCGGTTCACGCTATGCGTGGGGCGGCGTTTGCCGCGGCTTTGCTGCGTCCGATAGTATTTGAGTGCTGATGGACCATGGATCGGATGAATTGGATCGGATGAATTGGACCGGACGAATTCGATCTGCGCGCGCGGCCTTTTGAGATACAGGGCGCGCAACCCCAAGAATTGAGTTGAAAGCACTCCTCTAGTTAGAGAGCCTCATAATCCCATGAAAATTCACGAGTATCAGGCAAAGACGATCCTGGCGAAGTACGGCGTGCCCGTGCCCAGGGGCGAGGTGGCGAATTTGCTGCCGGAGGCCGCGGAAGCGGCGCGAACCCTGCTGGCCAATGGCGCAACGGGCGTGGTGGTCAAGGCGCAGATTCATGCCGGAGGCCGCGGCAAAGGCGGCGGCGTCAAGGTTGTGCGCGATCTGGTGGCTGCTGAAGAGGCGGCGAAGGCCATCCTCGGGATGCAGCTGGTGACGCACCAGACCGGACCTGCCGGGCAGAAGGTCCAACGCCTGCTGGTGGAAGAGACGGCGGCGATCGATCGCGAGCTGTATTTGGGAATCGTGCTGGACCGGGCGACGGGCAAGCTGGTGTTTATGGCTTCGCAGGCCGGCGGCATGGAGATTGAAGAGGTTGCGGCGAAGGATCCGGACGCAATCTACAAGGAAGAGATCGATCCTGTGATTGGCCTGGCGGCTTATCAGGGACGCAAGATCGCCTTTGCTCTGGCCATCAAACCGAGCATGGTCAACCAGGCGGTGGTCTTCTTCCAGAGCCTTTACAAGGCGTTTGTGGAGACGGATGCTTCGCTACTGGAAATCAATCCATTCATCACCACCAAGGATGACAAGCTGTTTGCGCTGGATGCGAAGATGACCTTCGACGACAACGCGCTGTTTCGCCATCCGGAGATCAAGGCGCTGCGCGATGTGGCCGAGGAAGATCCGCTTGAAGTTGAGGCGAGCAAGTATTCGCTGAACTACATCAAGCTGGATGGCTCGATTGCCTGCATGGTCAACGGCGCCGGCCTGGCGATGGCGACGATGGACATCATCCAGTACGCGGGTGGAAGCCCAGCGAACTTTCTGGACGTGGGCGGCGGCGCGACGCAAGAGCAGATTGAACACGCCTTCGAGATTCTGCTGTCCGACAAGAATGTGAAGGCCATCTTCATCAACATCTTTGGCGGCATTCTGCGAGTCGACCGGTTGGCTACAGGCGTGGTTGCAGCGGCGCGAAATCTCAACGTGACCGTGCCGATTGTGCTGCGGCTTGAGGGCACAAATGTTGAGGAAGGCCGGCAGATCCTGAAGGATTCGGGCCTCAATTTCCAGGTAGGCGCAACGATGAAGGAAGCTGCCGATCTTGTGGTTGCAGCAGCAAAGGCGGGGGCATAAATGTCAGTTCTAGTGGATAAGAATACACGCCTGATTGTTCAGGGAATTACGGGTAAAGAGGGCACTTTTCACGCCAAAGGTGCTGCGGAATATGGAACCGTTGTTGTCGGCGGCGTAACTCCCGGCAAGGGTGGATCTACGCATGAGGGCTGGCCGGTTTTCAACACTGTGGCTGAGGCTGTGGAGAAGACTGGCGCCAACGCGACGGTGATCTTTGTGCCGCCGCCGTTTGCCGCCGATGCGATTCTAGAGGCGGAAGACGCGAAGATTCCGCTGATTGTGGCCATTACCGAGGGCATTCCTACTCTGGATATGGTGAAGGTCTGGGCCAAGATCAAGGGTTCGTCTTCGCGGCTCATTGGGCCGAATTGCCCTGGTGTGATTTCGCCAGGAAAGGCCAAGATTGGCATCATGCCGGCGCGCATTCATCTGGAAGGCTCAATCGGCATCGTTTCGAAGTCGGGAACGCTGACTTATGAGGCTGTTCACCAGTTGACGCAGCGCGGGATTGGGCAATCGACGGCCATCGGCATTGGCGGCGATCCGATTATCGGGACCACGCACATCGATGCGTTGCGCCTGTTGAATGACGATCCCGATACGGAAGCGATCATCATGATTGGCGAAATCGGTGGGGCGGCGGAAGAGGCTGCGGCGGCGTTTGTGAAGGAGTTTGTGAAGAAGCCGGTGGTTGGGTTTATCGCCGGTCAGACAGCTCCTCCGGGGCGTCGCATGGGCCATGCCGGCGCGATCATCTCAGGCGGTCAGGGAACGGCTGCGGACAAGATGAAGGCTATGACAGAGGCGGGAATTCATGTCGTCGTTTCGCCTGCGGATATTGGGGCGAAGCTGGCTGAGGTGATTGGTC
>Ga0302326_10003662_pt1 | contig 36092 bp, 32 predicted proteins | sample Palsa_T0_3_FD_202264 | JGI IMG/M metagenome (GOLD analysis project Ga0302326, IMG submission 202264) | Peat permafrost microbial communities from Stordalen Mire near Abisko, Sweden - Palsa_T0_3 | ecosystem: Environmental > Terrestrial > Soil > Palsa > Peat permafrost | place: Sweden: Abisko... | reverse complement strand
GCCCATGTGGAGGTCGATCCCGCGCTGCTGCGGCCGATCGATTCCCTCGTCACGGTGGCGCAGCCGGCCAAGGCCGCGCAGGTTCTCGGCTGGCGGCCGCGCACGCCGTTCAAGACGCTGGTCGCCATGCTGGTCGACGCACGCGTCGACGCTCTGCGCGGGGGCAACAGCCAATCCGCTGTCGCCAACGTGTAGGGATCCCGCGCCAGCCCGTCACCCGCATGCGCCGAGCCGTCAGATGGTGGTCGTCAGGCCGCCATCGACGGCGATCTGCTGTCCGGTGACGTAGGAGCTCGCATTCGACGCCAGGAACACCGCGAGGCCCGCGAGGTCTCGCGGCTTGCCCCACCGCCGCAGCGCCACCAGGCTGTTGACGCGGGCGACGAAGGCCTCGTTGCCCAGCAGCGGCCTGGTGAGGTCGGTCTCGAAATAGCCCGGCGCGATGGAGTTGCAGGTGATGCCGTCCTCGCCGAGCTCGGCGGCGAGCGACCGGGCGAGCCCAGCCAGCGCGCTCTTCGCCGCGGCATAGCCGTGGATGGTGGCGCGCCCCATCAACGCCGTGATCGACGTCGTGAAGATGATGCGGCCGTAGTGGTTCATGCGCATCGGCACCGCCACCTGCTGCGCCAGGAAGAAGCTCGCGCTCAGATGGATGGCGAGCATCGCGTTCCAATCCTCGAGCGTCCAGTCCGCAAGCGGCGCGCGATGCGTATAGCCGGCATTGCAGATGAGAATGTCGAGACGGCCGAACCTGGTCACGATCGCATCGACGGCGGCATCGGCGGCGGTGCGGTCGGTGACATCGAAGGGCGCGGGCAGCGCTTTCAAGCCGCGATCGAGCAGCGTACCGGCCGCCACGGCAGCAGCCGCTGCATCGCGGCCATTAATGACGACGGTGGCGCCGGCCTCGGCGAGCGCCTGCGCCATGGCGAAACCCAGCCCGCGCGAAGCGCCGGTAACGAGCGCGACCCGTCCATCGAGCGAGAAGAGTCCTGCGAGGCCGGGCATCGATTCCTCGGTCATATCCAAAAAGCAACATCGTCGTGGCCGGGCTTGTCCCGACCGTCTCGATTATAGAGACCCTACAGGCCGGAGTAGGATGACCTGAAGAGGATTTGCACCTCCCTCGATGGAACGCGCTTGCGGGCGCACATCGCCGGGTCGAGCCTGGCGATGACAGCGGGGTGCATGTGAACCGAAATGAAAACGCTCTACAATCGGCTTGAGCCCATGCCGATGCAACGCGCCGAGCACCACGCGATCCCGTTCCAGCCCGCCGCCGCCGGGCCGCTGGCGGGCGTGCGGGTCCTCGATCTGTCGCGGCTGGTCGCCGGCAACATGCTCTCGCTCCAGCTCGCCGATTTCGGCGCGGACGTCATCAAGGTCGAGCCGCCCGCGGGCGATCCGCTGCGCGACTGGCGCGACGGCGGCAACGAGCTGCATTGGAAGACCTACGCGCGCAACAAGCGCTCCATCGTGCTCAACTTCCGCCACGCCGCGGCGAAGGACGTGCTGCTGCGGCTGGTGGCGAGCGCCGACGTCCTGATCGAGAACTTCCGCCCGGGCACGGTGGAGGAGATGGGGCTCGGCCCCGATGTCCTGCATGGCGAAAATCCGGGCCTCGTCATCGTGCGAGTGTCCGGCTTCGGCCAGACCGGCCCCTATGCGCCGCTGCCCGGCTTCGGCACGCTGGTCGAGGCGATGAGCGGCTTTGCCGCCCGCACCGGCTTTGCCGACCGCGAGCCGGTGCTGCCGCCGCTCGCGCTGGCCGACATGATCGCCGGCCTCTACGGCGCCTTCGCGGTAGTGACGGCGCTGCGCGCCCGCGACCACGGTGATCGCAGCGGCGGCGGACAGGTGATCGATCTCTCGCTGCTTGAATCGATGTTCTCGGTGCTCGGGCCGGAGGCCGCGATCTACCGGTTCACCGGCGTGGTGAAGGAGCGCATCGGCAGCGGCTCCAACACCTCGGCGCCGCGCAACGTCTATCGCTGCGCCGACGGCGACTACGTCGCGCTGTCGGGCTCGACCGGCACCATGGCGCGCCGGGTGTTCGAGGTGATCGGCCGCCCCGACATGATCGCGGACGCGCGGTTCGCCACCAACGCCGCGCGGATCGAACACCGCGCGCTGGTCGATGCGGCGGTCGGCGCGTGGTTCGCGGGGAAGTGCCGCGAGGAAGCGCTGCGGCTGATGCGCGAGGCGGATGTTACCGCGGGGCCGGTCTACACGATAGCCGATGCCATGGCGGACGCGCATTTCCGCGAACGGGAGATCATCGTCGAGGTCGGCGATGCCGAGCTCGGCGGCATTCCCATGCACAACATCGTGCCGCGGTTGTCGCGGACGCCGGGCGTGATGCGGCGCCCCGCGCCGCGTCTCGGCGAGCACACCGATGCCGTCCTCGCCGAAGCGGGGTTCGATGCCGATGCCATCGCGAGGTTGCGAAAAGAGGGAGGCGCGGCATGATGGAATGCCAGGGAGCGGTTCCGCACGAAAACCCTGACCCGTCATCTGAGGCGCGAGCCAACGGGTCCGACCTTTGGCCGGCCCGATGACAGGCTCCGCGAGCCTCGAAGGACGACGGCCCGGGCGGTGCCACGCGCGCATTTGCGGCACCGGGATGACGGGTCATGGGGAGTGCGGGCTGCGAATTGCGCCCTAAGAATTACGCCCTACGAGCCCAGCGGTGCCGTTGCTGCCGCGAGCCATGCGCGGGTGGCGTCGTCGACCAGCGGCGTGAGCGCGGCGCGCACCTCGGCGTGATAGGCATCGAGCCAAGCGATTTCCCCCTCGGCAAGGAGATCGCGCTCGATCAGGCGCCGGTCGATCGGCGCCAGCGTCAAGGTCTCGAAACAGTCGAGAGCTTTCTCCGCGCCGGCGACCGCGGGCGCGGCCGTGACCAGCACCAGGTTCTCGATGCGGATGCCGTAGGCGCCGACCTTGTAGTAGCCGGGCTCGTTGGAAAGGATCATGCCGCGCTTGAGCGCCGTGGTGCCGAGCTTGGAAATGCGCGCCGGACCCTCATGCACGGAGAGATAGCTGCCGACGCCGTGGCCGGTGCCGTGGTCGAAATCGAGCCCGGCCGCCCACAGCGGCGCGCGCGCGAAGCTGTCGAGCTGGGCGCCGGTAGTGCCCTCGGGAAACACTGCGCGGGCGATCGCGATATGGCCCTTGAGCACGCGGGTGAAGCGGTCGCGCATCTCCGCCGTCGGCTCGCCGACGATCGCCGTGCGGGTGATGTCGGTGGTGCCGTCCTGATATTGCGCGCCGGAATCGACGAGATAGATTTCGCCGGGCGAAATCCTTCGGTTGGTCCTGCGCGTGACGCGGTAATGCACGATGGCGGCGTTCGGTCCCGACCCGGAAATGGTCGAGAACGACACGTCCTTGAGGAGGCCGGTGTTGCGGCGGATCGTTTCCAGCGCCTCGACCGCGTCGATCTCGGTGAGCCCGCCCGACGGCGCGGTGCGGTCGAACCAGGCGAGGAATGTCGTGACCGCGGCCCCGTCGCGGCGATGGGCGGCGCGGCTGCCGGCGATCTCGGTGTCGTTCTTTATGGCCTTCATGGCCGCGACCGGGTCGGCGCCGCGCGGCGCCTTGCCGCCGTGTCCGGTGATGGCCTGGGTGATGGCATGCGCCGCGGTCGCCTGGTCGAGCTGCACGGTGCGGTGCTCGGCGCCCAGCACGGCGAGGTCTTCCACGAAGGTCGCTGGCGGCCTGATCTCGGCGAGGCCTGCGAGCGCGGTTTTCGCCGCATCGGTCAGCTTGTGCTCATCGATATAGAGGTGCGCCGCGCCCTCGATGGGAATGACGGCGAAAGCGAGCGTCACCGGCGTGTGGGCCACGTCCGAGCCGCGGATGTTGAAGGTCCAGGCGACCGCATGCGGATCGGAAATGACGAACGCGTCGGCCTTGAGCTTCTTGATCTCGGCGCGCACGCGCTCGAGCTTGTGGGCGGCCGCTTCGCCGGAAAATTGCAGGTCATGAGGCACCACCGCGCCGTGGGGCGGCGCCGGGCGGTCCGGCCAGATGACATCGACGGGATTGGGCTCGGTCGCGACCAGGACGGCGCCGGCGCTGGCGCACGCCTTGGCGAGGCGCTCGGCGCCTTCGGCGCTGTGCAGCCAGGCGTCATAGCCGAGCTTCTGGCCGGCGCCGAGGTTCGCCTCGATCCACGCGCCCGGCGGCTTGTCGACGAGATGCTCGATGGAAAACAGGGCGCCGTCGATCTGGTCGCGCGCCTGGGTGGTGTAGCGGCCGTCGACGAACAGCGCGGCGCGGTCGGCGAGAATGATCGCGGCGCCGGCCGATCCGGTGAAGCCGGTGAGCCAGGCGAGGCGCTCCTCGCCGGGGGACAGGTATTCGTTCTGAAAGCGGTCGGCATGGGGCACGACGAAGCCGTCGAGGCCGCGCCGCGCCAGCTCCGCCCGCAACGCCGCGACGCGCGGCGCCGCCTGCGCCGCTTCCGGGGGATCGTCGAAGGTCTGGAACTGCGCTTGGAACGGCTGGACGTTGGTTTCGTTCATGGAGGTAATCTAGGCGCTGCGCCGTCCGGTCACAATTCGCTTCGCGGGTCGTTTCAGGACCAGCGTCACCCAGCCGTCGAGCGGAATCCGCCGCGCCAGCACCAGGCCATGGGCGCGATAGGCGGCAAGCGCCGCATTGGCCTGCGCCGGGATGAGACCGGACAGCACCACGAAGGCGCCGGGCGCCGCCATGGCGCCGATCGGCTTCGCGAGGCCCTTGAGGGGCCCCAGCAGGATGTTGGCGAACACGAGATGATACGGCGCGCCGTCGCGAAAGCGGCGGTCGCCGAGGCCGCTTGCGTGGATCACGGTGAGCCCGGCGGCACGGTTGAGGCGCGCATTCTGCCGCGCCAGCCGCACGCTGACGGGATCGATGTCGCTGGCGAGCACTGCGCCGCGCAAGGCCCGCGCCGCCGCGATCGCGAGCACCCCGGTCCCGGTGCCGACATCGAGGACGCGGCTGCCGCGCCGCCTTGTCGAGTAAGGCGCCCGCCGGCACGCCTTCAAGATGGCGTCCAGCGCCAGCAGACAGCCCCGGGTGGTGCCGTGATGCCCGGTGCCGAAGGCGAGCGCCGCCTCGATCTCGATGCCGATGCGGTTGGCCGGCACCCGCGCGCGGTGGTGCGCGCCATGCAGGAAGAAGCGGCCGGCTTCGACCGGCTGCAGGCCTTCGAGGCTGGCGGCGACCCAGTCGCGCGCCGCAACGCGCTCGAATGCGAGTTGGCCGCCCGCGCCTTCGCCCGCGAGGTCACCGACGAGGCGGCGCACCGCGGCCTCGTCGGGCGCGCGCTGGAAATGGATTTCCACGGTCCAGCTTCCGTCACGCGCCTCGAAGGCGGCGATCGCGGTTTGCCCGGGGTCGAGCATTTCTGAGAGCCCGTCGGCGAGACCGCGCGCGGTTTTCCCGTCCGTCGCCATCCGGGCGAGCACGGTCGAAGCATGGGAGGCGTCGTTCATGCCTCCCATTCCACCGTTCACGCACCGCCTGTCCAGGTGATTCGCACCGTGCTGTCCACAAACCCTGCGCCGGCACTGTCGGGATATGGCGAATAAGCGATCGAAAACACGAAGGTTTTCGCATCTGCCGCGCCGTCCCCTATTACGCCGGGGGGTCGCAACGGTGTTTTTCATCACCGGCTTCTCCACTATTTCTCCACCGATGTTCCACAGCCGGAGCCATGCGCTTTCCCACGGTTTTCCACCACTGTCTGTGGCCCGCGTCGCGGTGACGTTTCCGCCCATTGTGTCGTTTTGGTAACGGCGTCCACGGCAAACGAATCGCTGCCAATTCTACGTGCTTGCGAATCAACCCTGGATGGATTCAACCTTGCACAACGGCCGAAGCACCACGACGCAGCCTCTACGGGCGTCTGCCGTCACCGTTTTAAATCATCGATCCTTTGGCCGGGCATTCGCACCCGGCGCGATCGATTCATTCAGGGAGCCGTGTACCATGGTCGTCATCACCGTCGCGTCCCGCAAAGGCGGTTCGGGCAAAAGCACGCTGACCGCCAACCTCGCCGCCTTCGCCGACAAGGCGTCGCGCCGCTGCCTCCTCATCGACGCCGATCCGCAGGGCTCGCTCAGCCTGTGGCACGACTTGCGTAAGACCGGCGAGCCGCCGCTGCGCACGGCGGCGCGCGGCATCGAGAACATCCTGAGCGCCGCCAAGCAGGCGGAGTTCGAATGGGTCTTCATCGACACGCCGCCGCAGATGTCCGGCATCGTCAATGACGCGATCCGCGCCGCGACGCTGGTCGTCATTCCGGCGCGGCCCTCGGTGTTCGATCTCGACGCGGTGAAGGAAACCATCGCCTATGCCCGCGAGCGCCGCAAACCCTATGCAGTCGTGCTCAACGGCGCGCCGGCCAAGCGCGACGGCGCGGAGTCGCCGCAGTGCGTCGCCGCGCGCGAGAGCCTCGAGGCGCTGCGCGCGCCGGTGTGGTTCGGCCAGATCACCCACCGCACCACCTATTCGCTGGCGCTGGCCGGCGGCGAGGGCGCGCGGGAGTTCGACCCGGAGTCCCATGCGGCCTCCGAGATCGCCCGCCTGTTCAGCTCGATCGAGCGCTCCGTGAAGGCGATCCAGGGCGATTACAAGGGTGCGAACGTCATGCACCGCAAGGCGGCGTGACGGCGGCAGACGATCGATCCGTCAACTGAAAAAGGCGGCGCAGCCGAGCTGCGCCGCCCGCAGCCGTTCGCTTACTTCAGCTCGGCGGAGACCTTTTCGATGCCCGCCTTGGCGCAGGCCTCGTCCTTCTCGCCGCCCGGTGCGCCGGACACGCCGATGGCGCCGATGGTGTCTTCGCCCACCTTGATCGGCAGTGCGCCCTGCGCCGGCACGATGTTGGAGAGATGGAGCGCGCCGGCGGTCAGATTGGTCTTCACCGCTGCGGCGAATTCGCCCGACGGCCGGCGCTGCGCCTTGGCCGTGTAGGCCTTCTTCATGGAGTTTTCCAGCGTGTGCGGGCCGGTGCCGTCGCCGCGCATGGCGACGATCACTTCGCCGTTGCGGCCGAGGACATTCGCGGACACGTTGTAGCCGTTGGCCTTGCAGGTCGCGATCGCGGTCTGCGCCATGGTGACCGCCATGAGGAGCGGCAGGTCCTTGTGGGTGACGAGCTGGGCGTTCGCCGAGGTGGCGAGCCCGCAAGCGAGCGCGGAAGCGAGCGAAAGCCCGGCGATACGGATGACGGTCTTGGACATTGTTGTTTCTCCCAGATGGATGCCGCCTCTGCTGCGGCTTTGAGGGAATGGATGCGGCCGGCGGCGCCACAGCGATGGCGCGCCGCTCGGTGATGGAGGCTTACTTCAGCTCGTCGGCGACCTTGTCGATGCCGGCCTTGGCGCAAGCCTCGTCCTTCTCGCCGCCCGGCGCGCCGGAAATGCCGACGGCGCCGATGGTCTCGTTGCCGATCTTGATCGGCAGCGCGCCCTGGGCCGGGACGATGTTGGTGAGATAGAGCGCGCCGGCATTGGGGTTGCCCTTCACGCCATTGGCGAACTCACCCGACGACCGCGCGAAGGTCCGGGCCGTATAGGCCTTCTTCATGGAATTTTCCCAGGTGGCCAAGCCGGCGTTTTCGTTGCGCATGGCCACGATCACCTGGCCTTCGCGGCCGAGCACATGCGCGGACACGCTGTAGCCGTTCGCCTTGCAGGTCTCGATCGCGGTCAGCGCGATTGTCGTGGCCATGCCGAGCGACAGATCCTTGTGGGTGATGAGCTGGGCATTCGCCGCGGGGGCGAGGCCGAAGGCAAGTGCCGACACCAGCGAAATGCCGGCTGCACGATATACGATGTTGGACATGAGGAACCTCCCAGTTGGTAGCCGCGTTGACGCGCGGGCTAAGTCTGACACTAGATCATCTATCCGGATTTGCATCAGGATTTCGAGGTCCGGGCCGCCCACACTTTCGGCAGGCCCGGTTGTTCTTCGCCGTCGGGCGACGGCCTCCGATACTACGCCATTGGTACGGATTTGTATCAGGCGGCGGCGCCCGACCCGCCGCCGCTTGGCCGGAACGAACCGGCCGGATTGGCGTTGCAGGCTTGCAGCGAAGTGGCTGCTTTACTTCAACTGATCCTTGACCTTGTCGAGGCCGGCCTGCACGCAGGGCTCGTCGACACCGGGCGAGCCGGACAGGCCGACGCCGCCGATCACGTCTTCGCCGACCTTGATGGGCACTCCGCCGGGGATCGCGATGACGCCCGGGAGCGTGACCTGCTGCTTGATCACGGCATTGCCGGCTTCGAGCTTCTTGGCATACTCCTCCGTGGTCTGCTTGAACGTGCGCGCCGTGTAGGCCTTGCGGCGCGCATTCTCCATCGTGTGCGGGCTTGCATTGTCGTAGCGCATCGCAATCAGGGTATCGCCGGCGCGATCGACCACGACGACCGAGGTGTTGTAGCCACGCCGGTGGCATTCGGCGATCGCGCCTTCCGCGATCGACTTCGCGATCTCGTAGGACAGGTCCTTGCGCGACAGCAGTTGAGCGCTCGCAGGCACGCTGAGCGCGCTGGCGAGCGCAAGGGTGAAGAGCCCCTTCGAGCAAGCAGACATGCATTTTCTCCCGGTCGGTTGGCGCCCCAACTTCGATAGCACGAAAGGCAGCTACAGCTTTTTGATGGCAATGTGGCGTGGAGGCGCCGCGGGTCAGTAGCCGTAACGGTTTGGCCGGTACGAAGTGTTCTGCTGGTAGGCTCCGGGATAATAGGAATCCTGCGCCGCGCGCGGATAATAGGCGCGCTGGACCGCGGGCCGGCCGGCGGCGGAGCGTTCTTTCGCCGCACCCCCGCGATGCGCCATCGCAATGTTCACGTCGCCGGTGAGCACCACCTTGGTGTTGGGCAGGCCCTGCTGCTCGACCAGCGCATAAAGCTTTGCCGCATTCTCCGGCGCGAGGCGCACGCAGCCGTGGGAGGCCGGGCTGCCGATATGCCCCGCGAACGAGCCGTGAATGGCATGGCCTCTATAGGTGAAGAAGATCGAGTGCGGCATCGGAGCGTCGTCCCACTCCTTGGAGTAATGGTCGGCCTCCATGCGGAACGCGGTGTAATTGCCACTCGGCGTGTCATGGCCGGGCAGGCCTGTCGAAACCGGCCAGGTCCAGCGCCGGACGCCGTCGACATCCACGGTCATCTGCTGGGTCGATTTGTCGACGGTGACGAGCACCGCCGCCTTCGCCGATGTGGCCGACACGAGGATGGCGAGGGCGAACAGGACGAATTTCGTGGTACGCATGTCAGCGGCTCCGTAACGCGGGCCACCCACTCGATCCCCGCCATTATCTTACACGTCTGCGGCGCGAATTCGATCCCCTGCGGCCGGTCATCTCGGGAGCTCGTGAATCGTTCGATTTTTCCGCTCTCTCGAATAAATCCGGCGCTTTCAGCGTGACGGATCATGAGCGAGCACGGCGCCCAGCCGCTCGCGCTGGGTACCGCCGGCATCGAAATTCTCCGGCGCCAGCCAGCGCTCGAACACGGCCCTTCGCGCCGGCCAATCGGCGGCCAGCATGGCGAACCAGGCGGTGTCGCGGCTGCGTCCCTTGATGATCATATGGTCGCGAAAAATGCCCTCGTAGCGAAACCCGAGGCGCAGCGCGGCGCGGCGCGATGCGGCGTTGAGCGCGTCGCATTTCCACTCGTAGCGGCGGTAGCCGAGCGTCTCGAAGGCGTAGCAGGCGAGCAGATATTGCGCTTCGGTCGCGAGCCGCGTGCGCTGGAGGCGCGGGCTCAGCAGGATATTGCCGACCTCCACGACCCGCATCTCCGGCCGGATCGACATCAGCGCGACGAGCCCGACCGCGCGGCCGGACGGCTGCACGATGGCGTAGAACACGGGATCGCTCGAGAGCTGCCGCGCGGCCAGCCAATCGGAGAACATCGCCGCGTCGGCGAACGGCCCAAACGCCATGTAGGTAAAAAGATGCGGATGGCCCTGCACGGCCTCCCACAGGCTGCCGCCATGGCGCAGGCGGTCGAGCCGCTCGACGGCGCCGTGGCGGCCGGACAGACTCACTGCCTGCGGCGGCAGTGCCGGGGTGGCATCGACGGCAAAGCCTACCGGCTGGCCGGTGCGCGGATCGACATCGTGGGCGGAGGTCTCGTTCATCGCGAACCGTCGTGAATCAGGCGAGCTTGCGTGCGCCATTTGCGCCGCTCGGGACCAAACCAGTCATTCCGACGGCGCATACCAGACCATACTTTTTCGATGGCTCGCTCGCGCCGCGAGAGAAAGTTACGCGGGAGAAATTGTCGTAAATAATTCGTAACCCGGTTCGTTGTGCACCGCGACATGTTTAGCGGCGGACGTCAACGAATCGTAAATCCATGCTTCGCCCCCGGCCGACGTTAAATCCATATATCTTCGATATTTTCAGCACCGTCCTTTGTGGTTGCCGAGGCCTTGCATGGACGAAGATTTACGCTAATTCCAGGGTCGTGACACACCGTCGAACGAGGTTGAAGATGAATTCCCTGAAGATGATACTGTCTTCTTTCGCGGTGGCGGCGGTGTTGGGGACGCCCGCGCTGGCCAAGCCGCCGGTACACCACGACCATCCGCAGCGTCCTCCCGTGCTCTCCATTTTCAATGGCGTGTCGCCGCCTGGAGGCAGGATCGGACCCGATTCCGATCCGAGCATCCGCGCTGAAATGCTGCGCGACGTTCCGGATGCCGGCGCCTTCAACTGAACCGCCGGTGTCCTTTAATGAAGAGCCCCGGATCGTTTTCCGGGGCTCTTCATTTTGATTTTGCGCCATGCGTTTGGCCGGAGCCGATGCGCGAATCATCCGCTGCGGCGCCCCTCGCCCCGCTCGCCGGAGACGTTGGCGTCCGATCCTCGGTGCATACCAGACACGATCTACCTGCATCCGTCGACGGTCGCGGGTTGCAAAGATATGCCGGCGCAACACTGGTTTATTTTCTCTCGATCAGCCAAAACCTGTGCATCGCACAATAAAGCGCCGGGCTGGGATTGAGGCGGCGTCATTCCAGGCCCGAAAGATCGTGTTAAATCCATATAAACAAGCTATTTTTCCACACGAACGCTTGGACATAAGTACGCTTGTGCAGCACGGAATTTGAGCTATGTAGGGATCACCGAACAACAAAATTCCGGAGAGATTTGACATGAAAACGAACCTGAAGGTCGTATTGTCCGCCGTCGCCCTTGCCGCGTTCGTGGCAGCCCCGGCGGTCGCGAAGACCCGCACGCAACAGACCACCCAGCCGCCGGCCTTCAACAACGCCGTGGTCCAGGATGGCAAGGTGGTCGGGGCCGATCCCGATGCCTACATCCGCCATGAGATCCTGCGCGACAACAGTTCGTATCACGCCGACTGAGTCGCCTCGGGCGCTTCGATGAGAAGGAGCTCCGGCCGGTGCCGGAGCTTTTTTCATTTTCGGCCCCGGCAGCGCTGCCGATTTGCTTTTCCACCGGTGATCGGGTGAACTGCGCCACGCTTTGCCGGGGCCGGCATTGCAGTCGTCAAAGGCCCGGCCGCGCCGTGGAAACGTCCGGGGACCTCTCATGCTTGCCACCATCGCGGCGTTCGATCGGATCGGCGAGGAGAATGCGTTCGCGGTGCTCGCGCGCGCAACGCGCCTCGCCGCGGAAGGCCGCGATATCGTCAATCTCGGCATCGGCCAGCCGGATTTCCGCACCCCCGATCACATCGTCGAAGCGGCGGTGAAGGCACTGCGCGACGGCCACCACGGCTACACGCCGGCGAACGGCATCCTGCCGCTGCGCGAGGCGGTGGCGGCCGATCTGCACAAACGGTTCGGCGTCGCGGTGTCGCCCGACGAAGTCATGATCATGCCGGGCGGCAAGCCCACCATGTTCATGTCGATCCTGATGTTCGGCGAGCCGGGCGTGGACATTCTCTATCCCGATCCCGGATTTCCGATCTATCGCTCGATGATCGAATTCACCGGGGCTCGCCCAATTCCGGTGCCGGTGCGCGAGGAGAACGGCTTCGCCTTCTCCGCGGCGGAGACGCTGGCGCTGATAACGCCGCAGACGCGGCTCCTGATCCTGAACTCGCCCGCCAATCCGACCGGTGGCGTGACGCCGAAGGCCGAAGTCGACAAGCTCGTCGCCGGCCTCGCGCAATTCCCCGATGTCGCCGTGATGTCCGACGAGATCTACGACCACATGGTCTATGACGGCGAGGCCCATGTCTGCCTGTTGACCTATCCCTCGATCCGCGACCGCCTGATCCTGCTCAACGGCTGGTCCAAGACCTATGCCATGACCGGCTGGCGGCTCGGCTATGCGGTGTGGCCGGGCAAGCTATATGACCTCGCGCGCAAGCTCGCGGTGAACCTGCATTCCTGCGTCAATGCCGCCGCGCAATATGCCGGCCTCGCGGCGCTTACCGGCCCGCAGGACGAAGTCTGGCGCATGGTCGCCGAATTCGACCGCCGCCGGAAGGTGGTGGTGGAAGGGCTCAACCGCCTGCCCGGGATTTCCTGCGCGACGCCCAAGGGCGCGTTCTACGCCTTCCCCAACATCAAGCGCACGGGATGGCAGGCGAAACCGCTGGCCTCGTCGCTGCTCGAGGATGTCGGCGTCGCCGTCATCGGCGGTCCGGATTTCGGCATTCTCGGCGAAGGCTATATGCGGCTGTCCTACGCCAATTCGACCGAGAACATCCTGCGCGCGCTCGAACGCATGGGCGACTTCCTCGCCACACGCAAGGCGGCGTAGCGCGACCGGATGGCCGCGCGTCCGGCGGGCCTGGTTGCCGGTATCGCGTGCGGCGTCGGTGCGGCGATCTTCTGGGCGGGGGGCCTCGCCGCCGCGCGCCACGGCGTCGCGATCGGATTGTCACCGTTCGACATCGCCTTCCATCGTTATGTCTGGGCCGGATTCGCCTTCCTGCCGAGCGTGCTGAGCCAGGGCGCGCGCGACCTCAACGGCGTCGGCTGGGGCCGCGGCGCGATGCTGGCGCTGCTCGGCGGCCCCGGCCAGGCGGTGGTGAGCGTCACCGGCTTTCTCCTGGTGCCGCTCGCACACGGCGCCGTGATCCAGCCTTCCTGCGCCGCGCTGGCGGGGATGTTCCTGGCGCCGGTCGTGCTCGGGGAAAAGCTGCCGCGGGTCCGCATCTATGGTGCGATCGCCATCGTGGCCGGTCTTGCGGTGATCGGGCGCGAGGCGCTGTCGACCATCGGCGCCCACGGTCTCCTCGGCGACTTCACCTTCGCCGTGGCGGGAGTGATGTTTGCGACATTCGGCATCCTGCTGCGGCTGTGGCGCATCAATCCGATGCGCGCGACCGCCGTGATCAGCACGCTGACCCTGTTCTACATCCCGATCCACGCGGTGGCGTTCGGATTCGATCGCATGATCGCCGCCGGCTGGGCCGAGAACCTGCTCCAGGTGGTGGTGCAGGGCGTGTTTTCAGGACCGGGCGCGATCTACCTGTTCGCCCGTTCCGTGGTGCTGCTCGGCGCCTCCCGCGCGGCGGTGTTTCCTTCCCTGGTGCCGGGGTTCACGCTGCTGGTCGGCTATGTCGCGCTCGGCGAGCAACCGACGCTGGCGCAGCTCGCAGGCCTCGCCATCGTGCTCTACGGGTTCCGCCTGACGCAAAAGGCATAGGACCATTCGCTGCGGCGCAGCCGCGTCGAACACAAAGCTGTCGCGAGCTGAAGGATTGGTGACGCAGATTAGAGAGGCGGATTGGGAAAGCACGATTTGCGATGATTCAGCAGGGATGAGCTCTGGGTGATGAATGTCACACTCCCGTCGGCGTTTCTGATCCACAATGCGATTCGCAGAGTAACGAGGCACGGTTGCGCGCCCACCTCCGCGACGCGCAGCCCGGTGACAGGCCCGCGCCCGCAGCCTGGAACAAACGGCGAGCGGCACGGTTAGCACACAGGAGGTTCGCATGCAGATCAAAGTCAAGGTGCAATCATGAACGAAGCAAGCGCCCATCCTTCCTTCGAGGCGCGCCGCCTCAAGTCCGCGCCGGGGTGGTACGTCCGGGTCGCGTGGGCCTACGGCAAGCGCGACCACATTCCCGGTTTCGTTTCGCAGCAGGAAGCGTTGCAGTGGATCGAAACCAAGGCGCGCTCCTGGCTCTCCGAGCGCACCCGCACGTCGTTCCGGAGCCTCGCCGCTTAGTCACGCCTCGCCTGCATCCCGCGCCACACGCGCGAAGCGGCGAGCCCGAAATGCGTTCCTGACGCGAGGTTGCAATCCCGCCTCATCGGGCTAAGTTCACGCGCACAAGCAACTCCATCGGGAGGCGGCGCGTGAGGCGGCTTCACAATATGCTGGTGGCGGCCGCATGCCTCGCCGCCGCGCTGACGCCGATCGCAGGCCGCGCCGACGAGTGGCCGAGCCGGCCGGTGCGGATCGTCAACGGATTTGCGCCGGGCGGCGCCGCCGATGTGCTGGCGCGGCTCGCCGCCGACCAGCTCTCCATCGCGTTCGGCCAGCAATTCTTCGTCGAGACGCGCGCGGGGGCAGCCGGGTCGATCGCGCTTCAATTCGTAGCGCACGCGGAACCGGACGGATATAATTTCGTCATCACCACGCTTTCGCTGCTGGCGCTGACGCCGATCATCAATCCGAAGGCCGGCTACGATCCGCTCAACGATCTCACCCACATCGCCTATCTCGCGGGCTCGCCGGTGGCCTTCCTGGTGAGCACGGCGAGCCCGGTGAAGAGCCTCGGCGATCTCGTCGCGCGCGGCAAGACGGGTGGCCGCCCGCTGACCTTTTCGTCCTCCGGCGTCGGCAGCAACGGCCATCTGCTGGCGGAATATTTCGGCCGCAAGGCCGGCATCCCCGTCGAGCACGTGCCCTACAAGGGCGCCTCCCAGGGTCTGACCGATCTGATCGGCGGCCATCTCGACTTCTCCGCCCAGACCGTATCGTCCGGCTCCGGCCTGATCCACGGCCACACCGCGCTGGCGCTCGCCCATACCTTCAAGACGCGGCTGCCCGACTATGCGGAGGTGCCGACCTTTGCCGAACTCGGCTATCCCGATCTCGTCAGCACCAACTGGTTCGCGCTCGCCGCGCCGGCTGGGCTGCCGCGCGACATCGCCGAGAAGGTCAACCGCGAGATCGTGAAGCTGGTGCAGCGGCCGGATATCCAGAAGCGCCTGCGCGAAGACGGGCTGGTGCCGGAATCGTTCGACGTCGCGGAGTTTCGCGCCTTCATCGCAGGCGAGATCGCGCGCTGGAAGCCGATGCTCAAGGAGACCGGCTTCGCCGCCCAGTGAGCGGCGCTGCGTGCTTCTTGCGGAGCAATGCGGTCAGCGCACCGTCCCGTGACCCCCGGACCCGGCACTCTCCGCTTGACGGTCAGGTGCCGCCAGCACCGCGCGGCAGGCCGGAGGGAGGCTCGACATGGGTTTCCCCGGTCTCGGCGCTTCCGGGACCGGCGATGGCTTGGGGTGGAGCACGGCGTCGGTGAACCAATAGCTGAGGTCCTTGCCGCTGCAGCCGTCGCCTCCGGTCGCCGGCGGCTGCGGCTTGCATCCGGGGCTGTCGGCCGGGCAGCGAATCCGGACGTGGAAATGGTAGTCGTGCCCCCACCACGGCCGCACTTTTTCGAGCCAGGCGCGGTCGCTTCCGGCCTCGCGGCACAGTGCCCTCTTGATGGCGGCGTTGACGAAAATCCGCTGCACTTCGGGGTCCGAAGCGGCCGCCTTGATGACGGCGAAGTGACCCGGTGTCCAGACCTTGGGATCGACGTCGCGCCGGTCGTCCGCGACGACCATGGTGGCCGACATTTCTTCGCGCTCGGCGCGGGTCAGCTCGCGCGGCGGCATCGGCGACAGCCAGATGTCGGCATCGAGGCCGACCTGGTGGCTGGCATGGCCGGTCATCATGGGGCCGCCGCGCGGCTGCGACATGTCGCCGACCAGGAGGCCGGGCCAAGTGCCGGCCTTGGCGACCTTGGTGCCGAGCCTTTCGAGGAACCGAATCAGGTCGGGATGGCCCCAATTGCGATTGCGCGACAGCCGCATCACCTGCCAGGCGGGGCCGTTGATCGGCAGCGCGGTGCCGCCGGCGAGGCAGCCGCTCGAATAGAATCCGACCACGTGCGACGGGCCGCCCGTCGGCACGACCTTGCGGCCGAATAGTTGCTTCGCCGGGGTTTTCGGATCGTCGGGATGGGCGAGCGGCGGCAGCGGTTGCGGGTCCAGCGTGCCCGGGTCCTGCGCGACCGCGGCGGTCGCGGCGGCGAGCACGAGGACGATTGCGAAGCTCGAAGCGAGTGTGCGCATCGATTCGATTTGTACCGCATCGCAGCCGCCTATGGAGCAAAAAAATCGCGGTTCCGCGGACGAATTTTGCGAACGGGAACTCTCACGAGGTCATTGGTGCCGATGCCGGCCGGAATGCGCTACATTGCGCCGATCCTGAACTATTGGAGGGTATCGATGCGCATCCATTCACGGCTGGCCTTGACCTGCACCCTCGTCGCCGCTTTCAGCGCGACGGCACTGGCGGCCGAATACATGGACAAGACCGAGCGGCAGAAAGCCCGGGCGTTTTCGCCGGGCGTCATCACCGAGGGCGGGCGCACCGTCTGGCTCGCGGGCCAGACCGCGCTGCAGGACGACCAGGGCCACGACCTCTCCGGCAATTTCGAGGGCCAGGCCCGGCAGATCTTCCGCCTGATGGACCAGACGCTGCAAAAGGCCGGCGGCGGCATCGCCAATCTCGTCACCATGACGGTCTTCATCAACGACCCCCGCAACGGCGACCGTCTCACCGAATTGCGCAAGGAAATTTTTCCCGACGGCAACTATCCCGGCAGCGCGCTCATCACAGTATCGAATTTCGCCGTGCCGGGAATGCTGATCGAGGTCCAGGGCGTCGCCGTGATCGGCGACAAGTGCTCCAGCGAGAACCGGTGCTCTGCGGGATGGCCGGCGCGGTGACGGGCTCGGGAACTCAGGATGATGGCGCGTTAGGTTTGACGAGCTCTCACTTCAGCCCGCAATCGCCGAGGAATGCCAGCGTCTGCCGGGCACAGTCCTCGGGCTTTTCGACCTGCAGCAGGTGGCCGGTGCCGGGGACGAAGCTGTAGTCGTAGCCGTTCTCGGTGCCCAGGGCCTGGTTGGCGCGGCCGGTCGGCGGTCCGCCCTCGAGGCCGGGATCGGCGCCGATCAGCTTGACCGGCCCGCGAAAGTCGCTCGCCTTGGGCCACAGGTTCAGGGCCATCGCCTCGGCATAGATGCCGGCTTCGTTGGCGGGGTCGCACACCAGCACGAAGCCGTCGCCGGCCGGGTTCTCGCGCAGCACCGCGCGCGCCATCAACTCATGGACGCCGGGCGCCCAGGCGCGCCCGGCCCGCGACTTCGCGAACTCGACCGCAAGCTCCTCGACGCTCGCATAATGGCTGCGGCGATTGCCGGCGAACGCGGTCAGCCGCGCCTCGAATGCTTCCATGGCGGCATGGACGGGATGGCCGGGCGGGGGAACGTTGGGCGGGTCGAACAGCACCAGCGCATCCCAGCGAAAGCCGATCTCGATGGCATGTTTCATCGCGGTGCGGCCCGACATGGAATGGAAGATGCCGGCCGACTTGCGGCTGCCGAGCCTGGCGCAGACGGCCTGGTAGACCCGCTCGAGATCGCGGGAGAGCTGCGCATAGGTGTGGTTGGCCGGGACCACCGGGACGTTCTGGCCGTGGTTGCGGAAATCGAAGGCGATGACCTCGTAGCCGATCAGGAATTGCTGCCAAAACGGCAGATAGCCATCGATGGCGAAACCATTGCCGTGGCTGATGAACAGCCGCACGCCGCCGGGCCGGCCATGCCGTCGCACCCGGATCCGGGCTCCATCCTCCAACGCGACCTCGAAGGTCTCATGGGGAGCCGGCACTTCCAAACGCATCGATGATCTCCGGTTGTAGTTGATCTCCCTCCCCGAAAACGGGGAGGGAGAAGAGCCCTACCCCACTTTTATCGGCAGCGGCTTCAATCCGAATTCGTCCCAGCGCCGCGTCACCGCAGCGACATCCGATTCGGACGGCCAGACCTTGGGCGGAAAGCGCGCGCCGCCGAGATCGGGATCGGGGTCGTAGTCGAGATTCATGGTGGCATCGATCAGCACCCGGTTCCACTTGCCGGTACCGAACAGGGCGGGGTTGCGGTCGCGCCGGCGCGTCGAGGGATCGAGGCCGGCGCCGAAGGTGGACGGCATGACGATGATGTCGTCTTCGCCGGCATTGACCCGGTAGGCGATCGCCCAGTCGACCGCGGCGTAGTCGTGGATGTCGATGTCGTCGTCGACCACGGTGATGTGCTTGTAGCGGACATGCGCGGCCGATGAGCCCCAGATCGCGTTCGCCGCCTGCTTGGCCTGGCCGCGATAGCTCTGCTTCATCTGGATCAGCAGGTTGATGCCGGCATGGACCGGTGGACACCACACGTCGGTGATGCCGGGAACGCCGGCACGCTCCAGCACCGACCACGCGGTCGCCGCCCGCATGATCGAGGAGCAGACGGCGTTCTCCGAGAAGCTGCCCGGCAGCGAACCCTCGATGGTGCCGCGCAGGATCGGGTCGTTGCGATGGGTGATGGCGGTGACGCGGATGGTCGGCTTGGGCGACTTGTCGCCGGCGAGATATCCGGTGAATTCGGCGAACGGGCCTTCCATGGCGAACTTCGCAGGGTCGAGCTGGACATAACCCTCGATCACGATCTCCGCGGACGCGGGGACGTGAAGGTCGACGGTCGCGCATTTGACGAGCTCGACCGGGGCACCGCGGATCGCCCCCATCACGTCGTATTCGCACACGCCCTTGGCCACCGGCGCGCCGCCAGTGAAGCCGAGCGCGGGCTCCCAGCCGATCGCGACCGCGATCGGCATCTCGTTATGCCCGGCGCGTTCCCACGACGTGGCATGCTGGCCGACATGCTGGGCCTTCCACATCAGGATCGGAATTTCGTTCTTGCTCGCCACCATGCCGCGATAGATGCCGACATTCATCACGCCGGTGTCGTGGTCCTTGGTGACGCAGCCGCCATAGGTGAGGAGATAGCGTCCGCCGTCGAGGCGGTTCCACCATGGCGACGGCAGCTCGTAGAGGTCGATGTCGTCGCCGGTGACGATGTTCTCCTTCACCGGGCCGGTGGCGACGATCTTGGGCGGAATGCCATTGCTGAGAACGTTGCGGCCCATCTTGACCAGCTCGCGCGGATGGGTGTCGGGGGCGACGCCGAGCATCATGGCGACGCGCCGGTAGCTCGACAGCCCGCAGCCGAAGATGCGGCGGCACCGGGCGTTGGCGCCGTAGTCCTTGATGTTGTTGAACAGCAGGGCGGGACCGTCGCCGGTGCCCTGGGCGAGCCGCATCACGGTGCCGATCTCGATGTTCCAGTCGATCTCGGCGTCGATCTCCTTGATCTCGCCGGCGGCGTGGAGCGCCTTGATCCAGCCCCGGAGATCGCCATAGGCGACCGGTTTGCGTTCGATGTTCATTGCCTGTTCCAGTCCGTCCGACCCCGCGCCGGGCCGGAGTTATGCCCGTGCTTGGCCGCCACATCAACACGAGCGCAAGCGTAGGGAATGGCTGGCTTGCGGCGGCGATGCCTTTACTCAGGGACGGCCTGCGTTTAGCTAGTGCGGCCCCAGCTCAACCCGGTCATGCGCGGGCCTTCGCTGATCCGCATGGTGTGATCACGCGGAAAATGTCTTCGACGGTGCTTTGGTGTCTCGGCTCGGTGTACCGCTGGTTCGCAAGGAAGATCCCGCCCTGCTGTCGGGACGCGGTCGCTATGGCGACGATCTGCCGGTGCCGCGCGGCACGCTCCAGGCCCATGTGATCCGCTCGCCGCACGCCCACGCAAAGATCCTTCGCATCGACACCGCCGCCGCGCAGGCGCTGCCCGGCATGCTCGCGGTCATCACCGGCGAGGATGTCCGCAAGCTCACCGATCCCTTCCTGATCGCCTTGAAGCAGCCGGTGCATCAATGGTCGCTCGCCGTCGGCCTCGTGCGCTATGTCGGCGAGGCGGTGGCGCTGGTGGTCGCCGAGGACCGCTACATCGCCGAAGACGCGGCCGAACTGGTGACGGTCGATTACGAGCCCCTCGCCGCCGTGATCGATCCGATCGCCGCCTGCGGCATATCGGCGCCGCTGCTGCACCCGGAGTGCAAGACCAACGAGATATCGGTCCGCAAGTTCCGCTATGGCGACACCGCCGCGGCCTTCGCCAAAGCCGACGCCCGGGTCGCGCTCACGGTCGATTACCCGCGGCTCTCCTTCACGCCGATGGAGTGCTACGTCGTCCTCGCCGAATATCGCCCCCACGACAAGAGCTACGACGTGACGGCGAACTTCCAGGGCCCGTTCTCGACCCATCCGGTGATGGCGAAGGCGTTGCGCGTGCCCGGCACCAAGATGCGGCTGCGCATCCCGCCCGACAGCGGCGGCAGCTTCGGCATCAAGCTCTCGGTGTTCCCCTATATCGTGCTTACCGCGATCGCGGCGAAGATCACCGGGCGACCGGTGAAATGGGTCGAAGATCGCGTCGAGCACCTCGTCGCGGCGAGCTCAGGCCCCAACCGCATCACTGAGATCGAAGCGGCCGTGACCAGGGAGGGCCGCATCCTCGCGCTGCGGCTCGACCAGCGCGAGGACTACGGCGCGTTCCTGCGCGCGCCGATGCCGGGGCCGCTCTACCGCATGCACGGCGCCGTCACCGGCGCCTATGACATCGCCAATGTGGATGTGACCAACCGCATCGTGCTGACCAACAAGATGCCGGCGAGCCTGATCCGCGGCTTCGGCGGACCGCAGCTCTATCTCGCGATCGAGCGCTTGGTGCAGCGCATCGCCGTCGAGCTGGGGCTCGATCATCTCGAAGTCATCAAGCGCAATCTCATTCCCGAGGCGAAATTTCCCTATCGCACCGCCGCGGGCGCCCTCTACGATTCCGGCGGATACGAGAGAGCGATCGCAACCGCGATCGGCGACGACCGGCTCGACGCGCTTGAGCGCAAGCGCGCCGCGGCGCGTGCCGCCGGCCGGCTCTACGGCATCGGCTTCGCCGCCGTGGTCGAGCCCGGCATGTCGAACATGGGCTACCTCTCGACGCTGCTTTCCGCCGACGCCCGCGAGCGCGCCGGCCCCAAGAGCGGCGCGGTGTCCATGGTCACCGTCAATGTCGATCCGCTCGGCGCGGTCTCCATGACCGCCGATGTCACCGTGCAGGGCCAGGGCCACGAGACCGTGCTGTCACAGATCGTCGCCGACCGGCTCGGGCTCGCCCCCGACGACATCGAGGTATCGCTCGCCCTCGACACCGGCAAGGACCCCTGGTCGATCGCGGCCGGCACCTATTCCTGCCGGTTCTCGCCGGGCACCGCGGTCGCCGCCCATTTCGCCGCGACCCAGATGCGCGACAAGCTCGCCGCCATCGCGGCAAAGCAGCTCAACATCCTTGCCGGCGACATCGAGTTCGCCGACGGCAAGATCCGCAGCCGCTCCAATCCCGACAACGCGCTGCCGTTCGGGCGCGTCGCCGGCACCGCGCATTGGTCGCCGGTGATGCTGCCGGAGGGCATGGCACCCGGCCTGTCCGAAACCGGCGTGTGGTCGCCGCCGGAGCTGGAGCCGCCGACGCGGGACGACCGCATCAACACCTCGCTCACCTACGGCTTCGTGTTCGACATGTGCGGGGTCGAGATCGATCCCGTCACCTTCCAGGTCCGCATCGACCGCTATGTCTCCATGCATGACGCGGGAACGCTGCTCAATCCGCTGATCGCCGACGGCCAGGTGCACGGCGCCTTCGCCCAGGGCGTGGCGGCGGCGCTCTACGAGGAATTCGTCTATGATGAAAACGGCAGCTTCCTGTCCGGCAGCTTCGCCGATTATCTCGTCCCGACCGCGAGCGAGATTCCCAGGCTAGAAATCTTGCACCAGGAGACGCCGTCGCCGCTGACGCCGCTCGGCGCCAAGGGCTTGGCGGAAGGCAACTGCATGAGCACGCCGGCCTGCATCGCCAATGCGGTGGCCGACGCGCTCGGCGTCAAGGACATCGCGCTGCCGCTGACGCCGCGCCGCCTGCACGGATTGATGGCGGGAACGGAGCCGCCGCGGCCGGCGGGCGCGGGCGTCGCCAAGGTGGAAGTTCCCTCGCAGACATCGCGGGAAGGCCGCACCATGCGCGGCGAGGGCTCGTTCGAAGTGGCGGCGCCGCCCGCCGCAGTGTGGCGCGCGCTGCTCGATCCCGACAGCCTGAAGGCGGTGATTCCCGGTTGCCATGATCTGCGCAAGACGGGAGAGAACGACTATGTCGCCGACGTTTCGCTGGGCGTCGGCCCGGTGCGCGGGCGCTTCACGGCGACGGTCGGCCTGTCCGATCTGGTGACGGAAACATCCGGCCGCATCGGCGGCGCGCTTACCGGACCACTCGGTAGTGCGTCGGGTTCCGGCCTGCTGCGGCTATCGCCGTCGGAAGCCGGGACGCGGATCGATTACGACTACACCGTCGCCATTGGCGGCAAGGTGGCGGCCGTCGGCGGCCGGCTGCTCGACGGCGCGACCCAGGTCATCATCAGGCAGTTCTTCGAGCGACTCGGACGCAGGCTCGCCGCGCTGACTGCGGGCCCCCTCCCCAACCGTCCCCCGCATGCGGGGGAGGGAGACGAGGGCCGCGCCGGGCCCGGGTTGTGGCGCCGCCTGTTCGGCGGATCGGAGGGGCGATGAAGCCGCGCCGGTTCGACTATGTGCGCCCGGACACCGTTGCGGAGGCGATCGCGCTCCTTGCCGAGCATGGCGAGGAGGCCAAGGTGCTGGCCGGCGGACAGTCGCTGATGGCGATGCTCAACCTGCGCCTGCTGGAGCCCGCGGTGCTGATCGACATCGCGCGCCTCACCGAGCTCGACACCATCAAGATTACCGGCGACAAGGTCGAGGTCGGCGCCGCCGTGATCCAGAACCGGCTCAAGGACTGGCCGGAGCTGGCGGCGAAGCTGCCGCTGCTCGCCAAGGCGCTGCCGTACGTCGGCCATTTCCAGACCCGCAACAAGGGCACGGTGTGCGGCTCGGTCGCCCATGCCGATCCCAGTTCAGAGATCCCGCTGACGCTGGCGACCCTGGGTGGCGAAGTCGTGCTGCGGTCGCGGCGCGGCACCCGCACCGTGGCTGCGGCGGAGTTCCAGCGCGGCATGCTCACGACCGCGCGGGAAGGCGACGAATTGATCACGACGGTGCGCTTTCCGGTGCAATCGGGAAGCCGCGTCGCGTTCCGCGAGGTGGCGCGCCGGCACGGCGATTTCGCCATCATCGCGGTGGCGGCGAGCGTCGAGAGTGCCAGCACCAAGGGCGCCGAAGTCGTGCGCGTCGGCATCGGGGGCGTCGCCGACCGGCCGGCGGTGCGGCGGATCGTCATCGACGGTCCCGGCGCCGCGAAATCGGCCTTCGAGGCGCTCGCCTGGGAGCTCGAAGGCTATGACGACATTCACGCGTCGGCCCGGCTGCGCCGCGACCTCCTGCGCCGGGTCGGGCCGGCGGTGGTGGAGGAGGCCCTGCAATGCGCCGCGTGAACAAGGACGAGCGGGCGCGCATCGCCTTCACACTCAATGGCCGCGCGGTTTCCGGGGATGCCGAGCCGCGGATGCTGCTGACCGACTTCCTGCGTCACGTCATCGGCGCCACCGGCACCCATGTCGGCTGCGAGCATGGCGTGTGCGGATGCTGCACGGTGCTGATCGACGGCGCGGCGGTGCGCAGCTGCCTCACGCTCGCCGTGCAGGCGGAAGGACGCAGTATCACCACGGTCGAATCGCTGGCCGCCGCGGACGGCACGCTCAACGTGCTGCAGAAGGCGTTCCAACAGCATCACGCGCTGCAATGCGGCTTCTGCACGCCGGGCATCCTGATGTCGTTTACGGATTACCTTGCGAGAAACCCGCATCCGACCGAGGATGAAATCCGCGAGATCCTCAGCGGCCACCTGTGCCGGTGTACCGGCTATGCGGGCCCCATCGCCGCGGTGCTCGCCGCATCGGGCGGCATGCCCAACACAACTCAAGAACGCATCAACGAGGAAAGCCGGAGCCAGCCATGAAACCTCCCTACCGCGAATTGGTGACCATCGACGGCAAGAACGTCGTTCTCGCCCACACCGAGCCGCCGGTCGTCAATGCCGGCGTCCTGGAGAATGCCGACATCTTCCGCATGATCAACATTTTCGCCGACAAGTTCTCGCCCTCCAACATCGACAAGGCGGACGGCACGCCGCTGCGGCTCTACACCTCCGACCGCGTCAAGATCGACGTCTCCAAGCGGCGCAAGCACGACATGGGCTTCTGGCATCGCAACATCGACGCCCACGAGATCATCTTCTGCGTCAAGGGCGCGCTGAAATGGGAGACCGAGATGGGCGTCAAGATCATGCATCCCGGCGACATGCTGATCATCCCCAAGGGCATCGGCCACCGCTCCATGCTGTGCGAGGACTCCACCGACGAGAACGTCCTGATCGAGCTGAAGATCGCCGATGAGCTGACCTATGTCGGGGAGAATACGTGAACTCGGTGTCTCGACATTTATGCGGCCGTCATATGCGGGCTTGTCCCGCGTATCCCGATTACGAGGGCACAACCCCGATAATCGGGATGGCCGGGACAAGCCCGGCCATGACGGTTTGACCGTCGGGAACGAAGTCTGATGCCATCAGGAGCACACGTGCAGTCCGTTGATCTCGTCATCGCCGACATTGCCTGGCTGATCACCATGGACGCGACCCGCCGCGTCATCCGCGATGCGGCGGTCGTGGTGGACAGCGGCAGGATCGTCGCGGTCGGCAAGTCGGCCGACATCACGCAGCGCTACTCCGGCAAGCGCCGCGTCGACGGACGCGCAACTGTGGCGACGCCCGGCTTCGTCGATTGCCATCTTCATTCCTCGTTCCAGCTCTCGCGCGGGCTCGCCGACGAATCCAACGCCCAGTCGTTCCTGTTCGACCGCATGTATCCCTACGAGGCCGCGCTCGAGAGCGACGACGTACGGGTATCGGCGACGCTTGCCGCCGCCGAGCTGCTGCGCCACGGCGTCACCTGCTTCATCGATCCCGGCAATTATCATCCCGAGGCGTCCGTCGAAGGCGTGATGGCGACGGGGATCCGGGCGATCGTGTCGCGCTCCTCCTTCGATCTCACCAAGTCGGTGCTCGGCATCCTGCCGGAGCGCATGATCGAGACCACCGAAGTCGCAATGGAGCAAGCCGCGACGGTGCTGGCGCGCTATGCCAAGTCGGGTAATCCGCGCCTCGGCGCCAGCGCCTCGTTCCGCGGCCTCAACAATGCGTCCGATGAACTGATCACCGGACTCAAGGGGCTCGCCGACACCTTCGGCACGCTGCTGCAGACCCACGCCTGCTTCAGCTACTCCACCCATGATTCCAGCGTCGCCCGCACCGGCCTGGCCGAGATCGAGCGGCTGGAAGCCCTCGGCGTGATCGACGAGCGCATGCTGATCGTCCATTCCGGCTGGCTCGAGCCGCAGGAGGTTGCGATCCTGGCGCGCCGCAAGCCGTCGCTGGTGTGCGCGCCGAGCTCCAGCCTGCACAACGGCTACGGCAATTTCGTCCAGGGCAAGCTGCCGGAACTCATCGCGCTCGGCGTCAACGTCGCGGTCGGCTCCGACCATGCGAGCTCCGGCATCGTCGACATGGCGCAGGAAATCCGGCTCGCCTGCTGCTGCTACAAGGAGACCCGGATCAATCCGCGGGTGATGCCGCCGGAGACCGGCCTTGAAATGGCGACCATCAACGGCGCCAAGGCCGCCCTGATGAGCGAGCGCATCGGCAGCATCGAGACCGGCAAGGAGGCCGACATCGTGCTGTTCGATACCAATCGGCCGGAATGGCAACCGCTGATCAACCCGGTATCGAACCTCGTCTACAGCGCCACCGGCGATTCCGTGCGCGACGTGTTCGTGATGGGAGAGCAGGTGGTGGCCGGCGGCCATCTCACCAAGGTCGACGAGGCCAAGCTGTTCGCCGAGGTGCCGGTCGCGGTCGCGCGGTTTCGCAAGCACCTCAAGTTCGAGAACATGGTCCAGTTGAAATGGCCGGTGTCGTAATGAGCGGCGCCCTCGCCGAAGTCTCCTCTGTCCCCTCTCCCGCTTGCGGGGGAGGGTTAGGGAGGGGGCTTTCTGACGTTTCACTCGCCGCAACGTTCGTCGAAGCGCCGCGGACTGGCTCCCTCTTACCTCCAGAGGCCCGCGCACTCGGCAAGCGCCCCCTCCCCACCCCTCCCCCGCAAGCGGGAGAGGGAGCATGCCCGTCGCGTGGAAACGAACGTGCGCCCAAAAAGGGACGGCAGCGATGAGCGTGTTCGGCGATCATCAGCTCGGCATCCCCTATCGCCCCATCGCCGAGCTGTTTGCGCTTTATCGCGACCGCGATCCCGGCAAGACCGCGATCGTCGACCTGGATTCCGGCACCGCGATCAGCTTCGGCGCGCTCGACCAGGTCACCACCGACGTCGCCGCCTTGCTCAAGAGCCGCGGCGTCGCCAAGGGCAGCCGCGTGCTGCTGCTGTCCGACGAGAACCTGGAAAAGCTGCTGCTGTGGTTCGGCATCTGGCGGATCGGGGCGGTGGTCTGCCCGCTCAACATCGAGATCAACCAGAAGGTGCTGGCGGACCTCGCGCCGGTGGTGAACCCGGCGCTGATCCTCTATCACAAGGACATCGATTGCGATGTGCTGGTGGGGGAATGCAAGGCGCCGCGGGTGAAATTCGGTGCGTGGTCGGCCGACGGCGCCGCCGATCCGCAGGATGAATGCTTCGCGGTGATGACGAAAGGCCACCGCGCCGAGGAACTGCCGGAGCGCAATGCGCCCGAGGACATCGCCTGCATCTTCTGCACCTCCGGCACCACCAGCCGGCCCAAGATCGTGATCTACGACCACTGCGCCTATTGGCTCAACGGGCTCTCCACGCTCGAATTCCTCGGCCTCACCGCGGACGACCGCACGCTGGAGTACCGCTCGTTCGGCTGGAACTCGGCGCAGGTGCTGAGCCTGATGCCCTTCCTGGAGAAGGGCCTGACCATGCACATCGCCAAGCGCTTCTCCCACAGCCGCTTCTTCGAATGGATCCGCGACCGCGGCATCACCTTTTCCGCCGGCGTGCCGACCGTGCTCAACATGCTCCTGCACAAGCCGCTCGGCTACACCGCCAAGGACGTGCCGACGCTGCGCCTGATGAGCTGCTCGACGGCGCCGCTCACCGCCCAGCAATGGCTGCAGTTCGAGGAAATGTACGGCGTCAAGCTCCTGCAGATGTACGGGATGTCGGAAGCCGGCTGGGTGTGCGGCAACCGCACCTACAAGAACCGGATCGGCACCGTCGGCGTGCCGGCGCTGCACCAGGAATTCGCCATCGTCGACGCCGACGGCAAGCCCTGCCCGGCCGGCGTCGAAGGCGAGGTGACCGCGGGCGGTCCCCACACCGCCATCGGCTATCTCCTGGACGACGGCTCGATCGAGGGAATCCGCCCCAACCGCATCAAGACCGGCGACCTCGCGGTGATGGACGAGGACGGCTTCGTGCGAGTCACGGGGCGCACCAAGGACCTGATCATCCGCGGTGGCCTGAATATCGCCCCGGCCGAGATCGACGAGGTGCTGATGCGGCATCCCGGCATCCTGGAAGCGGCCGCGGTCGGCGTCCCCGACAACATCTACGGCGAGGAAGTCGTGTGCTATATCGTGGCGAAGCCCGACAGCGCGCTCACCGAAGCGGTGGTGCGCAAGCATTGCGAGGCGTTCCTGCCGCCGCCCAAGATGCCCAAGCAGATGTTCTTCGTGGCCGATCTGCCCAAGAGCGACCGCGGCAAGGTATTGCGCGAAAAGTTGCGGGAAGACTACGCACGGATGAAGGTGTCGGCATGACGCGGAAGCTCTCGACAATCATTGCCGACTGTTCCCTCTCCCGTTTGCGGGGGAGGGTTAGGGAGGGGGTCCGCGGATTCGCCACTTGCGTTTCGCACGCGGCGCCCCCTCCCCGACCCTCCCCCGCAAGCGGGAGAGGGAGAAGAGCTTGCGAAGGCGTCGGCATGAAGAGGATTGCAAGATGGACGCGATGACCAAGCCGAAGCGCAAGCCCGCGGCCAAGACGGCGGCCAGGCCCGCAGGCGCGCCGGCGCGCGGCTATCCGGACCTGCGCGACCATCTGCGCGCGCTCGACAAGGCGGGCCTGTTGGTCACCGTCGACCGTGCCATCAACAAGGACACCGAGATGCACCCGCTGGTGCGCTGGCAGTTCCGCGGCGGCATCGAGGAGAAGGACCGCAAGGCGTTCCTGTTCACCAACGTGGTCGACAGCAAGAAGCGCAAATACGACATCCCGGTCGCGGTCGGCGTGCTCGCCGCGAACCGCGAAATCTATCGCATCGGCATCGGCTGCAAGCTCGACGAGATCGACGCCCGCTGGGTCGAGGCGGCGCGCCATCCGATTCCGCCGCGCCTCGTCGAGAACGCTCCGTGCCATGAGATCGTGATCCAGGGCAAGGCGCTCGACAAGCCGGGCAACGGCCTCGACGGCATTCCGCTGCCGATCTCGACGCCGGGCTGGGACGTGGCGCCCTATGCGACGCTGTCGCAATACATCACCAAGGACCCCGACACCGGCATCCAGAATATGGGCAATTACCGCGGGCAGGTGAAGGCGCCGCGGCGGCTCGGCATGAACCCGTCGCTGGAGCTGCGCCCCGGCATCTACAATCACTGGGAGAAGCTGCGGGCCCGGGGATTCAAGAAGCTTCCCTGCGCGGTCGTGCTCGGCGCCCCGCCCTGCATCACCTTCGCCTCGGTGCAGAAGCTGCCGGAGAGCGTGGATGAACTGACCGTCGCGGGCGGTCTCGTCGGCTCGCCCATCAACGTCGTCAAGGCGAAGACGGTCGATCTCCTGGTGCCCGCGGAAGCGGAGATCGTGATCGAGGGCTTCATCGACACCGAATATCTCGAGCCCGAAGCGCCGTTCGGGGAGTCCCATGGCCACGTCAACCTGCAGGAATTCAACGCCTTCATGGACGTGACCTGCATCACGCGCCGGCGCGATGCGATCCTCACCTCCATCATCTCTCAGGTGACGCCGAGCGAATCGAGCCTGATCAAGCGCATCGGCATGGAGCCGCTGTTCCTCAACTTTCTGCGCGAAACACTCGGCATCAAGGGCATCAAGCGCGTTTCCATGCACGAGCCCCTGACCAACATCCGCAAGGTAATCGCGCTGGTGGTCGAGCGCGACATGCCGACCACCGAGATCTGGCGCGCGCTCTATGGCGCCGCCGTGCTGCACCGGGCCGCCGGCAAATACGTCATCGCGATCAACGACGACATCGATCCAGAGAACGCTGATGCCCTCCTGTGGGCGATGTCCTATCGCGCCAACGCCGCCCTCGACATGCACGTCTTGCCCCATCGCGACCAGGGCCACGGCCCCCGCAGCAAGCGCAATGGCGGCGAAGACGCCTCGGTGTTGATCGACGCCACGCTGAAGGAGAACTTCCCGCCGATCTCGCTGCCCAAACGCGAATACATGGAGAACGCCCGCAAGATCTGGGAGGAACTCGGCCTGCCCAAGCTCAAGCCGGAGGCGCCATGGTTCGGCTATTCACTCGGCGAATGGTCCGACGACCTCGACGCCGCAGCCCTCGCGGCCACCCGGGGCGACTATTTCGCCGCCGGCAAGCGACTGGTCAAACGCCGCCGCAAGGACGTGCGGATGAACACCGAGGTCCGCAACGTCAAGGAGTGAAAAATCCCTCCCCGAATTCGGGGAGGGTGCTCGAGCGATAGCAAGGTCGGGTGGGGTCCGCGCGGCACGGCCAAGCGAAGAAAGAACCCCACCCCGGCCCGCCCCGAAGCCGGGGAGGGAGAAGAGTTACGGCGCGACCATGGCCTCGGGCTTGCCGCGCTTGCGCTTGACCATCAGCTTGTTGAGCGCGCCGAGATAGGCCTTGGCCGAAGCGACCAGGGTGTCGGGATCGGCGCCCTTGGCGGTCACGGACTTGCCGTTCTCGGAGAGGCGCACTGAAACTTCGGCCTGGGCGTCGGTGCCCTCGGTCACGGCGTGCACCTGGTAGAGCTCCAGCATCGCGTCGTGGGGGATCAGCGCCTTGATGCAGTTGAAGGTGGCGTCGACCGGGCCGTTGCCCTCGCATTCCTCGATCGCCTTGCGGCCGTCGATGTCGAGCTTCATGGTGGCGCGCTGCGGCCCGTGGGTGCCGGCGATGATCGAGAGCGAGAGCAACTTGATGCGGTCCTGCGCGGTCGCGATCTCCTCGTCGACCAGGGCCTCGATGTCCTCGTCATAGACGTGCTTCTTGCGGTCGGCCAATGCCTTGAACCGCACGAAGGCGTCTTCGAGCTGGTTGCCGGCGAGCTCGTAGCCGAGATCCTTGAGCTTGTGGACGAAGGCATGGCGGCCGGAATGCTTGCCCATCACCAGCGAGGTCTGCTTCACCCCGACGCTTTCGGGGGTCATGATCTCGTAGGTCTGGGTGTGCTTGAGCATGCCGTCCTGGTGGATGCCGGACTCGTGGGCGAACGCGTTGCGGCCGACGATCGCCTTGTTGTACTGCACCGGAAACGAGGTCGCGGCCGACACCAGCTTGGAAGCGCGGGTCAGCATCGAGGCGTCGAGGCCGGTCCAGTACGGCAGCACGTCGTTGCGCACCTTCATCGCCATCACGATCTCTTCCAGCGCGGCATTGCCGGCACGCTCGCCGATTCCGTTGATGGTGCATTCGATCTGGCGGGCGCCGGCGCGCAGCGCGGCGAGCGAGTTGGCCACCGCCATGCCGAGATCGTCATGGCAATGGGCGGAGAACCGCGCCTTGTCGGAATTGGGCACGCGTTCGCGCACCATCTTGAACAGGGCGTAGTATTCCTCCGGCACGGTGTAGCCGACGGTGTCGGGGATGTTGATGGTGGTGGCGCCGGCCTTGATCGCCGCTTCGACGCAACGGCACAGGAAGTCGTGCTCGGTGCGGGTACCGTCCTCGCTCGACCACTCCACGTCGTCGGTGTAGTTGCGGGCGCGGGTGACGGAGGAGACGACGAGCCCGTAGACCTGCTCGGGCTCCATCTGCAGCTTCCATTTCATGTGCACGGGCGAGGTGGAGATGAAAGTATGGATGCGCCCGCGCCGCGCCGGCTTGATCGCCTCACCGCAGCGGTCGATGTCCTTCTGGCCGGCGCGGGAGAGGCCGCACACCACGGCATTCCTGGTGCGGACCGCGATCTCGTTGACGGCGGCAAAGTCGCCTTCGGAGGCGATGGGGAAGCCGGCCTCGATGATGTCGACGCCCATGGCGTCGAGCACCTCGGCGACCTCGAGCTTCTCCTCATGGGTCATGGTGGCGCCGGGTGACTGCTCGCCGTCGCGCAAGCTGGTGTCGAATATGACGACGCGGTCCTGCTCGGACTGGGGTTGCGCGGTCATGGGAAAAATTCCTTCTGCAGATATCGCGCCGCCGGGGCGCCCTCGGGTTGCGTCCGTAATCCCCTGAGCGCCCAGGCGCGAACGCCCAGCCGGCCCTCAGGGGCGCCTAAGGAGCAGGATCCGAAGCATGAGGGCAGCATCCGGCCGGGCCGTTGCGACCCTCCGTCCGACCGCGCTGATATGGCGCCGCATCGACATGCCGTTACCCTCGTTGCCGGTTTTCCAGGCGGCCAACTTCGTCAAATAGCGCGAAAACCTTGGAGCCGGTCGCCCTTCCTAGCGGAAATGGGCCCGGCTGGGCAAGCTGTTTAGCGATACTACTCTGTCATTCCGGGGCGCGCATCGTTGCGCTAACCCAGAATCCAGGCTGCGGCGCGGATGGTAAGGCCGTCTGGATTCCGGGTTCGCCGCTGCTGCGGCGCCCCGGAATGACGCCTTCAATTCTACCGTCAGTCTTCGGCCTCTCGGGCCCAGACATGGGACAGGTATGCTGTCACGAATTCCGGCATGGCGGGGTCGAAATCACCCGGCGAGCGCACGATCCGGACGTCCGCCAGCTCCGGCCGGGCCTCGCCGGCGAGATGGCGCAGCGCGGCCTGCCGCAGGTCTTCCGCCGGGCGTCCGGCCGCGACCGCTTTCATCAGGGCGAGGCGCGGCCCCCTGGCCACGGCGGTCCAATTCGGCGCGACGGTAAAATCCTGGGTCGCGAGGCCGGTTTCCTCTTCGAGTTCGCGCAGCACGCTGCCGAGGAGATCGACGGTATCGCCCTTTATATCGCTCAGGTCGGGCGTCCCGGCCGGAAAATAGATGCGGCCGGCATTGGCGGTGAACGCGCTCATGACGCCAAGCAGATAGGCGCCGTCGCTGCCGCGCAGCGCTCCCATGGCGAAGCAGTTGACCACGGACGGATCGGGGAAACCCCAATCGCGCCACGCCATGAAGTCTGCGAAACCGGTTTCGAAGAAGGTGCCGCGCAGCACGCCGCCGGCGACCGCGGCGTCTTTCATCAGGAGAACCCGCCCGTTCCAGAGGTCAGGCAGCGACTGGCGCAGGGTGGCGAAATGGGCGTCGATCTCGCCGCGCCGGGCCTGCGCGAACGGCCAAAGATACGGCGCAATGCCGAGTTCGAGGCGATCGATGGCGACCGGGCCTTGCATCACGGGCCGATCCGCTGCGGCACGAACATCTCGGACGGTGCGACCAGCTCTTCCTGGGCGGCGATCAGCGCGAGTTCGCTCGCCCCGGCGGCGAGGGTTTGACGCAACAGGCCGTACACGCTCGAGGTCGCGCGCGAAAGCGCTTCGGCCACCGAGCCGGTGTGAAGGTAGTGGTACAGGAACAGCGCGGCGATGACGTCGCCGGCCCCGTTGCCGGGGGTCGCGAGCTTGGGCGTGCGCACGAGATATCGTGCCGCGCCGTCGGACGCGACGATGTCGATGTGGCCGGCAGGCGTCTCGCTGGTTTCGACCGAAGTGACGAGGATCGCGCGGGGGCCCCTGGCGTGGAGGCCGTCGACGGCCGCCAGCACCTGCGCCATATCCGTGGTGTCGTGGCCGGCGAGTCGATCGAGCTCGAAATGGTTCGGCGTGACAATCCGCGCCGCCGGTACGGCGCGGTCGCGGAAGAACTCCGGCAGGCCCGGCCGCACGAACACGCCGCGGGCGCGGTTGCCGATCACGGGATCGCAACAATAGGCGGCGCCGGGATTGGCGGCCTTGACCATGCCGACCGCATCGAGGACGGCCGCCCCGGTTTCGAGCGAGCCGACATAGCCGGACAGCACGCCGTCGCAGCTCGCGAGCACGCCGCGGTCGGCGATGCCGCTGACTATGCCTTCGATCATGCCGGCGGCGAACACCTCGCCAGTCCAGGCGCCGTATCCGGTGTGGTTGGAGAACTGCACGGTATGTACAGGCCAGACCTCGCAGCCGAGCCGCTGCAGCGCGAACACCGCCGCAGAATTGCCGACATGGCCGTAGGCGACGTGGGATTGGATCGAGAGGATGTTCATCCAGGCGGCTGCGGCTTGCGCACGACGAAGCGGTGGATCGTCTTTGCGGATGATGCGCTCACGACCTCCTCATCGAGCAGCACGGCCACGCCGTCGAGCGCCCGGCGCACCAATCCAGCGTCGAATGCGCCATACAGCCGGCCGTGCACATCACGCTGGTCGGCGCCCGCGGTGACGCGCCAGCTCAGATAGAGCGTGCCGCCGGGCGCGAGGATCGCGATGAGCCGGCGCACCGACGGCGCGATGGCGTCGCGGGGAAGATGCATGATCACGGTTTCGCAGAGGACGTTGGTGAAGCTCGCGTCCGCGATTCCTTCCAGCTCCGGCAGCGCCGCGGAATGGAATTGCAGCTGCGGATATCGCGCCCTCGCCTGCGCCAGCAGCCCGGCGGACGGGTCGTACCCGACAGCAGGAAATCCGTCGGCGTTGAGCCACGCGACTTCGCGCCCGCTGCCGCAGCCGATATCCGCCGTCAGGCCCGGACCGAAGAACCGGCGCACGATCGCTTGGAGATCGGCCGGAGGCGGTTGCTCGTGCCAGTCCTGCGCGAACGACGCCGCATGGGAATCATAGGCGAGGAGCGTCTTGGGATCCATTGCGACGAGACCGAACAGACCTCTATTGCATCCCCATCTTCCGGGTGGACTGCTCGACGAAGCGGTTGGTGTAGGTCTTGGAAAGATCGATCTTGGCCTTGGCGACGTCGGGAGAGGACTGGCTGAACACGGCGAGCACCGCTTGCGCGCCGTTCGGGTCCATGCGGCCGGTGGTCGAGTACATCGGAATCGAGTTCTTGAGCGCGGCGAGATAGAGCGCCTTGTCGGCTCCCACCAGTTCATCCGGCATCTTCGCCATGATCTCCTCGGGAGTATGCGAATGTATCCATTTCAGCGTTGAGAGAATGGCATTGGTGAGCGCCTGGGTTTCCTTCTCGTGCTTGGCGATCCAATCGCCCCGCGCATACAGCGCGCCGCCCGGATACTCGCCGCCGAACACCGCGAGCGTATCGTCATGGGTCCGCACGTCGGTCAGGATCTTGAACGCAGGGAACTTGCCCTCGAGCAGCGTCACGGCCGGGTCGAGCATCACCGCGGCGTCGACGGTGCCCCGCTCCATCGCCGCGACCGCCGTGGCGTCGAGGCCGATGCCGATCACCGCCACCGCATCGGGGTCGACGCCGTTCCTGGCGAGCAGATACTTGAGAAAGAAATCGGTCGACGAGCCCGGCGCGCTCACGCCGACCTTCTTGCCCGCGAGGTCCTTCACCGAGGAAATCTCGCTGGTGTGCCGCGGCGAGACGCCGAGCACGAGGCCGGGATAGCGGTCATAGACGACGAAGGCGGTGAGCTGCTGGTTCCTGGCGGCCAGATTGACGCAGTGGTCGTAATACCCCGACACCACGTCGGCGCTGCCGCCGATCACCGCGGTTAGCGCCTGGGAGCCGCCCTTGAAATTGACCAGCTCGATCTCGATGCCCTCCTTCTTGTACTCGCCCAACTGCTCCGCGAGCACGGTCGGCAGATAGCACAGGCAGCCCGCTCCGCCGACCGCGATCGTGACCTTCGCGGCGACCGCGCCGGACACCAGCGCGAGCAGGCCGAGTGCGGCGAAGGCGCCGGTGGCGAGGTTTGAACGCATGGAAACCTCCGGTCATTTTCCGATTGGTCCGGCAAGATAGAGCAAGCGCCGGCAGGTGGCAAAGACGAATGGCGCGTCGGTCGAGCCTAACGGAGGCGTGATCCGGCGCGCGATCGCGGTCTCACGATCGTGAACGGCCTGCGCCATTTGGCCTCGTCTTACCAACAATTCATGCGGGGGACAGGTACGCGTAACGTTGCGCGCTTATTCGTTCGTTTACTGCACAGCGATGGTCACATTCCGTCATGGAGAATCCCGACGGGGCCGCGCACCCAACTTGGGCCAGTAACTCGGAGAGAAACTGATGACACAGAATCATCCCAACAAACTTTCGGCTCGGCGCGTCACGCTGATGGCGTCCGTCGCCGGCGTCGGCCTCGTTGCTCTGCTCGCCGGTCCCGGCGCTTTCCACGCGATGAACACCACGGCCTGGACCAGCTCAGCGCTCGCCGCCGAGACCGCGATGCAGTCTCCCGGCTTCGCCGACATGGTCGCCAAGGTGAAACCCGCGGTGATCTCGGTCCGCGTCCGTCTCGACGCCGAAAGGTCCGCGAGCCTCGAAGGCGACAACGACGGCCAGATGGCGCCCACCCGCCCGTTCGACCGCTTCTTCCGTCAGTTCGGGCTGCCCGACGGCATGCCCAACAACATGCAGCCGCGCTCCAGCCGGCCGGTCGCCGCGGAGGGCTCGGGCTTTTTCATCTCCGCCGACGGCTACGCCGTGACCAACAACCACGTGGTCGATCATGCCAAGACCGTCCAGGTCGTGACCGATGACGGCAAGATCCTCAACGCCAAGGTGATCGGCACCGATCCCAAGACCGACCTCGCGCTCATCAAGGTGGACGGCACCGACTTCCCGTTCGTCAAATTCGCGGACCATGATCCGCGGATCGGCGACTGGGTGATCGCGGTCGGCAATCCCTTCGGTCTCGGCGGCACCGTGACCGCAGGCGT
>Ga0302326_10003661_pt1 | contig 36100 bp, 32 predicted proteins | sample Palsa_T0_3_FD_202264 | JGI IMG/M metagenome (GOLD analysis project Ga0302326, IMG submission 202264) | Peat permafrost microbial communities from Stordalen Mire near Abisko, Sweden - Palsa_T0_3 | ecosystem: Environmental > Terrestrial > Soil > Palsa > Peat permafrost | place: Sweden: Abisko... | reverse complement strand
CTTTCGCAACGAGTTGCGCCGATTGTGTGGTCAGCTGCTTCAAGGCGCGGTCGAAGGCCTCGCGGTCGGCCGGCGTCAAAATTTCCGTCAATCGCCGCGCGAAGTCGAGCGCATGCGGCGCCACCTCCTCGTACATGGTGCGCCCGGAGGCGGTCAGCGAAAGAAAGGCTTCGCGCATATCCTCGCGGTTCGCGCGGCGGGCGATCAACCGGCGCTTTTCCAGGAGCGCGACCGCGCGCGACACCTTGGTCTTGTGCATATGCGTGTGCGCGCCGATTGCCTTCGCGGTCATCACACCGTGCTGTCCGAGCGTGACCACGACCCGCCATTCCGGGACGCCGATGCCGTAGCGCTGCGCGTAGACCCGCGATAGCGCTTGCGAGACGAGGCTCGAAACCACGTTGAGCTGGTAGGGAAGGAAATGTTCTAGCTTGAGCGGCGCGTGCTCGCCGAGTTTCGCCGGGTCCGCGGCCAAATCGCCTCTGCCGTCGTCTTCGATCGCCCGCTGACCAGCCATCAATCACCTGCGGCACGGCCGTCGCGCCTGCCCGATGCGCCGGCAGTTTCTTTGCTTTGCGGCGCAACGGCGCGAACATGGACGAAGTCCACCTGTCACGCAACGGCGTGCCGGCCTTGCCCGGATGGCCGCAAATCTTTAGGTGATGATGGAGCGGGCGACCGGGAGGAAATCACGATGAGCGCGGATTTCGCCTCGACTGGCGATCTGGCCGACAAGCCCATTACCTTCGACGCCATCGGCCCCGATCTTTATGCCTTTACTGCCGAAGGCGATCCCAATTCTGGGGTTATCGTCGGCGACGACGGCGTGATGGTCATCGACGCCCAGGCCACCCCGGTCATGGCCCGCCAGGTGATCGATCGCGTCGCTAGGATCACCGACAAGCCGATCAAATACGTCCTGCTCACGCATTATCACGCCGTTCGGGTGCTCGGCGCCTCTGCCTATCCGGACGCGGAGATTCTCGCTTCCGAGGCGACGCGCGCCCTGATCGTTGAGCGCGGCAAAGCGGATATGGATTCCGAGATCGGCCGCTTCCCGCGGTTGTTTCGTGCGGTCGAGAGTATCCCCGGTCTTACCTGGCCGTCGATCACGTTTCCCGATCAGATGTCGGTGTGGCTTGGCCGCCGCGAAGTCCGCATCATGCATATCGGGCGCGGCCACACCGCGGGCGACGTCGTTGCCTTCGTACCCGACGCCAACGTTGTGTTTTCCGGCGATCTCGTCGAGTACCACTCGGCCTGCTATTGCGGCGACGCGCATTTCACCGACTGGCCGGCGACGCTCGATCGGCTTGCCGAATTTTCCGCCAACGCCCTGGTGCCCGGGCGCGGCGCTGCGCTCAAAACAGCGAAGCAGGTCGCCGACGGCATCGCCCTGACCGAGGACTTTCTCACCACGCTCTATGGCACTGTCTCCGAGAGCGTCGGCAAGGGCCGCTCACTCAAGGAAGCCTACGACGCCGCGCGCCACGCCATGGATCCGAAATTTTCGAGCTTCGCCATCTACGAACATTGCATGCCGTTCAACGTCTCGCGTGCCTATGATGAGGCGAAAGGCATCGCGCATCCGGTGATCTGGACGGCGGAGCGCGATCGCGCCATGTGGGCGGCACTGCGCGGTTAAGTTCTCTGTTGCATTTGTAACTATCTCGCGCTTAGTTGAGCCGTATGCGCAAGTCGGTCTATCGATACGACTATCGCCGCTCGATCGATCAAGACGCGGGCGCGGTCGTGCGCCGTCCGGTCGTTGTGGTCGGCGCCGGGCCGATGGGGCTCGCCACAGCCATCGATCTTGCGCTGCGCGACGTGCCGGTCGTGCTTGTTGACGACGCCGATCGTATCGGCGAAGGCTCGCGCGGGATTTGCTGGTCGAAGCGCACGCTTGAAATTCTGGACCGGCTCGGTGTTGCCGAACGCCTCGTCGCCCGCGGCGTGACCTGGAAGTTGGGCAAGGTTTTCTGCGGCGACGAGCTCCTGTTCGCTTTCGATTTGCTGCCGGAGGAAGGGCACAAGATGCCTGCCTTCATCAACCTGCAGCAGTTCTATCTGGAAAAGGCGCTGGTCGACCGCGCGCTCGAACTCAAAAACATCGATCTGCGCTGGAGCAATCGTATCGCCGGCCTAGATCGGCTCAACGACGGCGCGCGGCTGACCATCGAAACGCCGGACGGCCGCTACCGACTCGACGCCGACTGGCTGATCGCCGCCGACGGCGCGCGCTCGACGATCCGCAACCTGCTCGGCCTCGATTTCGCCGGCGTCACCTTCGAGGACAAGTTTCTCATCGCCGACGTGCACATGGCGGCGGAGTTTCCGACCGAGCGCCGGTTCTGGTTCGCGCCGACCTTCCATTCCGGCCAGTCGGCGCTGATGCATCGTCAGCCTGACGACATCTGGCGTGTCGATCTGCAACTCGGCCCCGATGCCGACCCGGCCGCCGAGCAGGAGCCGCAACGCGTCCGGGCGCGGCTCCACAAGGTGCTGGCGCCGTATGGCTACGAGCTGGAATGGGTCTCGATCTACACTTTCAATTGCCGCCGCCTCGACCGTTTTGTGCATGATCGGGTGATCTTCGTGGGCGATGCCGCGCATCAAGTGTCGCCGTTCGGCGCGCGCGGCGCCAATTCCGGCATCCAGGATGCGGAGAACCTGGCCTGGAAACTCGCGGCCGTGCTCAAAGGGGAGGGTAGTGACGCGCTGATCGCGAGCTATGACCTCGAACGTATTGCGGCAGCCGACGAGAATATCGGCCACTCGACCCGCTCGACCGATTTCATGTCGCCGCATTCGAGTGCCGAGCGGCGGCTGCGCGACGCGGTCTTGGCGTTGGCGCCGGAGGCCGAATTTGCGCGCCGCATGATCAATTCGGGCCGGCTGTCGGTGCCGATGGTTTACGACACGCCGCTCTCGACTCCCGACGAAGTGCCGTTTGCCGGTGCGGCGAAACTCGGCGCGCCGCTGCCCGACGCGCCTCTGACGCGCGCCGACGGTTCGGCCACCCACTTGGTCGAAAACCTGGGCGGCAAATTCGAGCTCATTCACGTCAAGAGCGGTGGCGGCGCAAACGGCGGCACGCCACACGTCCCCGACGACATCGCGCTCACCGTCATCGGTGAGGATTTTTTCGATCAAAGCGGCATGTGCGCGCAGCGTTTCGATGCGACGCCCGGCGCGACCTACCTCGTCCGCCCCGACCAGCATTTGTGCGCACGGTGGCGCCACTTCGATGCTGCCGCCGTTGCGCGCGCGCGCCAGCGTGCCTTACAGAGGTGAAGCCGATGGCGAAGCTCGTCACTGCCTCGCAATTCGCCAACCCCGACGCCGCCTATCTGGCGCTGGTCGAGGCGCGGCGGGATCTATCAGATGCGCGGGCGGCAGAGCTCGATACGCGGCTGGTGCTGATCTTGGCCAACCACGTCGGCGATCTCGATGTCTTGCGTGAGGCGATCGCTCTGGCGAGGGACAAGCGGTAGCGCACAAAAATAGAGCGCCAATCAGTTCAATATGAACGACGGCGCTCTGGTTCATCCCACATCGTCACGCCCGGCGACCGACCGGGCATGACGAATTCGAAACCTTGCGCCGGCCTCTCAGGTCAGCGCGTGCATTCGATGGCGACGAAGTCGTCGCAATTGGCGCCGTGGCAGGCGCCGGTGCCGCTTGCCGGGATCGCGCCGGTGATGTCGTCGCGATCGACCTTGCGGAACGACAGCGCCTGGCCGAATTCGTGCGAGTGGCAGTAGGAATTCGCGGCAGCGGTGCCGCAGGCCGCGCCCGAGGCGAGGCAGCGGTCGACGCCATAGCCGTCGCCGCTATTGGCGACGATGAAGACGCGTTTTTCGGCGTGCGCGGCGCCCGCGCTGAACAGCACGGCGGCAAAAACCGCGGCCGCGATCATGGAACGCATGGAACCCCCAGCCGGCGCCGGAAGCGCCGCAAACCCAGTTTCTATGAACGTGAAGAATGCGACGGCGGAGTTAAGGCCGCGTTAACCCCGGTGATCCGAAGGGTGGGCTGCTCGCGCTGCCGTCGCCGATTCGCGGCGATCCGGTAGGCCGCAGGCCGGCGAACTATGTCTCTGGGGCGCCTGGCATTTTCCCGGCGCGGCGTCGCCGTGGTTCACGGCAGAGGCTTGACGCCACGCGCGTGCTCGATCATGGTGCGCGCCATGAACGGACCCAACCAGATCTGCGGCATTCGCCCGGAGATTATTCGCTAGCGACAACGCTGGCGGTGGCCGTCTTTATCTCATCATCGAGACCGATGGACGCCCGGCCAGCAGGCTAGAGGCGTATAGTTCGATTCGATACGATGGACCTGAAACTCTACGATACGCTCACGCGCGAGAAGCGGGTTTTCCGCCCGCTCGATCCGTCGAATGTCCGCATGTATGTGTGCGGGCCGACGGTGTACGACTTCGCCCATATCGGCAACGCCCGGCCGGTGATCGTGTTCGACGTGCTGTTCCGTCTGCTGCGCCACCTCTACGGCGCCGATCACGTCGCCTACGTGCGCAACATCACCGACGTCGACGACAAGATCAACGCGCGCGCGGCGGAGGAATATCCCGAGCTGCCGCTGAACGAAGCGATCCGCGAGGTCACGGAAAAAACCGACAAACAATTCCATGACGACGTGGCCGCGCTCGGCTGTTTGCCGCCGACCGCCGAACCGCGCGCCACCGACAATGTCGCCGAGATGCGGACGCTGATCGAGCGGCTGGTCAAATCCGGCAACGCCTACGTCGCCGAGGACAACGTGCTGTTCAGCGTGCCGTCGATGCCGGATTACGGCCGGCTGTCGCGGCGGCCGCTCGACGAGATGATCGCCGGCGCGCGCGTCGAAGTCGCGCCGTACAAGAAAGACCCGCAGGATTTCATTCTCTGGAAGCCGTCAAAGCCCGGCGAGCCGGCGTGGCCGTCGCCATGCGGCATCAAGGCGCCCGGCCGTCCCGGCTGGCACATCGAATGCTCGGCGATGGCGTGGAAATATCTCGGCGAGACCTTCGACATCCACGGCGGCGGCATCGATCTGGTGTTTCCGCACCACGAGAACGAAATCGCCCAAACACGCTGCGCCTTCCACACGCCGGTGATGGCGAATTACTGGATGCACAACGGCTTCCTGCAGGTCGAAGGCGAGAAGATGTCGAAGTCGACCGGGAATTTCGTGACGATTCACCAATTGCGGCGAGATTGGAACGGTTATTCGTGGCCCGGTGAGGCCCTTCGCCTAAATATGTTGCGGACCCACTATCGCCAGCCAATCGACTGGACATTCAATTCGCTCGATGAATCTCACAAGATTCTGTGGGACTGGTATGGAGATCTTGAGGGATTACAATCAGAAAATCGAGTATCCATTGACGCTATTCATTACCTTTGTGATGACCTCAACCCATCGCAGCTAATTGCCGAACTGCATAGATTGCGGCGCAAGAGAGAGTTCCAATCTCTATTGAGCACTCTTCAGTTTCTGGGATTCTCTGGCGACAAGTCCAAACTCGCGCGCACCCGTGTTCCGCTTTTCCAAAACAATACTTTCGACGTTGCTGCTCAAGTGGTTAGAGAAAATCAGCGACGACAGGCAGAGTTCATTTCACGAGTCGGGTCGGAAGTGGTGAATCCACCATTGCCACTCATTGCGGAACCAATCGCTCAGCTGATCGCAAAGAGAGATGAGGCCCGCAAGGCCAAAGACTTTAAGGAGGCCGATCGTATCCGAGATGAACTTGTCACCCTGGGTATCCGTCTCAAAGACAATCCAGACGGCACTTCGACACCGGAGGCCGCGCGATGACCGCCCGCCCACAAACCAAGCTCGCGATGCGGCCGATGCTGCCGACGGACGTGCCGTTTCTGGCGGAAATCTTCCGCGCCAGCATCGAGGAATTGTCGGCCGACGATTACAGCGAGGCGCAGCGCGAGGCGTGGGCGTCGGTTGCCGACGACGATGAGGAATTCGGCGCTAGGCTCGCCGGCGAGCTGACGCTGGTCGCGACGATCGGCGGCGACGCCGTAGGCTTTGCCGCGCTGGCCGACAACACGCGCCTCGACATGCTTTATGTGCACCCGGTCGCGGCCGGGCAGGGCGCCGCCGCCGTGCTGTGCGACGCGCTGGAGAAACTCGCCGCCGCGCGCGGCGCGAAAGACATCACGGTCGAGGCAAGCGACACCGCGAGCGGTTTCTTCGAGAAGCGCGGTTACGTTCCCAAAACCCGCAACACCGTCACCGTTGGCGGCGAATGGATCGCCAACACCACGATGGTGAAGCCGCTTGCCGTTACCGCAGGCGCTGCCAAAGGGAGCGTATGATGAAACGCCAGGACATGCCGTTCCAGCGCCACTGGCTCTACTACCTGGTGCTCAAATACGCGGTGATCGCGCTGGCCGCCGTCGTGGCGCTTTACACCGCCTACCGGCTTTACTCGGGCTGAACCATACCGCGACAGGAGATTTCACCATGAACCGCCAAGGTTCGACAGTTTTTGGAATGCGGACGCATCATATTGCGATTGCGCTCATCGCCATCCTGATCGCGGTCGCGCTGGCGTCCAATTATTACCTTTGGTGAGATTGCGTCATGCCACGTGAGCGTCTTTATCTGTTCGACACCACGTTGCGCGACGGCGCGCAGACGAACGGCGTCGATTTCACGCTCGCCGACAAGCTCGCGATCGCGCGCATGCTCGACGAACTCGGCGTCGACTATGTCGAAGCGGGGTATCCGGGGGCCAATCCGACCGATACCAATTTTTTCGCCGAGCGGCGGCCGATGCGCGCGAAAATCACCGCGTTCGGCATGACGCGGCGGCCCGGCCGTTCGGCGTCGAACGATCCCGGCCTTGCCGCGATCCTCGCCGCCGAGGCCGACGCCATCTGTTTCGTCGCCAAGTCCTGGGACTATCACGTGCACGTCGCGCTCGAGACGACCGAGGAGGAAAACCTCGCCTCGATCCGCGACAGCGTGCGCGCCGCCAAAGCCAAAGCCCGCGAGGTGTTGTTGGACTGCGAGCATTTCTTTGACGGCTACAAGGCCAATCCGGCCTATGCGCTCGCCTGCGCGAAGGCGGCCTATGACGAAGGCGCTCGCTGGGTGGTGCTGTGCGACACCAACGGCGGGACGATGCCCCACGAAGTGGAAAAGATTGTCGGCGAGGTGTGCAAACAAATCCCCGGCGATCACGTCGGTATTCACGCCCATAACGACACCGAGCAGGCGGTTGCGAACTCGTTCGCCGCAGTGCGGGCCGGCGCGCGGCAAATCCAGGGCACGCTCAACGGGCTCGGCGAGCGATGCGGCAACGCCAATCTCGTCTCCATCATCCCGACGCTGAAGCTCAAGCCGGAATACGCGGAGAAGTTCGAGACCGGCGTGTCGGACGACGCACTCGGTCATATCGCGCGGGTCTCACACGGCCTCGACGACATTCTCAATCGCGCTGCCGACCGCAACGCGCCCTATGTCGGCGAGAGCGCATTCGCCACCAAGGCCGGCATTCATGCCTCCGCCATTATGAAGGAGCCGGCGACCTACGAGCACGTTCCGCCGGAGCGGGTCGGCAACAAGCGCAAGCTCCTCGTCTCCGATCAGTCCGGCCGCTCGAATTTGCTCGCCGAGCTGGACCGCATCGGCTTTGCCGTCGACAAGGACGATCCGCGTCTCGCGCGCCTTCTCGACGAGGTCAAGGACCGCGAGGCCATCGGCTATGCCTACGAAGCGGCGGATGCTTCGTTCGAGCTGCTTGCCCGGCGGCTCCTCGGCAAGGTGCCGCGCTACTTCGACGTGGAGAAATTCGACGTCAGCGTCGAGCAACGCATCAACGCCAAGGGTGAACGCGTCACCGTCAGCATGGCGGTGGTGAAGGTGAAGGTCGGCGACGACCTTCTGATCTCCGCTGCCGAGGGCAACGGCCCGGTCAATGCGCTCGATGTCGCGCTACGCAAGGACCTCGGCAAGTACCAGAGCTACATCACCGGGTTGGAGCTCACCGACTATCGCGTGCGTATCCTCAACGCCGGCACCGAGGCGGTCACGCGCGTGCTGATCGAGAGCGCGGACGAAAGCGGCGATCACTGGACGACGATCGGGGTGTCTTCCAACATCATCGACGCGTCGTTCCAGGCGTTGATGGATTCCATCATTTACAAGCTCCTGAAATCCGGCGCGCCGGCATAAGGATTTTTCATGATCGACCACATTTCCATCGCGGTTCGCGATCTTGGGGCTGCGGAGGTTTTTTACGCCGCGATCCTAGCTCCGCTGGGCCTGACGAAACTGCGCGAACGGCCGGGTGTCACGGTCGGGTTCGGCAAAAAATATCCGGAGTTCTGGATCAACCGTCGCGATGCCCTGGAGCGCATCGCCGACGACAGTGGCGTGCATATCTGCCTGCGCGCGCCCGATATCACCGCGGTCGTTGCCTTCCACACCGCCGCGCTGAAGGGCGGCGGCACGTCCGACGGCGAACCGGGACTGCGGCCGCATTACTACGCTGGATATTACGCGGCGTTCATCCGCGATCCGGACGGCAACCGCATCGAGGCCGTGACGTTCGTGCGGGAGGGGCTGCTAACGCCTGACCGTCATTGCCAGATCAAGCCGGGTGACGACGCGAACTCACAACCGTTCCGCCGGCACCGCCATTTGCTCCTCCGCTTCGGTGACTGCGCGCGCCGCCTCGCGCAGCTTCGGCAGGATATCCTCGACGCGATCGACCACGAGGAGATCGACGCCCTTGGCCGGCGCCGGCAACAGCCCAAGCGTGCGCATGTGGGCCAGCAGCACGAGCAGCGGATCCCAGAAGCCGTTGATGTTGGCGATCAGGATCGGCTTCTTGTGGCGGCCGAGCTGGGCCCATGTCATTTGTTCGACCAGTTCTTCGAGCGTGCCGATGCCACCGGGTAGCGCGACGAAGGCGTCGGCGCGATCGAACATGATGCGCTTACGCTCATGCATGTCGCGCGTCATGATCTGCTCTTGCGCCACTCGCAGCGGCCGCTCTTTCGCGGTCAGGAATTCCGGAATGATGCCGGTGGCCGCGCCGCCGTGTTCGATAACGGAACCGGCGATTGCGCCCATCAGGCCGATGGAGCCGCCGCCGTAAACCAGCCGCACGCCGCTTTCGGCGAGGATTTTGCCGAAATCGCGTGCGGCCTTCGCGAAAGCCGGGTCGGTGCCCGGACTCGATCCGCAATACACGCAGATCGCATTGATTTTGCTCATAGAGTCACACTCATAAAGGGCTAGATGTGGCGGCGATTCGTTCGTTGCGCAAGCTTATTTGCGCGCCACGCCCGTTCCCGGCGCAGGTGCGGGAATCGGCGAAAGTGCCTATATGACGACGGTGCGGCGGCCCAGTCCGGCTCGCCCAAATCACACCGGACAATGAGAGAGTACGCAACAGCTCCCGCCAGCCATACCCCAGAGGCGAAAGCCGATCGTGCGGGGTTGTTGTCGATGCTGGTCCATCTCTGGCCCTACATCTGGCCGGCCGACCGCCGCGACCTCAAGGCCCGCGTACTGTTCGCAACGGTGCTGATCTTTGTCGCCAAGCTTGCGACGGTGGCGGTGCCATTCACCTTCAAATGGGCGACCGATGCGCTCGCCGGCCATGGCACGGCGCCGCTTGGCCCTGACAATGTGATCGCCTGGGCGCTGGCGACGCCGGTCATGATGACCGTTGCCTATGGCGGCATGCGCATCGTGATGGGTGTGCTCACCCAGTGGCGCGACGGCGTTTTCGCCAAGGTGGCGATGAACGCGGTGCGGCGGCTGGCGATGCTTACGTTCGAGCACATTCATCTCCTGTCGCTTCGTTTCCATCTCGAGCGCAAGACCGGGGGGCTGACGCGCGTCCTGGAGCGCGGGCGCAACGCCATCGAGACCATCGTGCGCATGCTGCTGTTGCAGCTTCTGCCGACCGTCGTCGAGGTCTTTCTGGTCGCCTGGGTGCTGCTGTTTCATTTCGACTGGCGTTACGTCGTCGTCGTTTTGCTGACCGTTGCGCTCTATGTCGGCTTCACCTTCTACGCGACCGAGTGGCGTATCGGCATCCGCCGCAAGATGAACGAGAGCGATAACGACGCCAACGCCAAGGCGATCGACTCGCTGCTCAACTACGAGACCGTCAAATATTTCTCGGCCGAGGAGCGCGAGGCCAAGCGCTACGACCGTTCCATGGCGCGCTACGAGGATGCCAGCGTGAAGGCTTACACGTCGCTTGCCGTCCTCAATGCCGGGCAAGCGATCGTGTTCAGCATCGGACTGGCCGCGGCGATGGTGCTGTGCGTGTACGGCATCGAGGCCGGCACCAACACGGTCGGCGATTTCGTCATGATCAACGCCATCATGATCCAGCTGTATCAGCCGCTGAACTTCATGGGCCTGGTGTACCGCGAGATCAAACAGGCAGTGATCGACATCGAGACCATGTTTGCGATTCTTTCGCGCAAGCCGGAGATCGAGGACAAGCCGGGCGCGCCGCCGCTCAAGGTGCATACCGGCAACATCCGCTTCGACAACGTTTCGTTCGCCTACGAACCGGCGCGGCCGATTCTCAAGGGTCTGAGCTTCGAGGTAGGCGCAGGTCGCACCGTCGCCATCGTCGGACCTTCGGGGGCCGGCAAGTCGACGATTTCGCGGCTTCTGTTCCGTTTCTACGATGTGACCGGCGGCCGCATCCTCGTCGACGGCGAGGACATTCGGGATGTCACGCAGGCCTCGGTGCGCGCCCAGATCGGCATGGTGCCGCAGGACACCGTGCTGTTCAACGACACGATCCGCTACAATATCCGCTACGGTCAATGGGATGCGACCGATGCCGACGTCGAGGAGGCGGCGCGGTCGGCGCAGATCGACACTTTCATTCGTCTCGCGCCCAAAGGCTACGAGACCGAGGTCGGCGAGCGCGGCCTGAAACTCTCCGGTGGCGAAAAGCAGCGCGTCGCCATTGCGCGCACCATCCTCAAAGGGCCGCCGATCCTCTTGCTCGACGAGGCGACCTCCGCGCTCGACAGCCACACCGAGAGGGACATCCAGGACGCGCTGGATCGCGTGTCGAGAAACCGCACCACGCTCGTCATCGCGCACCGCCTTTCGACCATCGTCGGGGCCGACGAGATTTTGGTTCTCGATCAGGGCGTCATCGTCGAGCGCGGTACGCACGAGCAACTGCTTGCACAGAACGGCCTCTACGCCAGTATGTGGAACCGCCAGCGCGAGGCGCAGATGGCGCGGCAGATACTCGCCGAGGTCGGCGACGAGCCCGCCGCGCCGAACCGTAATCCGCCGGGCGTTACCGACGTTGTCGAACGAGAATTGATCCCGACCGCGGATGCTGCTGAATGACGGTCGGGAGACCAAGGTTGTCATGTCCGTCATAAACTCGATCCGCTCGCAGCTCTCACCGATCCACCCGGAAGGTTATCCCTTCATCGGCGGTTTCGCGCTGGTGGCCATCATCCTGATGTGGCTGTGGCCGCCGCTCGGCTGGCTCGCCGTCGTCGCAACCGCATGGTGTGTCTATTTCTTCCGCGACCCGCCGCGGGTGACGCCGGTGCGCGACGGCATTTTGGTGGCGCCGGCGGACGGCCGCGTCAGCCGCGTGGCTCTTGCCGTGCCACCAAAGGAACTCGATCTCGGCGGACGGGCGCTGCCACGCATCTCGATCTTCATGAGTGTGTTCGATTGCCACATCAATCGCAGTCCGCTGGCCGGACGCATCGAACGCATCGTCTATCGCGCCGGCGCCTTTGTCAGCGCCGACCTCGACAAGGCCAGTGAGAGCAACGAGCGCAACATGTTCGTCGTCGCGACCGGCAGCGGTGCGCGTATCGGCGTCATCCAAATCGCCGGATTGGTGGCGCGGCGCATCGTGCCGTTCGTGCGCGAAGGCGAGACGGTCGCCGCCGGACAACGCATCGGCATGATCCGGTTCGGCTCGCGCGTCGATGTCTATCTGCCCGAGGGCGCGCGGGTCCTGGTCGCCGAAGGGCAGACCGCGCTCGCCGGCGAGACCGTGCTGGCCGATCTGAAGGTTTTCGAACCGGAGCGCACGTTCACCGTGACGTGAAAAACGTTAACGCGGCCGCCCCGGCGCGTGGCGAGTCCGGCGCGGAAAGGCTATATTGGCGCCATGGCCTTGAATCCGTCCCCCTTCCGCAGCCAGCGCCTGCGGCGGCGACAGTTCCGCCGCATCCCAGTTCGCACGCTGGCGCCGAATCTTGTGACATTGCTCGCGTTATGCGCCGGGCTGACCGGGATTCGCATGGCGTTCGAGAACCGCTACGGTCTGGCGCTGGCGGCCATCGTCTTTGCGGCTATCCTGGACGGCATCGACGGACGGCTGGCGCGATTGCTGAAAGGCACGTCGCGCTTTGGCGCCGAACTGGACAGCCTGTCCGACTTCGTCAATTTCGGTGTGGCCCCGGCGCTGATCCTCTACTTCTGGGGCCTGCACGATTTGAAGTCGGCCGGCTGGATCGCCGCCATGGCGCTGGCCATTTGCGCGGCGCTGCGGCTCGCCCGCTTCAATGTCATGATCGACGATCCGGACCGGCCCGCCTGGGCCAGCAATTTCTTCGTTGGCGTGCCGGCGCCGGCCGGCGCCATCATCGTGCTGCTGCCGATCTATGCGGCTTTTCTCGGCCTGCCGCGCTCCCAGTTTCTGACGTGGCTGACGCTTGCATACACGCTGGGCATCGCCTGGCTCATGGTCTCGCGGTTGCCTGTCTTCTCCGGCAAACGCGTCGGCACGCGGGTGCCGCCGGAAATGGTAGGGCCGGTCGTCATCGTGATGGTGCTGTTTGTTGCTCTCCTGATCGCCTATCCCTGGATACTGCTGACGAGCGGGACGCTCGCCTACCTCGTGAGCCTGCCATTCGGCTGGCTGTCCTATCGCACCTACGAGAGACGCGCGCGCGCGAGTAAAGTGGAAATAGCGCCGGCCGCAGCCGTGCCGCCCGCGCCGATGACGCCGGGCGTGTCAGACCCATTCAGCAACGAAGACCGTCCTTCGCGCCTCAATTGAGCCGCATCGCCGGCGCTCCTGAACGTCCATGCAACTCGCCCGCCGTACGCTTCTGGCCTCGATAATGGCGACGGTCGCCGCTCCCGCCGTTTTGCGCCTGGCGCGCGCCGAGGCGCCGGCGGTTACGCTCAAGCTGCACCATTATTTCTCGGCGGTGTCAGGCGGGCATGAAAGATTTCTTGCGCCGTGGGCCCGCAAGGTCGAGGCCGAATCCGCTGGGCGAATCCGCATCGACGTCTTTCCCTCGATGCAGCTTGGTGGTGCGCCGGCGCAGCTTCTCGATCAGGCGCGCGACGGCGTCGCTGATATTGTCTGGGCGGTGCCGAGCAGCACACCGGGACGCTTCGCCAAGATCGAAGCGTTCGAGTTGCCGTTCGTGTTGTCGCGCCGGGCGGTGGTCAATTCGAGGGCAATCGAGGATTACGCCGCGTCAAATCTGCAGGACGAGTTTCGCGAGTTTCATCCGATTTGTTTTTCGTGTCGCGACCACGGCGTCGTCCACGCTAACCGCGCCATCGGATCAATCGAGGATCTCAAGGGCCTGCGGCTCCATGTGCCGAACCGCCTCGCCGGTGATGCGGTGCGCGCGCTCGGCGCGCAAGGGGTCACTGTGCCGACCCCCCAGGTGCCGATGGCGATTGCCGGCCACGCGATCGACGGCTGCCTCGATCCCTGGGATGTGCTGCCGGGCCTAAAACTGCTCGATGCGCTCAAGAACCACACCGATTTCGCCGAATCCGGGTTGAGCACGGCGACGTTCGTGCTGGCGATGAACAAGCCAGCCTATGAGCGGCTGCCGCGCGACCTGAAAACGGTCATCGACAACAACGCGGGTCAAGGCGCCGCCGGCATGGCCGGCGCGATGTGGGACCTCGAAGCAAGAACCGTCGCCGACATCGTCCGCGACCGCGGGGATCCTGTCACGATGCTGCCGGCAGAAGAGATCGCGCATTGGCGTAAGGCCACCGAGCCGGTGATCGTCGCGTGGCAGGAACAGATGAAAGAGCGCAAGCTCGACGGTGGCAAGCTCATCGACACAGTTCAATCGCTGGTAACGAAATACGTCGCCGAACCCGAGCCACAATCATCACAGCGGCTACAACCGGCTGAGCAGAAAGTCGTCGTCGAGCCGCAGGCGAGGAACGAGGTCACCGTACGGCCGAAAGCGGATGCTCCGGCCGCGGCCTCGCGGTCGAAGGAATTGGACATTCCGCTGTAGGGCCTAGCGCGACAGCGACAGTGCCGCGCCGCTTCCTTGCCCCTCGAAGCGGCCACTCGCGAAAGCGAGCTCGGCCAAAACCTCGCCCTTGTGGTCGCGGATGACCAGCGCGCTGTGCTCGTAGGTCCACTTGCGGCTGGTGAAGAAGTTGCCCGGACAGCCACCTTCGGGCGCGATGGTGCCTTGCACGGCACCGGGGGCGTTGCCGAAATTCATGAAACAGGCACCGCTGCCTGCCGCCGTGAGCCTCCAGCGGCCGTTCAAATCGACTGGGGGCGGGGGTGGTGGCGGCGGGGGTGGAGGCGGTGCGGCGGCGGCCTGAGGCGGATCGGGCCGATTGGCGCTGGCGCAGCCGGCGAGCGCCGCGAGGACAAGCAATACGGCAATCACCTTTGCCGCCCGCCCGCCCCCTCGTTTCCGATTCGCCACGCCGATCCGTTCAGAGAACTCGAATTGTGACTGCAAAAGAAACCCCGAAAGCCGCCCTTGGCAGGGCGGAAACGCCCCACTTGCGCCAATATTCCTAACCGAAATCAACCTTTTCAGGGCCCCGTGAGGGAGGCACGCCATGATGACGTTATTGCCAGCGATTGTTCAAGGTGGGCCTGCTCGTCTTCTGGCCATGGCGCTGCTCGTCCCGGTCTTTGCGCTCTCGATGAGCGTCGCCCGTGCCGAAGAGGCGAACAGTAGCGCCGGCGCCGCGTCGCCGGTCGAGCAATTCTCGGAACAGCTCGAAGCCTTCCAGAAGAGCGTACCGGATCTCAACAAGACCATTCAGGATGGCGCCGGCACCATCGACAGCGCCACCGACGTGGCAAAAGCGCGCGCCGAAATCGACAAGCTGCGCGAGACGGTTTCCACGCTCCTTGGCGCGGTGTCCGACAACGGGCCGGTCTCGCAGCTTGGCGTCAAGGCGCTCGATCACATCCGCAACAAGCTTAAGACGTTGGCGCAGGACAACCGCTTCAAGCCGGAGGAGCGGCAATTTCTGATCGACCAATGGCGCAAGCTGGAAGCGCAAACCGAAGGCGCGACCAAGGAGCTCGACGACGCGCGCGCGCAATTCGCGGGCCTGCTGCAGACCCTGCAGGATAACGAGGATTTCATCGGCGAGCTTCTCGAAATCAGGCAGGCCGAAAAAGCGCTCGAAGTCATTCGCCATCTCACCCACGATATCCGCGACGCTTCGACCCAGCTCAACAAGCTGATCGGCGGCATCAAACCGCCCGGAGCCTAGAGCCGGTGAATGTGATCATGCGGCGTCTGTCGGGCCTCGCCGCCAGTGCGCTCGTCGTCGGCGCGGCGATCGCCGCTTGCCGGCCGGCAAGCGACGTCGGGTATGTCGAGATCAAGACGGTGCCGGTCGCTCCGGTGACGCGGACGGCGTTCTATATCGATGCCGTGAAGCTTGCGCCGATCAAGAAGGGCGGCGCCATCCTGCGCCAACCGACCGGCACCCTGAAGCTTCAGGCCGACGGTATCGCCGGGTCGCTGGCGCCGCTGTGCGACATTGTGGTGAAGCGAAATCGCATCACGACCGTGACGATTTCCGTGCTGGAGCGGCCGCCGCGCTGCCAATGCCGCTATGGCGGCTCGGATGCGGCGCATGCCTGTGTAAGCTGACGTTCCGGCAAGGGCGCTGGAAAGCCTTTAACCCTCCGCCAGCCGGGTTCGCACAGGTAACCGTCCTTTAAGCGCAATGACGGTACCGTGGGATGCCGGCTGAAAGGCGTGTTTTTCCGCGCGGGTGGGAGTTTGTTATGGATATTTCAACCGGCCTCGGCCTGCTTGCCGGGGCGGCGGTCGTCGCAGTTCTGATGCTGATGGGCGGCGGCTTCGGGATGTTCGTGAGCGATCACGCGATCATCATCATTTTCGGTGGGTCGTTTGCCGCCACGCTGATCCGCTTTCCGCTGTCGTCGATGTTTCACGGGCTGCCGCTGGGCGCCAAATTTGCCTTCACCATGCGGCGCATGACCCAGCGTGAGCTGGTTGACGAGATCGCGGGCCTTGCCGAAATCGCACGCAAGCAAGGGCCGATCGGGCTGGAAAAGGTCGAGCTCGAAGACCCGTTCCTCGCCAAGGGGATTCGCTTCGTCGCCGACGGCTATGACGCCGATTTTATTCGCGACAATCTCGAACGCGACCGCGACAATTTTCTCACACATCTCGACGAGGGCCAGAAAATCTATCGCGCGATCGGCGACTGCGCGCCGGCCTTCGGCATGATCGGAACCTTGATCGGCATGGTGCAGATGTTCGCCAACATGACCGATCCGTCGAAGCTCGGCCCGTTCATGGCGACCGCGCTGTTGGCGACACTCTACGGTGCCGTTCTTGCGAACATCATTTGCCTGCCGCTCGCCGACAAGCTGCATCTGAAGCTCGTCGACGAGGAGGTCAATCGTACGCTCATCATCGACGGCATTCTCATGATCCGCGAGTCGAAAAGTCCAACGCTCGTGCGCGAGATGTTGATCGCGTATCTGCCGGAGAAGCATCGCCACGAAGAGCCGGAACCGGTTCCGGCATGAGCAAGATGCCGCACGACACTGCTGTCGGCACCAGGGCGTAAGCGATGGCGCGGCGTAAGGAAGCGCATGGTGGCGGCCACGGCTGGTTCGTCACCTTTGCTGACCTCATGGGCCTGCTCGTGAGCTTCTTCGTCATGCTGGTTGCCTTCTCCAATCAGGATCAGAAGAAGCTGCAGATCGTTGCCGGCTCGATGCGCGACGCCTTCGGTGTGCAAAGAAACGTGCGTTATTCCGGCGTCATCGAGGTCGACGGCCTGCCCACCCGGCCGATGCTGAAAAATGCGGCGCATATCGACCCGGAAGATGCTTCGGCAACCCCGACGCCCGACCAGCAGGACCACCACCTCGAGAACGGCGCCAAGCTCAATAACGACCAAGCTTTCGCGCTGGCCGCGGCGTCGCTGCGCCAGGCGCTGCAGGACATGCCCGAACTGACGGAGGCCTCCAAGCACATCATGGTCGAGGAGACCAAAGAGGGGCTGAACATCGATATCGTCGATCAGGAAGGCCGTTCGATGTTTGCGGAGGGCTCCAAAGAGCCCTACGAGCGAACCCGCCGCATCATCGAAAAGCTCGCCGGAGCGCTCAAGACGACGCCGTATCGCGTCTCGATCACGGGCCACACCTCGGCCACGAAAATCCCAACCCGGCCCGATTACGGGCCCTGGAACCTGTCGGTGGAGCGCGCCAACGCGGTGCGCCAGATCCTGGAGGAAGAGGGCCTACCAGCGGGCAACTTCTACGCCGTGGCCGGCAAGGCCGATACCGATCCGCTATTCCCCGACGACCCCTACATCGCCGCCAACCGCCGGGTGACGATCACACTGATGCGTGAGGCGCCCTCGGTTCCGCCGGATTTGCGCCCCTAAATCCAGCATCACCGGCTATTTGGTCTATAAGGCACCCCCTTGCGGTGTGCCGGCCGCGTGGACAACTAGCGGCTGCAGGCAACCCAATTGCTCAGGCCACCGTTCTGCGCTTATGCAGGCTCGGGCCTTCATGAATTGATCCAGATCATGACTCCATGCCCCGGAGGGTGTATAGGCGCGGCCCTGAACCCTCTCTCGGTGCAGCATCAGGAGCAGGGCGCAGTCCTGTTTCAAATTCAATGACAGATAGCGTGAGCGCTCCCGCCGTGAGCGAAGTGCCGGTCAGTGGCGACGCCGACGCGCGTCCCGCCGGTGCGGGATTGTGGGGTCTCGCACTCGGCAGCATCGGCGTCGTCTATGGCGATATCGGCACCAGTCCGCTTTACGCGCTTCGCGAGGCGGTCATTGCTGCTGCCGGGCCGGAGCACGACGAACTTACGCGCGGAACAGTGCTGGGAGTCGTGTCGCTGATCCTGTGGGCGCTGATCGTGGTCGTCACGTTGAAATACGTGTTGATCCTGTTGCGCGCCGACAACAATGGGGAGGGCGGCACGCTCACACTGATGGCGCTGGCGTCGCGCGCCGTCGGGCGCATCGGCAAGGCCGCAGGAACCGTGGCGCTCCTCGGCATCATCAGCGCCGCCCTGTTCTATGGCGACGCCGTCATCACGCCGGCGCTCTCGGTGCTTTCCGCCGTTGAAGGTATGGATGTAGCTACGCCGGCATTCCACGACTACGTGGTGCCGCTGACCGTCGTGGTCCTGGTCGTGTTGTTTGCGTTTCAATCGCGCGGCACCGCGAAGGTCGCGGCCCTGTTTGGTCCGGTCATGTTGATCTGGTTCGTGGCGATAGCGCTTCCGGGTCTGATTTGGATTGCCGCCGATCCCGGCGTGTTGTCGGGGTTCAATCCGTATCACGGCCTGCATTTTCTTGTTCATCATGGAATTGTCGGCCTCGTGACGCTGGGCGCCGTCTTCCTCGCCGTCACCGGCGCAGAAGCGCTCTATGCCGATCTCGGTCATTTCGGCCGCCTTCCGATTCAACTTGCCTGGTTCAGTCTGGTATTGCCGGCACTTGCGATCAATTACCTGGGGCAGGGCGCGTTGGTCTACGCGCACCCCGAAGCCATCGCCAATCCGTTCTTTCTGCTTTATCCCGAATGGGCCCGCATCCCGATGGTGGTGCTGGCGACCGCGGCGACCGTAATCGCAAGCCAGGCGGTGATCACGGGCGCCTATTCGCTCACCAGCCAGGCGATTCAGCTCGGGTTACTGCCGCGGTTTGAAATCCGCCACACCTCGGCGCAGCAGGCCGGCCAGATCTACATGCCGCGCGTTACAGGACTGCTGCTTGTCGGCGTGCTCCTTTTGGTCGCCATGTTCCGCTCATCGAGCGCGTTGGCCTCGGCCTACGGCATTGCCGTCACCGGGACCATGGTGGTCACCGGCATGATGGCCTTCGTCGTCATCTGGCGGATGTGGCGCTGGACGATGCTCGCCGCCGCGGCCCTGATGCTGCCGTTCCTTGTGATTGATCTGACCTTTCTTTCCGCCAATATGCTCAAGGTGATCGAAGGCGGCTGGGTGCCCCTGGCGCTCGGCGGCGTCGTGATGCTGGTGATGTACACTTGGCGGCGCGGCTCGCGGCTCCTGTTTGAGAAGACGCGCCGGCTCGAGACCCCGCTCGACGATCTGGTGCGCATGCTGGAGCGAAAGCCGCCGCAGCGGGTTCCGGGAACCGCGGTGTTTCTTACCAGCGATCCGAAGAGCGCCCCCACGGCACTCCTGCACAGCCTCAAGCACTACCGGGTGTTGCACGAGAAGAACATCATCGTCAGCGTCGAGACCACCCACACGCCGCGCGTCGAGCCCGGCAAACGCGTGCGGATCGAGCCGGTTGGAGCGACCTTCATGCGCGTCTTGTTGCGCTTCGGCTACATGGAGACGCCGAATATTCCCAAGGCGCTGGCGGCGGCGCGCAAGCTCGGCTTGCAATTCGACATCATGTCGACGTCGTTTTTCCTGTCCCGCCGTGCGCTGCGCCGGGCGCCGCGTTCGGGGATGCCGCGCTGGCAGGACCGCCTGTTCATCACGCTTGCCCGCTCGGCCAACGATGCGACCGACTATTTTCAGATTCCGACCGACCGCGTCGTCGAGGTCGGCACCCAGGTTACCATCTAAGTCACACCGTCTGAGCATGATCCCGAAAAGTGGTCGCCGGCTTTCGGAAAGGATCATGCTCAAACGAAAGCCAAAAAAAGCCGCTTGATTCCGGGCGCCGCTCACGCAAGTTGTAGCTCACGAGATTTGTTTACGAGGAGGAAAGGATGTCGGATCAACCGGAGGGCGGGCACAAAGTGCGCGATCTGACGCCGCAGGAGGTCGCGAAGGGGTTGAAGGAGGGTAGCGTGGTGCTGGTCGACGTCCGCGAGCCGAACGAGACGGCAGTCGAGCGTTTCCCCGGGGCGGTGCTTGTGCCGCTCTCGGCATTCGACCCGGCAACGATCCCGGCGCCGCCGGGAGCCGAAGTTGTGTTTGCTTGCCGCTCCGGCCGGCGCTCGGTGACGGCTTCGCTCGCGGCGCAGGAACAGGGCTTCGACTACGATTCCCATCTCGCCGGGGGAATTTTGGCATGGAAGGCCGCCGGGCTGCCGACCGAGACGTGACGCGGCTTGGCGGTGAAGGATTCACACCATGTTCCGCTCATTCCCGCGGAACCGGGATTCCAGGCATCCTTGGCTTCCAGGAACTGGGTCCCTGCTTTCGCGGCGATAACCGTAATTGTATTCGCCGTTGCGGCTGCAGTCGTTCCAGCGGTCGCGCAGGAGCGCGTCGTCAACTTCTACAATTGGTCGGATTATATCGACCCGACCGTCCTTGAGGGCTTCACCAAAGAGACCGGCATCAAGGTTCGCTATGACACCTTCGATTCCAACGATACGCTGGAGGCGAAGCTCCTGGCCGGCAAATCCGGCTATGATGTCGTAGTGCCAACGGCCTATTTTCTTGCGCGCCAGATCGCGGCCGGCATTTTTCTCAAGCTCGACAAGTCGAAGCTGCCGAACCTCGCCAACGCGTGGCCGGAGATCGCCGACCGGCTGGCGGGCTACGATCCCGGCAATCAATACGCCGTCAATTACATGTGGGGCACGACCGGCATCGGCTACAACGTCGAGGATGCTCGCGCTGTCCTTGGCGCCGACGCTACGATCGACTCGTGGGACGACGTGTTCGATCCGGCCAAGATCGCGAAGTTCAAGAATTGCGGCATCCACCTGCTCGATTCCTCCGACGACATCATGCCGGCGGCGCTGCATTACCTGCACCTCGATCCCAATTCGAGCGACCCGGGCGATCTGCAAAAAGCCGTCGATCTGCTCGGCAAAATCAGGCCGTATGTTCGCAAATTTCATTCCTCGGAATATCTCAACGCGCTCGCGACCGGCGAAATCTGCTTCGTCGTCGGATTTTCCGGCGACATCAAACAGGCGCAAAAGCGCGCGGCCGAGGCGAAGGGTAGCGTGGCCGTCGGCTATGCAATCCCGAAAGAGGGCGCGCAATTGTGGTTCGACAACCTCGCCATCCCCAAAGACGCACCCGACGCCGCAGAGGCGCACGCTCTCATCGACTATCTGCTCAAACCCGAAGTGGCTGCGAAGAACACCAATTTCGTTTCTTACGCCAACGGCAACCTGGCGAGCCAGAAACTCATCGACCGGGCGATTCTTGACGACCGCACCGTCTATCCCGACGCGACGACCATGGCCAGGCTCTACACCATCACCGCTCATGATCAGAAGACACAGCGCCTGATTAATCGGCTGTGGACGCGGATCAAGACTGGGCGGTAAGAGTTGAGCAGGAAGAAACGAAAGGAGGACGCCGTGCCCAAGCAAGCATGCTCCGGCGCCGCGCGGCGATTGGTCTAATAGCCGCGTCGCTTTCCTTTTCTGTGCTGTCGGCGGCGAACGCCGATCAAAAGGCCGATGTGACGCCCGGCACAAGGACGCATGGGAGAAAGCAGAAACCGCCCCACGTCACCGATCAGAGCCAATATGACTCCATGTCGACCCGATGCAGGTGGCCGTATCAAAACATGGCTCCGCCATGTCAGTCCACGTGGCCGGCCGGAGACCCGAATTACCATGGCTCGCGGCCCGGTCCCGGTCCGTGACGGCGTGCACCTGAATCAGGCCAGACCGGAATTCTGCGCCGAGGAAATGGCGCGCCATACGCTGTCCGTTGTCAGGGGCATGTCTAAGCCCGTTACGCCAAGCGGCGCCAACGCGTCGAGTGCCGCGCTGACAATCGCGGCGGGTGCCGCAATCGCTCCGGCCTCGCCCGCGCCCTTTGCTCCGAGGGGGTTGTGCGTACACGGCTGGCTTTCGTCGAATTCGGATTCGATGGCAGGGATGTCGGCGGCGCGCGGCAGCGCGTAGTCCATGAAAGACCCGGACAGGAGCTGACCGCCGGGATCGTAGGCGCAATGTTCGTGCAGCGCCTGTCCCAAGCCCTGTGCGACGCCGCCGTGGATTTGGCCTTCCACGATCATGGGATTGATGACCGTGCCAATGTCGTCCACGCCCCAATAGCCGACGATTCGCGTTTCGCCGGTGCCGGGATCGATTTCGACCTCGCAAAGATGAGCCCCGTTCGAGAATGCAAAAGCCGGCGGATCGTAGACGGCGGTCTCCTGCAGGCCAGGTTCGAGTGTTTCGAGCGGAAAGTAGTGCGGCACGTTGGCGGCGCGGGCGATTTCCGCGAACGAAAGGCGCCGGTCGGTGCCGGTCACGGCGAACCAGCCGTCCGCGAACGCGATGTCGCCGCCCGACGCTTCCAGCAAATGGGCGGCGATCAATTTACCTTTGGCGATGATCTTCCCGGCGGCGCGATGGAGCGCCGAGCCGCCGACGGCAATCGAGCGCGAGCCGAACGTTCCGGTGCCGTAGGGCACCAGATCGGTATCGCCCTCCAGAATCTCGATCTTGCGAAGAGGAACGCCGAGCTGCGTGCAAAGGATTTGCGCCATCGTAGTGGCGTGACCCTGACCGTGATTGTGGGTGCCGAGCAGCGCCTGAATGCCGCCGTCCGACTGGACGCGGATCAGTGCCGTCTCAAAGAAGCCCGTTCGCGCTCCGAGCATGCCGGCAAAACGCGACGGCGCCACCCCGGATGATTCGACGTAACAAGCCATGCCGATGCCGCGCAGGCGATTGTTGCGGGCTTCCGCGCGCCGTTTGGAAAAACCCGGATAGTCCGCCATCTCGAGCGCCCGCGCGAAGAGTCTCGGAAAATCGCCGCAGTCGTAGGTCGGGCCGATCGGCGTTTTGTAGGGCATCGCGGAAGCAGGAATGAGATTGCGCCGGCGAATCTCGGCGCGATCAATGCCAAGTTCACAGGCCGCGCGGTCGGCGAGACGCTCGAGCACGTAACAGGCCTCCGGCCGTCCTGCCCCTCGATAAGCGTCGGTCGGCAGGGTGTTGGTGAAGACGCCGGTGCATTGCACGAAGATCGCCGGAGTTCGGTACACGCCGGCCAAAAGCGCGCTGTAGATCGCGCTCGGTATGGCGGCGCCGAAGGTCGAGACATAGGCACCGAGATTGGCAACAGTTTCGACCCGCAGGGCCTGAAAGTGGCCTTGCTCGTCGAGCGCAAGCGCGGCGTTAGTCAGGTGATCGCGGCCCTGATTGTCGGAGACGAAGCTTTCGCTCCGGCTCGCAACCCATTTTACCGGCTGCCGCAACCGCCGGGCCGCCCATGTGACGATGGTTTCCTCGGGATAGTGTTTGCCTTTGTAGCCAAAGCCGCCGCCGACATCGGGCGCGATAACGCGGATACTGCCTTCGGCAATGCCGAGTTGTTCCGCGACATAGCTTCGGATGTGGTGGGGCACCTGCGTGGAGCTATACAGCGTCAGCTTTTCGCTCCCTGCGTCGGAGACCGCCAACACGGCGCGCGGTTCGATCGCCGCTCCGATCAATCGGTTGTTGACAAGATCGATACGCGTCACGTGCGCCGCTTTTTGCGTCGCCAGGCGCACCGCGGCCTCGTCGCCGCGCGCCCAGCGAAAACAGACGTTTCCCGGCGCACTGTCGTGAAGCTGCGGCGCCGGCTTTGCGCTGGCATCGCGCGCATCGACAACGGCCGGCAGGCTCTGGTAGTCGATCTCGACCAGCTCGGCCGCGTCGTGCGCCTGTTCGCGCGTCTGCGCGATCACCGCGGCAATGGGCTCGCCGATGTGCCGCACGCGCTCGCGCGCCAGCGCCCAACGCGGCGGTTCCGCCATGGCGCTGCCGTCGCTGGAACGGATGGCCCAGAGCGCGCGCATCGGGCCGACCTTGTCGCCGGCCATGTCGGCGCCGGTGAATACGGCGACGACACCGGGCGCGGCGCGGGCCGGCGAAGCTTCGATGTTACGAACAACGGCGTGCGCGTGCGGGGAGCGGACCAGCGTGCAATGCAATTCACCTGGCAAGCTGATATCGGCAACGAAACGTCCGCCGCCGCGCAGCAACCGCACATCCTCGACGCGCCGGACCGACGCGCCGATCCCCTCCGTCGCTGCCTTTGTCGGGGCGTCTATTGCAGTTCCTCGCGCAGGAGATCGAGCCGTTCGTAAGCCGACTTGTCGGTAACGATGAAGAGATTGGCATCGCCGTCGAGCGCCTCGTGGCTCGCCCATGTCCAGTGCGGAATGCTGAATACATCGTGCTGCGACCATTCGAAGCTGTGATCGCCGATCTGCGAGCGGCCGGCGCCGGAGGCGACAAGACAAACCGCATTGCTGGTCGAGCGCCGCGCCCGCGTCGGTGCCTTTCGCGAAAGCCGCACCGCATAGCAATCAAGCGTGGACATGACTGCGCCGCCGGTCTGCGGGTTGGTGTAGCGCACGGTTCGCGCGCCGTCCGGCCCGGGCGGCAGCGCGCAGAGGAGGCGGCGCGTCGCTTCACCGGAATAGCGATATTTCGGTGAATGCGTGGCCTCGCGCGGCCCATCGGCGCCGATCAGTCCGGACTCCGCCCACAGCCGCTCGTCGCCTTCGTCGACCTGCCAGAATTCATTGCTGCTCGCGTCGCCGGGTTCGAAAAAATTGGCGTCCAGCGTACGCAGCAGCGGGATATTGGCCGCGTCGAACCAGACGATGCGATGATTGCTTTCGTTAACGTGGCCGTGCCAGCACATCGGCGGTGTGAGAATAAGATCGCCCTCGCGCATGTCGCAGCGCCGGCCGTTGACGATGGTCGCCGCGCCGTCGGCCCGCGTGGCAAAACGAATGGCCGCGAAGGTGTGCCGGTGCGGGCGGGCACGGTCGCCGGGATCGAGCACGGTGAAAGCCGCGATCAGGTTCGATGTCGTCACCGTCTCGCCGGCGAAGGCCGGATTGACCAGGATGAGCGCTCGGCGTTCGACGTCGTCGATGGCGACTTCGCCGGTCGCGCGCTCGGTGAACTTCTCGATGTCCTTCCAGCGCCAGACGAGCGGGGCGTCGCGCGGCTGCGGCCGGACCGGCGTAATCTTCTTGAACCGGTCCCAGAGCGGGTGAAGATTCGCCGCTTCGAGCTCAGCCACAAAGGAGTTGCTGGCGGAAACCGCTACCGCGCGCTGTGTCATATCAACCGCCTTGACCACGGCCGGTGTCCGCTGCCAGTGCCCGTCAGCTCTTCGGCGGCGCCATCTTCGCCAGGAGCTCGTCGACGTTCGAGCTGTCGATGACGACGTGCTTGATGAAGACGCGCTGCTCAACCTTGTCGCCCTTAAGATAGGTCGCCAGCACATCGACGCCGAGTCGGCCCCAGATGACGGGATTGAGCTCGACCGTCATGGCGATATTGCCGTCCTTGACCGCGCGCAGCGCCGGCGGCACGCCATTCATGCCAGTGACGATGGTCTGCCCGTTGCGATTGGCGGCAAGTACTGCCTGCATCGCGCCGAGCGCCAGATCGTCGTTCGCCGCATAGATCGCCTTGAGGTCGGGATTAGCGACGAGCGCATCTTCGGAATTCTTCAGCCCACGCTCGCGCGTGAGCGGACCGTCGGTCTTGAACACGATCTGAATGTCCGGATATTTGGCCATCGTCTCGGTGTAGCCCTGCGCGAGATTGCGGAAGGTCGGCGCGCCGCTTGGACCGAGCAGCATCGCCACCTTGCCTTTGCCGTTGAGCTTTTTCGCCGTCCATTCGGCGATATCGCGGCCGACCTGTACTTCGTCCATCGCAACATGCACGGTCTGGTTCGGCGAGGTCGAGCCGCGGGCAAGCGAAACGATCGGAATTTTGCCGGCAGCCGCCGCGTCATAGGCGGCGTTGACGCCGACCGCGTCGATCGGCGAAATCAGGATGCCTTTGACGCCCTTGGCGACCAGATCCTGGACGCCATTGATCTGTCTCAGCTTGTCCTCGTTGGAGGAGACGGTCGCGACGTCCCAGCCGAGTTCGGTGGCGCGGGCGCGTATGCCCTTGAGCATGCCGATGTAGAACGGGTTGTCGTCCTGCGGCAGCGATACCCCGATTGTTGTCTTGTCTTCAGCATGCGCTGGGGAGGCCGGCAGCAGGAACGACGCCGGCAACAACAGGGACGCCGCCAGCGCCAAAGTGCGGAATTTGAACATCACGCTTCTCCTCGGTCAGGTGCGCGAGCGTAGCCGATCAGCGGCAGCGGCCGCAATGATGACCGCGCCGACCGCGACCCGCTGCCAGTAGGAATCGACGTTCAGGAGGTTAAGGCTGTTCCCCAGCACGATCATGATGAAAACCCCGATCACGCTCTTGTAGAGCGTCCCTTCTCCGCCGTGAAGCGAGGCGCCTCCGAGCACTACCGCGGCAATGGCGGTCAATTCGTAAAATTCGCCCGCCGTCGGCTGACCGGATTGCAAACGTGCCGCCAGCATCACGCCGGCGACGCCGGAGAGCGCACCGCACCACACATAAGTTGACGCGACGATACGCCCGACCGCAACGCCTGAAAGATACGCGGCCTCCTTGTTGCCGCCGGTTGCATAGATGCGCCGCCCGTAAGGCGTCAGCTGCAACAGCGCCGACAGAGTGACGAGCAGCAAAGCAGGCACCCAGACGAGATAATGGATCCCGAAAAGCCGGGAATTGCCGAAAGCGATGAACGCAGCCGGTAGCCCGTCTTCGCCGCTTACCGGTGCGCCGCCGGTGATGATGTAGACGACGCCGCGAACAAGAACCATGGTCCCAAGTGTTGTGATGAACGGATTGACGCCGAGCATTGCGACGACGAGTCCGTTCGCAAGACCAACCCCGGCGCCAGCCGCGATGCCGGCAACGACTCCGGCAACAATACCGAACTTGAGCATCGCCATCCCGGCAATGCAGCCGGACAGCGCAACCGTCGAGCCCACGGAGAGGTCGAATCCGCCGCCGACAATGACGAAGGTCATCCCCATGGCGATCACCGCCATGATCGACGATTGCACGAGGATATTCGTCAGGTTGAGCGGCGAAAGAAAGCGATGGGTCAGGAGCGCGGTCGCGACGCCGAGCGCAATGAGTGTGATCAGCGGAGCCTGTCCCGCCCAGTTCGGCCGTCTGGTTTTGTCTGCAGCCGTCATGCGACGATGGCTTCGTGCAGGCGCTCTTCGTCGAGGCGGTCGGCACGGTCGACGCGGGAAACGACGCTGCCGTGACGGAGCGCCAGCACTGCGTCACACAGGTTTGCGAGTTCGGACAGATCGCCCGACGACAGCAGCACGCCGCCGCCGCGCGCGGCAAAATCGCGAAGCAGGGCGTGGATTTGGGCCTTGGCGGCGATGTCGATGCCTTGCGTCGGTTCGTCGAGCAGCAGCACGTCGACGCGGCGCGCCAGCCATTTCGCCAGAATGACTTTCTGTTGATTGCCCCCGGACAGTGCAGAGACTTTCAGCTCCGGACGCCGCGGCCGAATATCGAGGACTTCCATCAGTTCGGCCACGAGCCGGCGCCCGGCGCCACCGTTTATCCAGCCGGCGCGGCGAAGCCGGCCGAGGCTCGGCAACAGGATATTGTCGCGCACGGATTGATTCATGATCAGTCCGAGCTTGCGCGACGGCGGCACCAGGCCAATGCCGGAGTCGATCGCGGCAATTGGATTGTTCAGGCGGCAAAGGCGGCCGTTGACGCGGGCCGTCGTCGCCGCCGGGGCAAGACCGAAAAGGCGCTGCAGCACCTGCGTGGTACCGCTGCCGAGCAAACCGGCAAGCCCAACCACTTCGCCGGTGCGCAAACGGATCGCGTCGGTGCGGGTCCCGGTATCCTCCATCAGGACGTCGCCAGGCGTCGCCCGTTTGATGATTTGTTGCTCCGCCGCGCGGCCGGTCATGGCCTGGACGAGATTGGCGGCGTTGAATTCACCGCGCCGGACCAGCGCCACCACGCGCCCATCGCGCAAAACCGTACAGCGGTCGGCCAGCTCCACAATCTCCTCAAGACGGTGTGACACATACACAATGGCGGTGCCCTGACTTTTCAATCGGCGCAGAACTGTGAAGAGCCTCGCGATCTCGCGATTCTCCAGCGCGGCAGTCGGTTCGTCGAGAATGAGCACGCCGCAGCGGCGGCGCAGCGCCTTGGCGATGGCGACGATCTGCTGTTCGGCGAAGCCGAGCTGCCGTACCGGCAGATCGGGGTCCGGCGTAAACTCAAAAAATCCGAGTTGCGAACGGGCATCTTCACGCATCCGCGCGTGATCGACGAACGCGGTGACGCCGAATAATCGCCGCACCGGAACGTCACCGAGCGCCAGATTTTCGGCAATCGACAGCGCCGGCACCAGCTGGAGTTCCTGCGGGATAGTGACGATGCCGGCCGCGATCGCGTCGTGCGGGCTCGACAGGTAGCGTTCGCCGCCGCCGATCGTGACGTGTCCCTCATCCGGTCGAACGACGCCCCCGAGGATGCGCACGAGCGTCGATTTGCCTGCACCGTTCTCGCCGACGAGCGCGTGAATCTCGCCGGCCATCACCTCGAAGTTGACGCCGTCAAGGGCCGTCGTCGCCCCGAACCGTTTTCGGATGGTCTGGGCGCCGGCCGCTACATCGTTCATTGCAACCACGTTTCGCCGGAGGTGCGCGAGCGTATTACGTCGCGGCAAAAGCGGTCAATGTCCGTCAACCGCTCGAGGGCCAATTTCGTCCCGCGATTTTGCTGGTGTGGCGCGCCTGAACATCAGGCGGCTGGCACTCAACCTACCGTCGCAGCCTCTGGGCTGATACGATGGAGCCCAATTTGACGTTTCGACATCTTCGGCCCGGAGCAACCGATGCGAAGATCGATGAGGCTTGGTGCGCGGCCACTCGAGCGTCGGACCTTACTTAAGGGCGGTCTGGCGTGGGGTGCTCTTGAAGTCGCCTCGCCTTTTTTGATCCGCGCCCGGGCCGAAGAACCGGTGAAATTGGGAATGGTCGAGCCGCTCACCGGGGTTTACGCAGGCCTCGCTGAAGCTGAAATTTCCGGCGCCCAACTTGCGATCGAGGAGATTAACAGGGGCGGCGGCATTCTCGGCCGCAAAGTGCAGCTCCTCGTCGCGGATTCGTCGAACGACATTGCGGCAGGGGTCGCGAAAACACATCAACTGATCGACCACGATCACGCCGATTTTATTGTCGGCAACGTAAACTCGGCGGTCGCGCTCGCGACGATGCGGGTGACGGCGGAAAAGCGAAAGCTCCATATCGTGACTGGAGGTCACACGGACGAAATCACGGGTAGTCAATGCAGTTGGAATGTCTTTCGCATCTGCAAGACCACCACGATGGAAGCCAACGCAATCGCTGATAGTCTGGTCGAAAAATTCGGCAAGAAATGGTACTTTCTGACTCCCGATTATGTTTATGGTCATGCGCTGCAAGCCGCTTTCGAGCGCAAGCTTCGCGATCATGGTGGCATGTGGGCGGAGGACGTCCTTCCGCTCGGAACGGTTGACTATTCCCGGGCCCTGACGAATGCAGGAGCCTACCGACCGGACGTCCTCATCGATCTCATGGGCGGCGAGGATCAAGCGAACAGCTTGCGGCAGGTCGCGCGGTTCGGGCTCAACCAGGACATGGCGGTTGGCGGCGCATTGTTCGAACTGGAAAGCATCATGGCCGTGTCCGACGCAGCACGGATCGGCTGGTGGACCATGGAATGGTGGTGGAATCAGCCTGACGTTCCCGAGGTCAGGGCGTTTGACGAAGCGATGCGGCCTCGAACCGGTAGAGCCGCGAGCGCGCGGAATTGGTTTGGCTATGCCGCAGTCTGCACGCTTGCGCGCATCGCCAATCAGGAAAAGTCGCTGGATTCCGTTGTTCTCGCTCGGGCACTGCAGGGATACACGTTGTCCTCTGATCTGGCGCTCGGACCAGATCGGGCGTTTTTCCGCGACCGCGACCACCAGCTGATGAGCACGATTTTTGTCGGCGAGGTTCATCCCCCGCGGGATGGTCCCTTCGATGTCTTTACGGCTCGCACGATCGTCAAAGCCGATCAGGCTGCGGAGCCGGTCGACACGAGCGCGTGCACGCTCGCATTCCCCAACTGAGTTTTTTCTCCGCGCCTCACGACAGCTGTGCGGGCGGCCCCGGACGAACCTTCACTTTGCTGCCGTCGACGAGATCGACCGGCGGATTGAGAATCACCTGATCGCCGTTCTTAACGCCGGCGCTGACTTCGATGGTCGTACCGAAATCGCGCACAACGGTGATGGGGCGAATGCGTGCGACCCCGTCCTCGACCACGGCAACGCTAAGACCGTTGCGATTAAAGATGATCGCCTCCGACGGCACAACGAGCGACGGCGTCTTGCGCGGTATCTTCAGCTCAACGTTGCAATAGACCCCGGGCGACAACGCGTGGTCCGGATTGGGTACGTCGATCTCGGTCAAGAGCGTACGCGAGCCCGGCTGCAACGCGTCGGCGATGCGCGTCACCGTTCCCGGAAAGTCGTGCCCGGGCATCTCGGGCACGCGCACGACCGCCGCGGTTCCAGGAGCGACGCCGAACGCTTCGTCCTGCGGCACGTAGAGCTGGATACGCATCACGTCGCTGTGCATCAGGGTGAACATGAACGTGCCGCTGGTCGCGTCCGCCTGCACCAGGCTGCCGACATCGATGTTGCGCTGGGTAATGACTCCGTCGAACGGTGCGACCACGCTCTGATAGATTTTCTGCTGATTCAACACCCGCAGTTGCGCATTCTGCGCGGTGATGTTCGCGGTAGCGACCGCGACCGCGGCTTCCCGCGCCTCAAGGGTCAGCCGATCGGTGTCGCCTTGCTGCTTGGTGACCCAACCTTGTTGGACGAGCGTTTTGTCGCGGTCCCAAGTGACCTGTGCGAGATCGCGATTGGCTTCGGCCTGTTGCAGCGAGGCCTGCATCTGCGCAAGCGTTCCCTCCGCTTGCGCGATCTGATGCTCAAGCTCCGGCGCCGTAATCTCCACGAGCAACTGGCCGGTTTTGACGCGGCTGCCGATATCCACCTCGCGGCGGGAGACATACCCGCTCGCCCGGGCGTAGATGTTCGCCTGCTCGAACGCTTCCATCGTACCGGGCCAGGATACCGACATCGTGCTGGCGCTGGCACGCACCGGCGCCGCCCGCACGGTGGGGATGAAATCGCGGCGCTGCTCCGCCGTCGACATCACTTGCGCATGGAGCTGGTAGTGCTGCCAAAAGCCGATGCCTAATGCTCCGCATAGCAGCACCAACACGCCAACTGCCAAGATCCGGCGCCCACTAGGCCCCTTGGCGGCGGCATGGCCGGGCTCGGTTGCGGGGCGGCCGGGCTTGCGGTCGCGCGGTTCTTCGCGCAACGGGACGCCGACGTCTGGTGCCGCAGGCTGTTGAAGGTCATTCATTGTGGGTCCTCCGCGAACACCCCTCGCGCGGGTTTGCCGTCATTGCCTTTGCGCAGCAAGGCGAACAGGTATGGCACGACGAGCAGCGTGGTTGGCGTTGCAAATAATAGGCCGCCAATCACGGCGCGGGCCAGGGCCGCATTCTGCTCCTCGCCGGCGCCGCCGATCGCCATCGGAATCATGCCAACGATCATCGCCGCCGCAGTCATCAGCACTGGCCGGATACGGGTGCGGCCGGCGGAGATCGCTGCCTCGAAGGCCGACATGCCGGCGAGCTGCTGCTCGCGGGCAAAGGTCACGAGCAGAATCGAATTCGCCGAGGCCACTCCGATCGCCATGATCGCCCCCATGAGCGACGGTACGCTCAACGTGGTGCTGGTGATATAGAGCATCGTGACGATGCCACAGAACGTCGCTGGCAGCGCCAGAATGACCACGAACGGGTCGCCCCAGTTCTGATAATTCACCACCATGAGCAGATAGACGAACACGGCGGCGAACAGAATGCCGATGGCCAGATCGCGAAATGCGGAGTTCATGCTGACGGTCTGGCCGACGACCTCTATTCGATTGCCCGGCGACAACTGCTTCTGGTATTCGGCTACGATCTTGTTGATGTCGCCGGAAATGGCGCCGAGATCGCGGCCCTCGGCATTGGCGTAGACCTCAAAGATTGGCTGGATATTTGCCTGATTTGCGTTGGTCGGAACCGAATCGCGTTTGAGGGTGGCGACATTGCTGAGTAGCCCCGGCACGGGATTTCCGGTAGATGCCGTGAACGTGCTCACAGGAGTGTTTTTGAGCTCGTTGAGCGAGGACACGCGGTATTCGGGGGTCTGCACCGCCAGATAATACGGTGTTCCATTGCTCGGATCGGTCCAGAAATTCGGCGACACCTGTTCCGACGAACTCAGGCTCGTGTTGAGATTAAGCGCAATGGTGGTCGCCGTGAGGCCGAACAGGCTGGCGCGAGCCCGGTCGATTTGAGCGAAAATTTCCGGGCCGTCGATCTCCTGCTGGAGATGCGCATCGGCGACGCCGGGGATGGCTGCGATCCGCCGCTGCAGCTCCTTGGCAACGCGCAGATTCTTTGTCCGGTCATAGCCGACGGTGCGCACGTCGATCTGCGCCGGGATGCCGAAGTTGAGGATCTGGGTCACCATATCGGCAGCCTGGAAATAGAATATCGATTCCGGAAAAGCCGCAGGCAGCACTCGCCGCAGCTTGCTCACATAGGTCGCGGTCGGAGCGTGGCCTTCTTTCAGCGCGACGAGAATGACGCCGTCATTAAGACCCGTGGCCGTCCCGTCGCCGAACGCAAAGTTATAGGACCGGGCCGGCAGGCCGATATTGTCGACGATAAGGTCACGCTCTCTCTCCGGAATGAGCTCGCGGATCTTGTCCTCGACCGCTTGAAAGATCTGCTCGGTCTTCTCGATCCGGGTTCCGGCGGGGGCGCGTACGTGCAGCTGAATCTGGCCGCCGTCGATGATCGGAAAGAAGTCGCGGCCGACGAACATGAATAGCGTGCCGCCCAGGGCCAGCACGAGAACCGCGGCCATCGGGACGATCAGCCGGCGGGTCAGGAGCGTGTGCAGCACCTCGGCGTAGGCGCCGCGCATGGTTTCGAAACCGTGCTCGAACTTGGCGAACAGGAGCCCAAACCAGCCCTGCGATGCCTCCGGCCCGTGACGTTCCCCCTTGAGCAGCAGGCCGATGGTTATCGGCGTCAGCGTTCGCGAAAAGGTGTAGGACGCCAGCATGGCGAACACCACGGCGAGGCCGAGCGGGGTGAAAAGGTATTTTGCCGGGCCGTGCAGAAACACCACGGAGATGAACACGCAGCTGATGGCAAGCGTCGATACCAGTGTCGGCACCGCGATCTCGGCGGCGCCGTGCAGCGTTGCCCTCGGCAGCGGCATGTGTTCCTCCGTGAGCAGCCGATGGGTGTTCTCGATCGTGACCGTCGAATCGTCGACCAGGATGCCGATCGCCAGCGCCAGGCCGCCGAGCGTCATGGTGTTGATGGTATCGCCGAGGAAGTACAGAACGATGAGCGAAGAGAGGATGGAGAGCGGAATCGAGATCATCACGACGAGCGTCGAGCGCCACGATCCGAGAAAAATCACGATCATCAGCGCGGTCAGACCGGCGGCGATGGCGCCTTCCTTGAGCAACCCCTGTATCGACGCCGTCACGAACACCGACTGATCAAACAATTCCTTGATCTGCATGCCGGCAGGCGCCGCCATTCGCGAGATGGTCAGTGCCTGCTTCACCGCGTTAACGACGGCGACCGTCGAGGCGTTGCCGTTCTTGATGACGCTGAGCAGGACCGAGCGCCGTCCGTCGATGCGAACGACGTTTTGCTGCACGGCGTTGCCGTCGTGCACCTGGCCCACATCCTTCACGAACACGGTGGCGCCATTTACGGTCTTCACCGGTGTGTTGTTGAGATCGTCGATGGTGATGGGCAGCACGTTGGTGCGCACGGTGAACTGAGTATCGCCGATCTTCGCCAAGCCGGATGGCAACGTCAGATTCTGGGCATTGACCGCGTTGACGACGTCCAGTGGGGTCAACCCCCTGGCCTGTAATTTCAGCGGGTCGATATCGACCATGATCTGCCGGTACTTTCCGCCGGCCGGCGTAGGAAACGTCACGCCGTGAATGGGCGCGAGCTGCTGACGCAACCGATAGATCCCGTAGTCATAAAGCTGCTGCTCGTTGAGCGTCTCGGAAGAAAGGCCGATCTGCAGCACCGGAACGCTCGAGGCGTTGTATTGGACCACAATCGGCGGCTGGATGCCCGGCGGCATCAAGGCGCGGATCGAATTGGTTCCGGCCACAATCTGCGCGATCGCCAGATCGAGGTTCACGTCGGGCTGAAAGAAGACCTTCTGGACCGAAATACCATTGAGGGTCTGCGCCTCGATATCCTGGATCCCGTTCACGCTCGAAGACAACGAATACTCGCTGTAGGTCGTGACCCGCTGTTCCATCTCCGGCGTGCTGAGCCCGGTATATTGCCAGATGATGGTGACGACCGGGATATTGATCTCAGGAAAGATGTCAGTCGGCATCGACAGTATGGCGGTCACGCCGAGGAAGAGGACCAGCACCGCAAGCACGTAGAACGTGTGTGGCAGCCTGAGAGCAAAACGAACAATGCCCATGGTTCAATGACCTGCGAGACGCGAATCCGTTTCGTTATCGGGTTCCTCGGCGTTTTCTCCAGGAAGGTAGGCGTCGGCCGGCAGGACGTCACCGTCAGTTCTGCGCGGCTGGCGCCGGACGAAAGCGATTATTTGGGACTTATTCTTGCACACGGTTGCGGCTGCTCGGCTCGCGCCTTCTATGAACCGACGTGGATCGGGCGCCTTGCACGAGCATTTTTGGCATATAATACCCCGATATCGGAACACCAGCCGCCTGATCGAATAACACTTAATTGATCGTCTTGGCCGGTTTCCGTCCACCGCCGTGCCGCAACGGCCGGTGCGGCCAAGAGGTGGCAGGAAGCCGCCGAATTTCTGGTTTTCCGCTGGAACAGCGGCGGCCAAGATCAAATCAAGAAAGCCGCCGAACGACCAAAGGGAGAGGAACGATGAAGAAGCTGTTCGTGTCCCTCGCGGTCGCGACCATGGCGGCCGCCGCGCCTGCGGCGGCCGAGGACGGCGTCAAGATCGGCTTTGTCGCGACGTTCAGCGGTCCGGCAGCGGTCATCGGCAACGACATGCGGGATGGCTTCAATCTCGGGCTTGAGCATCTCGGTCACAAGATGGGTGGCCGGGCGGTTGAGGTCCTTTACGAGGACGACACGCAGAAGCCGGACGTTGGGAAACAGAAGACCGACAAACTGATCGAGTCCGATCACGTCGACTTCCTCACCGGCTATATCTGGTCGAACGTGCTGCTGGCCTCGCTGCTGCCGGCCGTGAACGCAAAGACCTTCATCATCAGCGCCAACGCGGGCCCCTCGCAAATCGCCGGCGAGCAATGTTCGCCCTAATTCTTCTCGGTGTCATGGCAGGGCGACCAAGCGCCTCAGGCTATTGGCGAATATCTGAACCAGAAGGGTGTCAAGATGCTGTTCCTGATCGATCCCAACTACGCGGCCGGCAAAGACGTTGCCGCGGGCGTGAAGGCCAATTTCAAGGGCGAGGTGGCCGGCGAGGAATACACCACCTGGCCCGGCCAGCTCGATTTCTCGGCCGAACTGACCAAGGCGCGCGCGGCGAAAACCGGACGCGATCTTCGCCTTCTATCCCGGATCGGCCGGCGCCCAGTTCCTTTTGCAATATGCGCAAGCCGGACTTAAGGGACAGATTCCGCTCTACACGGCTTTCGTGATCGACGCGCTGTCGCTGCCGAAGGTCGGCGATCTTGCGCTCGGCGTGGCGACCGCGCAGCATTGGGGCACCGATCTGGCCAACGAAGCCAACCAGCGATTCGTCGCCGGTTTCCGCGCGGCGTACAAGCGCGAGCCGTCTTTCTACGTGGCGCAGGCCTACGATGCGGCGAATTTTATCAACAGCGCGGTCGTGGCGGTGAAGGGCAATCTCGCCGACAAGGACGGCATGCGCGGGGCGAT
>Ga0302326_10003659_pt1 | contig 36101 bp, 35 predicted proteins | sample Palsa_T0_3_FD_202264 | JGI IMG/M metagenome (GOLD analysis project Ga0302326, IMG submission 202264) | Peat permafrost microbial communities from Stordalen Mire near Abisko, Sweden - Palsa_T0_3 | ecosystem: Environmental > Terrestrial > Soil > Palsa > Peat permafrost | place: Sweden: Abisko... | reverse complement strand
GATCCGGACCACCCCAACGCGCTCCAACCGCACAAACGGCCGCTGCACACCATCATCCCGGCGTTTATGGAAAAGGACAACATCCACATCGGCTTTGGGATCATGGGCGGCTACAACCAGGCCCAGGCGCACGCCCAATTCGTTTCGAATCTGGTGGACCACAACATGAACATTCAGGCCGCGCTGGAGGCGCCCCGCTTCACCAAGCTTACTTTTGGCGGCTGCGACGTGATGATCGAGAACCGCGTGCCGGCCGGCGTCCGCGACGCGCTTGCCGCGCGCGGGCATAATTTGGAAGTGCTGGCGGATTTCTCGGGCTGGATGGGCGGCGGCCAGGCCGTTCTGCACGATTCCGATACGGGAGTGAACTACGGCGGGTCCTCGCCGCGCAAGGATGGTGCGGCGGTGCCGGAAGCGCCCCCTTATTTTGGGCCCCGTGCGCGTTAGACTGTTTTGCAACGCACCCCCACGCCTGGCCGTCAAAGGAGTTAGCTATTAACGCATGCCCGGACTATCTTCCAGCCAGGAAATGCAACTCGAATATTTGACCTGGCGCCCGCCCGAGTCGCCGCCCATCGCTATTCGCCGGCGCGCCATGGAAGGCATCCACCAGGAAGTTAGCGAGGCTTTCGCCGCCGCCCCACACCGCGGCGCGGAGACCGGCGGGATTCTGCTCGGCCGCCGGGAGCCGGATCGCATCGTGGTAGAGGACTTCGAGCCGGTCCCCTCGGAGCATCGGTTCGGGCCTTCGTACCGCCTTTCCGACGCCGACTGTGAGCTGCTGCACGAGACTTTGGAGTGGTTTCGAGGCGCCGCGCAGCCGGGTCTGTCCGTGCTGGGCTTCTATCGCAGTCATACGCTGCCCCAGGTCGAGCTTTGTCACGAGGACGAAGAATTGGTCCGGACGCATTTCGGCCCGGCCGAGGACCTGGTGTTGCTGGTCAAGCCCAGCTTGATGGAAAGCAGCGAGGCGAATTTCTTCGTACGCCGCTGTGGGAGCCCTCCGCAGCCGGCCCTGATGGATTCGCCGCCGCTTGTGGACTCGTCGCCGGCTCCCCATCCCCCGCCAATGATGACATTGATGACGTGGCCGCCGCCGCGTCCGCGGGCGTCGATGCCGGAGGCTGAACCTCAGCGTCGCGCCCCCAAAAGCCCGCGATGGCCCTGGCGATGGCAATGGTACGCAGCGGCGATGCTGATCGGCTTGGTGGGTGGCGCGTTCGGCTATCTATGGTGGAATCCATATGCGGGCCTGGAGCGGATCGCGGTGACCCCTGCCGCGCCTCCCGCGCCCGCGGTCGCCGCGCGACCCATAGTGGAGGGCACGCCGGCTCCGCCCGAGCCGAATACCGCTGCCATTCACGAGCTTCTGGACCGCTGGGCCGGCGCTCTAAAACAAGGCGACCTGGCGACGGCCGCGCAATGTTATGCGCCGGTGGTGAGCACCTATTATGCCCGCCACAATGTGACCCGCGAGGCTGTCCGCCAAAGCATCGGGCGGGATCGCGCGCGCTACGGACGCCTCGACGTTTATCGTGTCTCCGGCGTCGGTATTACGCCCGTGAGCGATAGCCGCGCGGTGGTTACTTTCCGCAAGTACTGGCATTGGCAGGCCTCGGGACGCGGGCGGCCGGCCGGCGTGGAGCAGGAGCGTATGACCCTGGTGTCGACCGGAGGAGTCTGGCAGATTTCCTCCGAACAAGCCACCCGCTGAGTCCCACCCTATCGCAGCGCTACTCTTCCTTCCTGATAGATCGTCACACCGCGCTTCACCGTACGGTTTACCAGGTTGACTCCGAAATGATAAGGAATCTCTCGGTAATCGGATGCGTTCAGCACGATCAGATCGGCGGGTTTGCCCACTTCGAGCGAGCCCGCCACCGCTCCCGATCCGATCGCGCAGGCGGCATTGAACGTCGCCGCACAGATCGCTTCCGCCGGACTCATGCCCACGTTTGCGCAAGCTAGCGCGATGATGGCGGGCATGCTGTAGGTCGAGCTTGCGCCGGGATTGAAGTTCGTGCCCAGCGCCACGGCCGCACCCCCGTCTATCAACTGCCGTGCGTGCGCGCACCCCCCGCTGCCGCCCTGAAAGGTGTTGCCGGGCAGCAACACGGCCATGGTGTTCGAGCGCGCCAGCAGGTCCAGGTCCGCCGGGCCGGCATCCTGCAAGCGATCCACGCTGGCCGCTCCCACCTCCACAGCCAGCCGCACGGCATCGCTTGCCGCGTGCTGGCCGGCATGCACTTTTAGTTGAAATCCGAGCGCGCGCGCCGTCTCCAGATAGCGGCGGCTCTGCGCCATATCGAAGGCCGACTCGCCGCATCGGAGCCCGGCGAAACGCGCGAACTCTCTACGCCGGATCGCCGGCAGCAGTTCCGCGCACATCCAGGAATAATAGCCCGCGGCGTCGCTGGCATACTCGGCCGGAATGCGATACGGCGTCAGCAGCGTGGACGCGATATCCAGCGGCATGCCATTCAGCTTGGCTTGCACCCGCAGGATCTTCAACTCGCTTCTCGCGTCGAAGCCGTATCCCGACTTCGCTTCGAGAGTCGTGGTCCCATGCCGGATCATGCCGTTGACGAATTGCCGCGCCCGCGATTCCAGGCGATGGCCCGAGCAGCTGCCCAACGCCTGCACGCTGGCTGCGGTCTTGTGGGTCGGCTCTGCGGCGGCGATGCGCTCCTCGTAAGCGTCCATCCCGGGGACGCCGCACACCAGGTGCGTGTGGCAGTCTACAAAACCGGGCATTACCACACGCCCCGTGGCGTCGATTTCCTGGGGTCTCAGCATGCGCGCCAGAATCTCGACGCGCCTGCTCAGACCCACTTGCACGATGCGCCCGTCCTCGATGAGCAGCGCGCCATCGCGAATGATCGAAAGTTCCTTGAGCGCGGCCCCGCGCCTGGGTTCCGCCGAGCCCCGCAACGTAATCAGTTGCCGCGCCCCCCTCACCAGAAGAGTTCCAGGCATTCGGAGGACCTTGTTTTAATATAGCAGGATGCCCCCGCGGCGCCCGCTCAAAACGCTGGAAAGAGTCCTGTCCAAAGCCGGGCTGGGCTCGCGCACCGAAGCGCGAAGCTGGATCGGCGCGGGTCGCGTGCGCGTCAACGGTAGACTGGTGCAGACTCCGGACCACTGGGTCGATATCGAGCGCGACCGCGTCACGCTGGATGGAAATCCCGTGCGCGGCGCCCGCAAGGTCTACCTGCTGCTCTACAAGCCCAAGGGCTACCTGACCACTTATACCGATCCGCAAGCCAGGCCCACGGTTTACGATCTGGTGCGGCACGCGGGCGCATGGTTGGTCCCCGTCGGCCGCCTGGACCTGGACACTACCGGGCTGTTGATCATGACTAACGATACGGAGTTTGCCGAGCGCCTGACCAATCCCGAATATAAGGTTCCGAAGACCTACCAGGCGAAGTGCGCCGGCCGGTTGACAGACCAGCAGATCGCGCGCCTGCGCGATGGCGTAGAGTTGGCCGACGGTCCCACGCGCCCGGCGCTGGCCGAGCGCTTGCGCGACTCCGGCAAATACACGCATATCGAGATCTCCATCGGCGAAGGCCGCAATCGCCAGGTGCGCCGCATGGTGGAAGCCGTCGGTAGTAAGGTCGTCAAGTTGGTGCGCGTGGCGATCGGCCCGGTGCGTATCGGCGATCTGCAGATCGGCAAGTGGCGGAAGCTGACGGAACCGGAAGTGCGCGCCTTGTGGCACAAGCGCTAATACGTGCCGCGTCGCCGCCCATGACGACGACAAACGGCTGCAATGTTCGCCCACCTTGCATCCGCGGCCATATAGGAATCTTCATTTGGGATGGGGAATGATTTCTGTGATGATGTACGTCTCGCCTACGATTTTGAAGTAGAAACGCCAACCGCGGTTCACCCGCGCCATTTACCTTCAGTCTCGAGAGCGCCGAGGGCATTCCGAGTATACGCAAGCTTTCATCGAGCCCGCTTGGCTCTCTTTCTAGCCACCCTTAGTTTTCCGACGTTGGCCTCAATCGAGGCGGCCATCTCTTCCACCGTATTGAAAGGGCCGTAGGTGCGGCCGTGCCCGATGTCCTTATCGGATTTCGCCAACCGGGCGTCGATGATGCGCCGCTGGGCAGGGGTGTATTCTTCGTCAGCAGTAGTAAACTTGCAGCGGTCGATGACGAGCTTGGGAGTAATGACGATCTTGCCGCGCTGGAACGCCGCCTCCACCTGGTCGCCTTCGGAGATGCCGGCCAGGGATCGCAGCTTGGTGGGAATGGTCGTCTGGCCTTTGCGGTGGACTTTCACGAGAGGAGGGCAGCATAGCGGTTCCGGCGCGCCGTCAAGGCGGCTGGCGGCACGACAAGGGTACTGGGGCCTCGCCGAACGACGCCAGACACGTACAATAGAAGTATGTCCCGCTCACCGGCGAATGCCACAGCTGCCGTCGAGCGCTTCTTTCAGTTCGCCCTGTGGGGCCTGGTAGTCAGCGGCTACCTGGCCGTGGCGGGCTCCGGCTACCTCGATGCTCCCACCGTCATACTGACCGGCGCGGGACTGCTGGCCCGCGCGCTGCTGATCTCCGGCCTGCTGCGCTTCGATATTTCGCCGAAGCTGGTAGTGGCCCTCACGCTCGTATATGTGGGCTTTTTCCCGCTGGACTACTTTTTCATTTCGCGCGCATTCATCCCATCAACCGTCCATCTGGTCTTCTTCCTGGCCGTGATCCAAATCCTGACCTCGCGTACGAATCGCGATTATTTCTTCATGGCCACCATCGCGTTCCTGGAACTGCTGGCCGCCGCCATACTCTCCACCAACTCGAACTTCTTCCTCTTCCTGACGCTTTATCTGATGTTCGCCATGGCCGCCTTCACCAGCGCCGAGATCCGCCGCTCGCTGCAGAAGCGGCTGACGGTGGCGCGCAGCGGACTGCGCAGCTTCCACCCGCGGCTCGCGGCGCTGACGGCCGTGATCACCGTAGGCATTTTGGGCCTTACCGCGGGGCTCTTCTTCATGCTGCCACGCACCGCCGATGCGGCACTGCGGCGGCTGGTGTCCAGGCGCTTCTATCTGCCCGGATTCTCGAACCAGGTGACCCTGGATGAGATCGGAGAAATCAAAACTACCTCCCGGCCCGTAATGCATGTGCACTTCGCCGACATCCACGCTCCGCCCAACCTGAAATGGCGCGGAGCCACTTTGAGCGATTTCAACGGCCACTCCTGGTTCGAACCTTCCAGCGATCCGCACCCGATTCAGGCCGCCCCGAAGGGTACATTTCAGCTTGCAGACGATCGGCAGCGCAGGCGTCTCGGCCGGAGCATCCATTACGGCGTCAGTTTGAATAGCATCGATTCGGATGTGCTGTTCTTCGCCGGGCGTCCCGAGATACTGTACCTGAACCTGAAGCAAATCGCCATCATGGCCCGTGGGGACGGCAGCTACCGGTTGGGGCACACGCCGGCCGAGGGGTTCCTCTACGATGTCTGGGGCTGGCCTGAAGATCCGGCCGCCGAGGATTTTCTGGGCAGCCCTGAAAGAAGACAGTATCTGAGCCTGCCGGCGCTCGATCCCCGGATTCGTGAGTTGGCCCGCAATACCGTGCGCGGTTTGAATAACGATACGGACCGCGCGGTTGCCCTCGCCCGCCACCTTCGCGCCAACTACGGCTACACGCTGGAGCTGCCCGCGCACGAGGTCGCCGACCCGCTCGCCTATTTCCTCTTCGCCCGCAAGAAGGGGCATTGCGAATACTTCGCTTCGGCGATGGCAGTGATGCTGCGCACGCTGGGCATTCCTTCGCGCCTGGTGACCGGCTTCCAGAGCGGCATCTTCAATCCGCTCACGGAGCTATATGTAATCCGCGCGTCCGACGCCCACAGTTGGGTGGAAGCGTGGCTGCCGGCCCGCGGCTGGGTGACGTTCGATCCCACCCCGCCGGACCCGTCCCCTGGCGCCAACGCGTTGCTGATCAAGCTGGCTCTCTATGCGGATGCGGTGGAGACTTTCTGGCAGGAGTGGGTGCTCAGCTACGACTTGGGCCATCAGGCGAAGCTGGCAGACCGCATGGAACAGGCCAGCCGCCGCGTCAGTCTGCGCTGGCTCGACCGCATCTTCGATATGGGAGACAACTGGACCTCTACGCGAAAGTGGCTGGCCCAAGCTGGCCCCTGGTGGCTGCTGGCGCTGGCATGCGGCACGGTCTGCGCGTGGTCCGCCCCCAAGCTCTGGCGCGTGTGGCGCGTGCGGCGCGGAGTCTGGCGGCTGCGGCGCGGGCAGGTCAGCGTAGCCGATGCCACTCTGCTGTATCGGCGCATGCTGAAGCTGTTGAAGCGGCGCGGCTACGAGAAGCCCGCTTGGTCCACGCCTTACGAATTCGCTTGCTCACTGCCGCCGTCCGAGGTGGGAATGCTGGTGCTGCAATTCACTTCCGCGTACAATGCCCTGCGGTTTGGGGGACAGGCGGATGCCGCACCACAGCTTTCGCTGTTGCTGGAGGAGTTGGAGGCGAGGCCCGGTCGCGTTTTGTCCCACCACGCTGGAGCAACCTAGCCGTGGGGCAGGCCATCGTTGTTGGTGGCCTGCCGAGTTCGACCGCCGCCACCGATTAGCCGACCATCACTGCCGGCTCCAAGCCGTAACGCCCAAGACCCCAAGAAGCTGCGGAGCCAGTTGCAGCGCGCAGCGCGGCGCCACCATGCATATGGGCGCCAACGGCAGCCATTTGGCCAATTTGAACATGGCCATCGCTTCCATGGCCAGCAGGGCCAGCAAAGTCAGCAGCGGCGATAGGATCCGGCCAATGTCCGACACCTCCAGCCACTCTTCGCGCGGCAGAACCACGCCCAGGAGCACGAACAAAAGCATCGCCCAGCCCCTCGCGCTGAAGCCGGTTTTGCGCGCCAGAGGAAATGCGATGGCGAACGCCAGCAGGATTCCCGCGATCGCCAGATAGTCGAAGCCCTTGACCAGGGAGTCCACTACCGGTGTGAACGGATACGGCAACGGGTGCAGAAGCCGGCTTAGAAGACCGGAAAACGGCAGGCCGAGGGCTGGGACGGCCGCCCGTTGCGGCAGTCGCGCGTCGATGTATCTGTACCAGGCCAACGTGGGGAGGGCCGCGGTTCCGAATATGGCGGCGCGCCGCACACGTTTCCCTAGCAGCAGCCAGATGCAGTAGGCCGCCACCAGCAACAAGCCCGTGTCGCGGACCAAAGCGCCCAACAGCAGCACCGCATACAGCTTCCAGTCCTGTGAGCCCTCCCGGCTATAGAGCGCGAACGCCATCACGAAGGCCGCCAATGCCACGTCTACCGCCATGCGGTCCATCGAAATGATCGCCGCCGGGACAAAGACGAACGCCAGGCCCCAAGCCCGGCTGCGCCCGTAAAACCCGGCCAGGCGGCTCAACCAATACGCGCCTAACCCAAAGAAAAGCAGGATCGCCGCGCGGTAGGCGGTATCGATGCGGCTGGCGTTGCCCCAGGCAAGCACGTAGGCCAAGCCCGGAACCAGGATGCGCCGGTAGCGCAGCCGCGGATTGTCCACATACTTCCAGATGTCTTCCGCGAGGAACGGATCGTGCGCGATCTCGTGATAGAACTGTCCGTCCCAGCCATACGATTGGTTGAAGCGATAGATGTGCTCACCCGCCAGGGCTGGGGGAGCCGGCATTTTGGAGCCCGCGCAAAACAGTGCGGTCCAGTTGCCGCCATAATTGCACCGCACCGTGAGGCCTTGCCACGACAAGACCAGAGCGGCGCACAGAACTGCCCACGCGGCACTCTTTGCGTCAATGCTGAACAGTCTTCGATCCATCGCGCACGCAGATCCTGGAAGGCCCGCAGACCCGGAGGACTGCCCGAATGTCCGCCCGCTATTTGATTTCGAGGATTTCTTTTTCTTTGGACCGGGCGGCCAGGTCGATCTTGTCCATGCAGGTGTTGGTCAGCTTCTGGATCTCGTCGTGCGCCCGTTTGTCCTCGTCCTCGGTGATCTTCTTGTCCTTGAGCAGCGCCTTGACGGCTTCGTTGCCGTCGCGGCGGATGTTGCGTACCGACACGCGATGATGCTCGGCAACGCCATGCAGGCGCTTGACGAATTCCTTGCGGCGCTCCTCGGTGAGCGGCGGGATGGGCAGCCGGATCATCTTGCCGTCATTGGCGGGATTCAGGCCCAGGTCGGAGACCCGGATGGCCTTCTCGATCGGGCCGATTTGCGAGGCGTCCCATGGCGTGATGGTGATCAAGCTGGGCTCGGGTACGTGCAGGGTCGCCACCTGGTTCAGCGGCGAGGGCGTCCCATAATAATCCACGCGGATATGATCGAGCAGGCTCAAGGTCGCGCGGCCCGTGCGAATGGTGGCCGCTTCGTGCTGAAGGTCGCCAATGGCCTTCTCCATGCGCGCTTTCACATGGTTCTCCACGTCTTTTACGGAAGCGAAAGCCGGCCCGGCGGGGGCGGCGGTGTGTTCAGTTTTCATAGGGTGGCCTAGTGGATGAGCGTACCAATAGGTTCGCCCATCGCCATACGCATTATATTGCCGCTCGTGTTCAAATTGAAAACAATTATCGGAAGCTGGTTGTCCCGGCACATGGCGATGGAAGTGGCGTCCATGACGGCCAGCGACTTGGACAGGACCTCCAGGTACGAAACTTCACGGTACATCACGGCGTCGGGAAACTGCAAGGGGTCCTTGTCGTACACGCCATCCACGCGCGTCGCCTTGGCAATCACTTCAGCGCGGATTTCCAGGGCGCGCAGGGTGGCGGCGGTGTCGGTGGAGAAGTACGGATTGGAGGTGCCGCCGGCGAAGACGCAGACGCGTCCCTTCTCCAGGTGGCGCAGGGCGCGGCGGCGGATGTAAGGCTCGGCCACTTCGTGCATCTCGATGGCGCTCATCACCCGCGTATGCACGCCGATCTGTTCCAGGGCGTCCTGGAGCGACAGCGAATTGATGACCGTGGCCAGCATGCCCATGTGATCGGCCGTGACCCGGTCCATCTTCTGGGCCGCCGCCGCGACGCCGCGGAAAATATTGCCGCCGCCTACCACCAGGCCGACCTGGACGCCCACGGCGGCTACCGCGGCCACTTCCACCGCCAGTTCCTTGACCCGCGTGGCGTTGATGCCGAAAGCCGCCCCTCCGGCCAGCGCTTCGCCGCTGAGCTTCAGCAGGATTCGCTTATACTGCGGCACTGGCGTCGGGCGGCCCTTCGGCGCCGGATTCGACCGCGGCCACATCGCCCACTTTGTACCGTGTGAACCGCGAGACGGTGATGTTCTCTCCCAGCTTGGAGATTTTGGTCTTGATCAACTGGCCGACGGTCAGGGTCGCTTCCTTGACGAAGGGCTGATCCAGCAGGCAGACCTCTTCGTAGAATTTCGCCATACGCCCTTCCACGATGCGGTCGATTACGTTGGCCGGTTTGCCTTCGAACGCGGCCCGGCCGCGCTGGATGTCGCGCTCCTTGTCGAGCGCCTCGGCGGAGACGTCCTCCTTGCGGATGAACTTGGGGTCGGCGGCAGCGATGTGCATGGCGATATCGTGCACCAGTTCCTGGAAATCGGCGGTGCGCGCCACGAAATCGGACTCGCAGTTGACTTCCACCAGCACGCCCAGTTGGCCGCCTGAGTGGATGTAACTGCCGATCAAACCCTGCTTGGTGACCCGCGCGGATTTCTTGTGGGCGGACGCGATGCCGCGCTTCCGCAGAATGACTTCCCCTTGGTCGATGTCGCCGCCGGCTTCGATCAGGGCGCTCTTGCATTCCATCATGCCGGCGCCGGTTCGGTCACGGAGTTGCTTTACGAGTTGCGCGGTGATATCCGCCATAGTGTTTCCTAAAGGATTCTGGGTTCTGGGTGCTAGGTTCTGGCGTACACACCGCAAACCGTTGAAGCGTTTGCCGGCACCCAGCACCCAAGACCCAGCACCCGTTCTTGTTAGTGGCCGCTCTCAGTAACAACGGCTTCGGCTTCCGGTTCGGCAGTCTCCGAGGCGGGGCCCTTACGCGGCGACACGGGCGGCGGTTCGTCTTCCATCAGAGACTCCGCCATGATCTTCTCGGCGTACTTGGGATCCACGTATTCGGTGTATTCGGGCACCTCTTCAACCGGGGTCTCGTCGGTCACGATTTTCTCGGAAGTGAATTCCTGCTCGCTGGCCAGCGCACGGCCTTCCACCACCGAGTCCGCGATCTTGCTGGCGAACAGGCGAATGGCCCGCAACGCGTCGTCGTTGCCCGGTATCACGTAGTCCACCTCGTCGGGATCGCAGTTGGTATCCACAATGGCTACCACCGGGATACCTAGACGGCGCGCTTCCTTCACCGCGATAGCTTCTTTGTTCGAGTCGATCACAAACAGCAGATCGGGCAGGCCGGGCATGTCCTTGATGCCCTGCAGGTTCGAATCCAGGTGCTTGCGTTCGCGCTCCAGGCGAATGATTTCCTTCTTGGGCCGGCCGGTGTAACCGCCTTCCACGTTGGCCATTCCCTCCAGTTCCTTGAGCCGCTTGATGGACTTCTGCACCGTGGCCATGTTCGTAAGCAGGCCGCCCAACCAGCGCTGGTTCACGAAAAACATCTGGCAGCGCCGGGCTTCCTCGGCGATGGCCTCCTGCGCTTGCCGCTTGGTTCCCACGAACAGCACATTCTTGCCTTGAGATGCCATTTCGCCCACGAAGCGGGCGGCGTCCTTGAACATTTTCAAGGTCTTCTGCAGGTCGATTATGTAGATGCCGTTGCGTTCGCCGAAAATGTATTCCTTCATTTTCGGATTCCAGCGCTTGGTCTGGTGCCCGAAGTGAACACCGGCTTCGAGCAATTCCTTCATCGATATTGCGGGCGTAGACTACCTCCTAAATTTCCGTGCCAAGGCCACGCGCGCGATCCAAAGCGAGATTTGCACGCAGGACCCCCGGCACACCAACTGCGATCAACAAACTCGCGCAAAACTGGGCGCATCGCGCCGCTCAAATCGGCGGAGTGCCTGCCTGAATGGCGGCGCGAAACCGCGCCCCTTTGCGCTTCAAACATTACCGTTTGGAGAACTGGAAGCGCTTGCGCGCACCCTTTTGGCCGTACTTCTTGCGTTCATGCTGGCGCGGGTCGCGCGTCAGAAAGCCGAGCTTCTTGAGGCGGGACCGCAGCTCCACGTTGAACTCGCACAGCGCGCGCGCGATTCCATGACGGGCGGCGCCGGCCTGACCGGAAATACCTCCACCGTCGATGCGCATCAGGATATCGAACTTGTCGGCCGTCTCGGTCGCCAGCAGAGGCTGGCGCACGGAGGCACGGGCGGCTTCGGTGGAGAAGTAGTTCTCGAAGGGTCTGCCGTTGATGGTCACATCCCCTTTGCCGGGCCGAAGAATCACACGGGCCACCGATTCCTTACGGCGGCCGGTACCAAGATATTGAACGATGCTTGCTGCCACTAATGAACCTTTCGCTATTTAAGAGCGCTTTTGAGAGCCATGACGGTGGGTTTCTGCGCCGCATGCGGATGCTTTTCACCCGCATAGACCTTCAGCTTGCGATACATCTGCTTGCCCAGCTTGGTCTTCGGAAGCATGCCCTGGATGGCCTCTTCCACCATGCGTGCGGGCCGTGTGGCGCGCACGCGCCGCGCGCTGGTTTCCACCAGCCCGCCGGGATATCCTGTGAAATGCCGGTAGACTTTGTTGTCGTCCTTCCGGCCCGTAAGCCGCACTTTGGCGGCGTTGACGACCACCACGTGATCGCCTGTATCCAGAAACGGGGTAAATATCGCTTTATGCTTGCCCATCAAGAGCATAGCAGCCTTGCTGGCGAGTTTGCCGAGAACTACATCGTCGGCATCCAGCACATGCCACTGGCGGACTATCCCGTTCTTAGAGGGGAACTGGGTACTCATTGACACACGTCTCCACTTCGTCGCTTCAAACTATTTAGATTACCGGGCTGAGCGCCGAAAGTCAAATGGCCGCTCCGCCCGAGTGGGGCAGGCTCCCAGCCGGGGTGCCCTCCGGGCCCGGCCTCGTAGGCCGCCCGCGCGACAGAATCCTGCCGGTCAATACTTGATCAACAGCCCGGTCTGCACCGTATTCGTGTATTGAAAAGTGGGGGGCTCCGATCCCAGCTTGTAGGTCGTGCATAGCGCCACGTGGCCGGACTGATCCAGTCCAATATTGATACCCGCCTCTCCATACGGACGGAATCCCGAGACCGGCACCAGGCGAATGGTCTTGCCATCGCTCGATTGGCGCGAGGTATATTCCGTTGTGAAAAGATATCTGGGGACCGCCGTTAAAGTCAGGCTGATCCGCTTGTATTCCGTAGAGGCAGCGACTTTCGGCCGCAGGCGGGCGATAGCATAAGTCGGTACCTTGACCGACTCGTTGCTCTTTGCCGCTTTCACGGTCTGAGCCACGACAGATCCCCCCAGTTCCTCGCCTAGGTATGGCTGCAGCCCGGCTCCCCAATTCGCGAATTCATTCGAGAAAGCCAGGTCTTTGTTTTTCGTGTCCTTCTTGAGCTCCGTGAAACGCCGCCAGGCCCGCACCAGGCGCGACGACGAAAGCCAGCCTACGAAAAACTGAAATTCCTGGTCGTATATCAGGTTCTGGTGATTGAACTCCTTGTCGGTTTCAAACGATACCGCCGGCGTAATTCGTACCGCTTCCAGGCCGACGCTTTCCGTACGAAATAGCTGCGTCAGGCCCAATGAAGGCACGATCGTGTCGTTCACTTTAACTGTGGCAACGGTCCCGGCGCCAATATCCATATTCAGCGCCGGCTGCCATGTAAAGCCGCCAATACTAGGCCGGCCCAGGGTTGGCGCAATTTTCGCCTCGATCGCATAACCCGGTAAAGAGCCAGGGCCCGCCTCGTGATCCACCTTGAAATACCACGTTGAGTCGTCCTTGGTCTTGGGAACCGCTCCCAGCGTGACCTCGTTCTGGATCTTCAAAGTATCTCCAAAGAAGTCCCGGAGCCCCTCCACGCCCAGGGTTGCCTTCGGCTGCTCGAGATGATCGGTCATGAGGGTTACTTTCGCGCGGCCGAAGGTCTCGACATTCTCTTCCGCAGGAGATGGCGGGGGGCATGTGGCGCTTGCGCCGCAGTCGGGAACCGGCGTCCTGATCGGTACGGATATTGCCTTGTGGTAGACCTTCGTTTTGAGGGCGCTCAACTCGAAAAATTGTGGGCCGTTCTTGTCGAACGGCTGCAGTGCGATGTTCGAGTAGATTTGGAATTCCGCGCCGAGACTCGACACGAGGCTGGGCTTGATGGTGGCGTTAGGCTTTGTCGAAATACTGACGGTGAGCTTTTCAAAGGGGCCATTCATGAGCGCCGGCTTTCGCTTGACGTCGACCGAAATAGTAGCGCGCCCATCGGGCGCCAAATCCAATTCGTAGTCTTTGCCCTTTTCGAGAGGCGCACCTCCGCCCGCCTTGGTCATATCAATCCTGATCCACGGATCTTCAGTCGCCGACAGCTTGACCGATGCAACTACGCCTGCGACCGGCTTTCGATCACCGGCCGCGTCCAAATACAGAGTAGCCGTCGTATCGAATTGGAGCAAATTCGTCCGGTCGCAGTTCACATAGACCACTTGCGCGGTTACGATGCGGTATGCGTCCACGCCCTTCGCCAAATCCTTGGTATCGCACGGCAGCGAGACAGGCGCGTTCTGCGCGGTCAGTGGAGCGACCGCCGACAAAAGCGCCCCCAACAGCCATTTCATGGTTCTTCGCCCCATTTAATCGTTACCAGCGCCCGTGGCCGCCGGCTGCAGCTCATCGGCGAGGTCTTGTACGGTCTTGACGGTTCCGCCGTCGTCAAAATCTCCGGACTCCAGACGGGGCGAAGCAGGAAAGGCTTGCCGGAGCCTCTTCAAAAGGTCTTCGATCCCGTCCGGTTTGAACAGAAGCGCGTTGTGGTCCGAGTCGGAGGCAGTCTGATTCCACCAATCCTGCAGGTTCTGTGACATCTTCTCCGGCCGCTGCCCGCTCCACTGTTCGATTACATCGACAACAGCTTTGTTGGTCGGCATAGGGTCCACTCCTAAACGTACAGCATACTCCGGGCCGGCTCGGTTTGTTGCGGTTATTTTTGGTGTTTATTTGTGGGTGATATCTTCGAAGGGGACGTTCTGAATCGCATACTCCTTCCAGTCGCGGTAGTCGAAATGCCACCACTCGCTGGGATACACGGTGAACCCCTGCTTCTCCATCGCGCCGCGCAGCAGTTGCCTGTGTGACCGCTGCTCCGCCGTTCCGCCGGCATAGTCGGGATACGACCGCGCGGACATCTCGTCGTACCCGCCAGTCATCTCGATTTCACGCCCGGTCTTCAGGTCGTAGAGTGACAAATCCACCGCGCATCCGCGATTGTGGCGCGACCCATCCGCCGGGTTCGCGACAAACTCATGTTTGTCCGGCGGCGTGGCATCCCAGAACATCTTGGTGACATACCAGGGACGGTAGGCATCGAAAATCAGCAGACCGTAGCCCTCCTTCAGCAGCTCGCGATGCGCCCGCAGCATCGCCTCCGCCGCGGGACGCTGCAGGAAAGCGCGCGCCGACGAGTAGACGGGCGTGCTCAGGAAGTTGTCCGGGGTCGCGTAGCGGATGTCCAGCTTGATGCGCGGATCGAGCGCGGCAAGGTCCACCAAGTCGGACTTCCGGAAGCTGCCCTGCTCTGCGGGAGGCTGCGCCGCCAGCGCTTCAACGCGCAGCTCCGCCACCGGCCGCACCGGCTGGATACGGAATATGCCGGGCCTCGTCTGGGCCGCTGCGGCGCAGACCAGCAATACGATTAAGCCTCTTCCCTTATCCCACGTCATCCGAATCGTCGCTATCTTCTTCTTGGGCCGGTTTCGAGCTGACCTGAATCTCAGTCAGATTCGCGGCCTTCAGTTCCAGGTTGATCGCCGCAATGTCCGCGGCTTTAATCTGATTCCAGCGATCCGTCACCGCTGGATAGTCCCGCGCCAGCCTGCCGACAGCGGACGACTGCGCCGCGGTGGGCGCGGCATCGGCGCTGTCGACTTCGGCATAGAGGCCGGACGCCGCACCATTTACCGACGCGAGGCCCGGCTCGGCGGGCGCGGGGCCGAACCCTCCTCCGGTTCCCAATGCCGCCTTGATCTTCTTGCCCAGCGCCGCGAGATGTTCGGCCAACGGCCCAGTGGCATCGTGGGCCAGCTTGTCGATCTGCTCCTGCGCCGCACGAGCTTCCCGGATGGCGTCGGTAGTGCGCGTCATGAACTTCGAAAGCTGCTTCTCGGCTTCGTACTGCTGCTCGAAACCTGCCTGCGCCGTCTTCACGCGCGGGTCGATCTTAACGGTGAGCGGCGCGCTGTACTGGCGGCCATCGGCCATGAGCTTCACCGTGTAGATGCCCGGCAGCGCGCCCGGACCTTGCGGCAGCCGCGGCGTGTCGTGCGGGACCGCCGAAATAGGATACTCATGCCGGAGTGCCTCGGGCGGCGCGCCGTGCAGATCCCACACCCAGCGGTGCAGTCCAGCCTCTGCCGAAAGAACGCGCGCAGGGCGCACCCACAACGGCGGAATGCTCAAGGCCTTCAAATCGGCCTCGGTAACATCCGGCTGGTCCGCGCTCGAATACCGCCGCACCGGCTTGCCGCTCGCGTCCAGAATCTCCAGCGTCACGGGCGCCGCTGATTTCTGAGCAAGATAGTAATCGATAACAGCGCCATCCGGCGGATTCTCGGCCAACGGCTCATCCGGCGGTAGCGGCGTGTCGCTGTTGGTGGAGCGCCGCACACGGTAAGCCGGCGCGGGGCGGCCCAGCCATGCGGCCGAAGCAATCGCCTTCTCGTCGATCTGCCGCAAGGGCGTGATGTCGTCAAGTATCCAGAACGAGCGCCCGTGCGTCGCCACGATCAGGTCGCTTCCGTGGATACACAGGTCGCGCATGGATGTGTGCGGCAGGTTCAGTTGCAGCGATTGCCAGTGGCCGCCATCGTCGAACGATGCCCACACGCTGGTTTCGCTGCCCGCGAACAGCAGCCCTTTGCGCACGGGATCTTCGCGCACGGTATCGATCGGGGCATCGTTCGGCAGCCCGCTAGTGATCGTTTGCCAGGTCTTGCCGCCGTCGTGTGTGCGGTAGATATAGGGAGTCAGGTCGTTCACACGGAAGCGGCTCACCGAGGCATAGGCGGACTGATCGTCAAAGTGCGACGCCTCCAGTTGCGTGACTTTGCTCCAAGGTGTCAGCGCAGGTGGTGTGATGTCTTTCCAGTTCTTGCCGCCGTCGGTGGTAATCCGGATTAACCCCTCGTCGGTGCCCGCCCAGATGGTATCGATGTTGTGAAACGAGGGCGCCAGCGAGTAGACCACGCCGCGCTGCTTCTCCGCGCCGGCGTCTTCGGCCGCCATGCTGCCCAGACTTGCCGGAACACCGGGATGCGGGCGTGTCAGATCGCCGCTGATGGTCTGCCAGGAGTGGCCGCCGTCCACGGTCTTGAACACCACGTTGGCCGCGTAGAACAGCACGTGCGGATCGACGGGCGAGAACACGATGGGCTGCGTGCGATCGGCACGATACGTTTGGCCCGCCGGCGGCCGCGGCGAGATGATTTCCACCTGGCCGGTGCTGCGGTGAAACTTCGACACCTGGCCGCGTCCCGCCCCATACACGGTATCGGGATCGCGCGGGTCGGGCGCCACATAGCCGTATTCAATGACGCTCACCGGATGCCATTCCCGAAAGGTGATCGCGCCATCGTTGCCGCGGCTGGAGACGCACACCGAGCCGCTCTCCTGCTGCCCGGCGCAAACGCGATACGGAAACGCGTTGTCGGCCACCGCATGGTAGAGCTGCGCGGTCGGCTGGTTGTACCAGGAACTCCACGTGCGCCCCCGGTTTACGCTGACCAGCGCGCCCTGGTCGCCTACCAGCAGGATAATGTCCGGGTTGTTGGGATTGATCCAGATGTTCTGATAGTCGTCGCCGCCGGGCGCGCCCTTAATGCCGGTCCAGGTCTGGCCGCCATCGGTGGAGCGCCAGGTCACGATGCTCGCGCTGTAGAGCGTATCGGCGTTCTTCGGATCGACGCGTGGCACCGGCAGGTCGCCGCCGCCGATGCGATTCGCGGGCCGCGTGTCCGTAGTGGCGCGATGCCAGTTTTCGCCGGCGTCGTCCGAACGGTAGATGCCCACTTCGCGGCCCGCGGCGACGGTCGCGTACAGGCGGCGCGGGTCGCTGGGCGCGATGGCCACGTAAGCCTGCGCCACCTGCGGAAGGCCCTGCGCCAGCTTGCGCCACGCCTTGCCTCCGTCGATGGATTTGAAGATGCCGCCGTGCGTGCCGCTGTATGTGTTCCCGAATTCCCACGGCCCTTCGCGGGCCTCCCACAGAGAGGCATACAGGACGTCGGGATTGGTTGGGTCCATGGCGATATCGGAAGCTCCCGTGTTTTCGTCCACGTACAGCGCCTTCTGCCAGTTTTGGCCGCCATCGGTGGAAGCAAACACGCCACGCTGCTCGTTGGCGCCATAGGGATGCCCCAGCACCGCCGCGAACAGGTGGTTGGCGTCGAGCGGGTCCACCGCCAGCGCCGGAATCTGCCAGCCGTCGCGGAGGCCCAGGTGCGTCCAGGTCTGGCCCGCGTCCGTGGATTTGTAGATGCCGTTGCCTACCGACAAATCCGGGCGCTGCAGGCCCTCGCCGCTCGCGACATAGACGATATTCGGATCGGAGGGCGCCACGGCGATGGCACCGATGGAACCGGTGGGCTGGCTATCGAAGATCGGCGTCCAGGTGCGGCCGTAGTCGTCGGACTTCCAGACTCCGCCGTTGACCTGGCCCATGTAGAACAGGTTGGGCTGGCCCGGTACGCCGGCCGCCGCGCGCGTCCGCCCGCCGCGGAAAGGACCGATGTTGCGCCAGTGCAGCTCCTTGAAAAGATCGGAGTTGATCTGTTGCGCGCCGGCCGCGCCGGCTAGAATGAAAGGAAGAACACGCCGTATCCACGTGGAGGTCATCCTTTCCATTATGCCTTTGTGGGGCAGGCGTCTACGCCTGCTGCGGGTCTCCAGACCCGCCCTACACTACTTTTCAAACGTGATGCTGGATTCCCCCGCGTACCTGTGATAATTCCGGAAGTCGATGGCGTTGCGGCTGCAACTGTTCGTATCCCGCTGGCAGCCCATGTTCTCGGCGTGCACCGGCACCAGGTACTGCCGGTCGCCAAAGCGCACGAATTCGTAATCGGTAGCCATCTCGATTTTGTCGGTGGGAAATGCGTCGGGAATGTGAGTCGCCTGCATCTCGATGCGCAGCACCCGATTGGTTTCTTTGTCGATCCACACGGCCGAACCGCAATATTTACTCAACGCTGACTGCGATTGTCCGCCCGGTGGTCTTTTCTCCCAGGACAGCGGTGACTGTCACTTCGTAAACACCTGGATCGAACCCGCCGAAAGTAATCCCACTCCACACGCGCAACGACCCATCGTCTTCGGCGGCAGGTAATCGCACGCGGCCCGCGGTTACCACCTTGCCATCGTGCGTCACCGCGATGCGCACATCGGGATTTGCATTCGCTCCCGGATACAGCACGAAATAAACTCCTTCTGCCCCGCCGCTCGCTCTCGATATCGTGGACTTCATCTCCGGCGTGATCTTCCCGCCGGCGAACTCCAGCGGGTCTGTCTTGTCGCGCTCCTCCACGGCCTGGTGGCTCCGCACCAGCACGAGGTCGCTCAGCGCACCCGCGGAGGGCACCACAAGCGCAACCTTGCGGGTGCTCGCCGCGGCGCCATACACGTCCTTCGCAACCGCCTCTACGTGATACCGTCCCGGCTGCAGAGCAAGCGGCAGCGTCACGGTAACCTCACCGCGCTCGAACTCCGCGCGTCTTTCGGCCGGGGCCTGAAATACCAGATCGCGCGAGATTTTGCACACCACCTGGTCCTGCTCGTTCTTCACCAGCGCCAGGTAGGCCACATGAATACGAAACGTCTTGCCCTTGTTGTCTTCGGTGAAATGCAGCGCCTGGCTGGGGACTGAAAACACGGCCCGGCAGTCGGTGGATCGCTCGCCCGGGCGGAACGTCAATACGCCGGCGTGAAAATCGAACGCGTGCGGTGCGGGCTGCTGGTTGAGCGCCGTTAACGCATCGAACTCGAAGGGCGCGAGCGATGTTCCGGCAACCAGCGGCAGGGCGAAGTATCCCTTGCGCGCCTGCAAATGGATTCCTGGCCTGCGCGAGCGCACTTCGATGATGCGAGCGGCCGTCATAATTGGCCGATGTGGGCGCGTACGTAGCCTCATAGTGCGCCCGCACCTCTTCCATCACATGCCGCAGCGGCAGCCGTGCGTCATTGGTATTGCTGATGGCGAATCCGCCGGTGTCCTCCGCCAGAGTGCGCAAGTTCTCCGAAAAGTTGGTCTGTTTCGCGCCCGGACTCATATCTATGCTGTTGATCGCGCCGTTCAGAATGCGGCTCTCACTCACTGAGGACGCGGTGTCGAGCCCCGTCGGATCAACGGTGTAGAAGGCAATATTGGCGCGGTTGGCGGCGCTGATCACTGCGCGAAATCGCTCCGGCTGCTGGGGAGGAACGATCAGACCGGGAGAAAAATAGACGATCGTCTTCCGGCCCGGGAGGGTCACTTGCGCCTCAATCAACCGCTCCAGGGCATCCATGGAGAGATTGCCGAACTGATTTGTGAGAATCGTGAGTGTCAACTCAACCATGTTACGTTCCACCGGCGTGAATATGCGATCGACGGCGGCGGGTCCTCGCTCCTCCGCCGAGCCAGGCCGGAGGGGCTGAAAACGCGCCTGGTTATCATTCAGTTGGTTGAGCTTCATCACCTCAGCTTCCGTGTCCCTGGCGAATTGCTGGTATGCCCCAGTCAGGGCACGGTTAACGGCCTTATTCAAAAGCGCGGCGTCATTGGTGTACTGCTGCAGCAGCGCCAGCCGGTGATTCAGAGTAAATACACCGATATAGGTATTCGGCGTGACCTCGTTGGCCAGAAAATCCTTGGCGGCCTGGGTCGCTTCTCTTCGGTTCACCGCGTCCACTCCCTCGAAAACCAGCGACACCAGATTGATTTCGCGCAGCGCCTGCGGCGCGGCAGCCTCGGCAGCGCGGGGCGGAATCGGCTCATTCTGCCGCGCAGCTTCTCGGCGTTCCCCACGATATTCGAAACTTCGCAGCGTCTGCGGCGCGCCGTCTTCGAACACTTCGATCTCGTCGGCCCGGAGGTCCATCACCAGCTTCTGGTGCTTATCGCGCGCAATGAAATCGAGCAGGACTTCCTGCCCGGCGGTGTGCAAAACGAGCTGTGGCGGGCTTGTCTGCGCAAACGCGATGAAAACCGCAAAGGCGATGGCGGTGACGGAGCCGCGGCGGCAAAGGAGCTGTAAATCTGACTGTTTGCGCGCGCGCTTTTCGGTCTGCTCCGCAGCAGTGTGATCGACTTCTGCCATCGAAAACACCTCCGTGGCTCTATTATCCTCGACTTCACTTATGATTCACAAGATATTAAACTCCGATTATTTCAAAACTTCCCGACCGTAATCAATTCCTATTGCGGGATCCATGCGATCTTCAACGCCAAGACGCTGCGCCGCGAGAGTTGGGCATGGAACCGACGCTCGCCGAGCCTGTGCATGAACCGGGAAAAGAGGCCGGGTGGAGTCGAGGATGTGCCAATTACTTAGGTCGTTAGCAATTTCTTCTGGCTTGCTCCAGCGCCTTACACTACTTTTCAAACGTGATGCTGGATTCCCCCGCGTACCTGTGATAATTCCGGAAGTCGATGGCGTTGCGGCTGCAACTGTTCGTATCCCGCTGGCAGCCCATGTTCTCGGCGTGCACCGGCACCAGGTACTGCCGGTCGCCAAAGCGCACGAATTCGTAATCGGTAGCCATCTCGATTTTGTCGGTCGGAAATGCGTCGGGAATGTGAGTCGCCTGCATCTCGATGCGCAACACGCGATTGGTTTCTTTGTCGATCCACACCGAACCCTGGTAAGCGGGACTGATCAGCTGCGAAGCGACCATGATGCGCCAGTGCGAATGCTCGCGCTCCACCGAAAAATCGTAAACCAGGGACGCGCGCCCCGCCGATCGCGATTCCTTGCGGTACTCGAAATCCGCGCCGGTAGCCGGCGAAAATAGGTCCGCCAGCACGCTGCCGAACTCTCCCGTGGACCACGATCCGGACAGATCCTCTATGCGCTTCTTGGTCGGTTTACCGTTGATCTCCAGGTCGCGGTAGCTCTCCTGCCTGTTTTCATAAACGAGCGCCATGGAAACGATGTCCAGGGGCACCCAGCTTTTGGAGCTCGATCCGCTCTGATAGCGAGTCATGATTTCGTGGCAGTAGTAGTTAGGCAGGCTTTCGAGGAAATTGCCGGCGGCCTGGCGCGCTTTTTCTATGATTACCTCCTCCGGGCGCTGCGGTCCGCGGATGGGTGGCTCGGATTCGGCCGGCGGCGGTTCGTTCCGGGCCGAAAGCTCGGGGGCCGACTGACTGGCCTCCGGGGCCTGGGGCGGGGGAGGCTCCACTTGCTTGCGGACGGTCTGGCCGCCACGCTTCAAGACCGGCGGGCCCGCATCGTCCGGGTCGATTTGCGCGGACTTCACTTCGTCTTTCGCCGGAGCGTTGAGGTCCGCCGGATTTGGATCGTCGGCGGCTGGAGCTGTGGCTGGCGCCGCATCTTGGCCGGCGGCCTTGGCGGACGGATGCCCGGGCGCCGGCGCGGCGCTGTCTTTTGCATCCTCGCTGGCGCTGTCTTTGGCGTCGTCTTTGGAACTGCCTTTGGCGCTGTCCGTCTGATGGGAGCTCTTGGCCAGCGAAGTCTCCACCGGCTCGGCCGCGTGTTTGCGGTCCCAGCTGCTTCCATCCTGCTGCCACATCACGTTCACCGCCGTCATGAAGCCCTCATCGTCCTCGCTGGCCTCGACTTCCACAAGGTCGCCGGGCTTCAAATCCGCCGGCTTGATGGCGTTGCCCATCTTCAGGAAATGCGTGGCGTCGGTGCGCTTGAAATTCAGGATGCGATGATCGTCCGCCTCTAACACCACCTGGTCCTTTAGAACGCGGCGCAACATACCCGAGGTGCTCTGCAGTTGGGCGGCTTGATCGTCTTTCTTGTGACGGCGCGGGATGGGAAGGCCGATGCCGCCGTTGGAGGGGGGATACTGCCCCGGATACTGGCCGGGAGGGTACTGCGCAGGCGCGGGCAAAGGTGCTTCGATCAGCACCAGCACGAAACCAAGCCAACAGGAACGGAGAACGGACATATGGACACCAGAATAGCTTATCGATTAGGCGCGTAGCCTGACGTTTAGGTTTCCAATCTCGCATGCAGAACATGCGGAATATGTCGAATACGCGCCGGGCGGGCGCGTGACGGCTCAGGCCACCGCGTGGCGATTCCACTGGCGGCGCATGGCCGTCACCATGCGGCGGAAGCCGCGATCCCAATCGGGAAACAGATCGATGTACTGCGTCTCACGCTGAATGCGCATCGGTATGGGGCAAGCGTCCAGGCGCGCCGGAATCAGGAAAATCTCGTCCAACGGAATGCGCTGCGTACACTCCAGCGCGAACCGTATTTCCGCTTGGAAGCCGCCTTTTTTCTTCACCGACAGCTGCGAAAAGCAGGCGATGAAGAAATCCGAGGTGCTGATGGCCTCTTCGATGGAGCGTGGCCAGTTTTGGCCGGGCAACAGTTTGCGGCGGTCCAGCCAGGGATCGAAGCCGCAGGTTTCCAGATTTTCGAATAGCCGCTCGGCGGTGGTGGCGTCTTCCTTCACATAAGCGACGAATACCTGCGGCCGGTTGCGCGGTTTGAAGCGGAATCCGCTCTGCGCGTCGGGGATAAAGGTGCCCAGTCCATCGATTTCCACGCTCGCGCCTTCGGTCAGGCACTGCCGGACCAACAGGGCCAATTGCTCGCTCGATTGGCAGTTACTTTCGTCCTTGGCCACCAGGCGTCTCCTTCTTGAACCGATACGCCCCGTTGGTTCCGGGGGTGAACTGGCCAAGTCCGGGGAACGGCGCAGTTTTGCCCTGGCGTAGCTTGGAAAGAATCTGATGGACCACGCGATCCAACTGATCGGCGGCTTCGGCGTTCGAGACCCCCGACTGGCGGGCCAGACGTTTGGCGATTTCCGGTTTCCTCATGCCAATTCCATGCTACCAAGTCAGGCCAAGCACTTCCGTTAAAACAGTGCCATTTCGAGCGGCAACACACTGTAAATAAAGGGCCTGATCGTTGGGCGCAATCCTGTGACCGCCCAAATCCGACTTGCATACAAATGTAATACCACGTCGATTTTAATGTTGCGGCGGCGTCCTCCCAGACCGGCTCTCGATCTTCGCAAGTAACTGAGAAATATGCGAAAGCCCGTCTGACCTAAACTGGAACGGCGAGCTGCCCCAGCGAAATGAAGTGATTTTAATAACAGTTTAACGGCCAGTTCATCTGCCGCAGTTTATGATACTTTGCAGACGACGTAGAATCGTCGAATCAAAAGGAGATACCGTAATGAAGAAATTAATGAGCCTGATGTTGGGCCTGTCCATCGCGCTGGGCTCTTTCGCCATGTTCGCCCAGAATTCCACCGACACCACCAAGACAACCACCAAAAAGAAGGCCAAGAGCACCAAGAAAGCGAAAGCCACAAAAGACACCACCAAAACGAGCTAACTTCGTTTTCAACGACTGGAGCGCCGCGTAGCGGCTCGGATTTCCCCAAACCTACGCGGCCCCGGTTGTGTGTTTTGTGTCGTCCCTCTCTCGGACCATTTTCGGACCATCCTGCCAGGTTGACTCGCGGCAAGCTTTCCTCTAATCTCTAGTTGGATACGGGAGATTGCATTCTTTCAGCCGCAATGACTATTTCCGTCAAAGGTGAATATGCGCTGCAAGCCCTATTCGACCTGGCGTCGCAGCCGCCGGGTACACCCGTCAAAATCGGCGAGATCGCCAAGCGCCAGAAGATTCCCCAGAAATTCCTGGAACTGATTCTCGCAGGTCTCAAGCAGGGCGGCTTTGTCGAGTCCAGGCGCGGAGCCGAAGGCGGTTACCTTCTGGTGCGGCCTCCGGAAACCCTGACGGCCGGCGAAGTCCTGCGGTTCGTCGAAGGACCGCAACCGGGCCGTTCCCGCTCCCGTCGCAAGGGTGAATCGCCCTTCGCCGAGATGTGGAGCCGCGTGGATTTGGCCGTCTCCGACGTTCTCGACCACACCACCTTCGCCGAACTGCGGCGCGCCTGGGCCGACCGCCATTCCAGGTTCGTTCCAAATTGGGAGATATGAGTTTGTTCTACGCGGACAATTCACTAAGCATCGGGCGTACGCCCTTGGTGCGCATCAATCGCATTACCGATGGCGCGCCGGTAACCATGTTGGCCAAGATCGAAGGCCGCAATCCCGCCTATTCGGTAAAAGACCGCATTGGCGCGGCCATGGTGTGGGACGCCGAGCAGCGCGGGATTTTGAAACCCGGCAAGGAAATCGTCGAGCCCACCAGCGGCAATACAGGGATCGCACTGGCCTACGTGGCGGCCGCCCGCGGTTATGCCATCACGCTCACCATGCCGGAGACCATGTCGGTCGAACGCCGCAAGGTGGTGCAGGCGCTCGGCGCCACGCTCTTGCTTTCCGATGGCGAACAGGGCATGGCCGGGTCCATCGCCAAGGCGCTCGAGCTGGTGTCTTCCGACCCGGATCATTACGTGATGCTGCAACAATTCGAGAACCCGGCCAACCCGCGTATTCATTTCGAGACCACCGGGCCGGAAATCTGGACCGACACCGCGGGCGCTATCGACGTGCTGGTGGCCGGTATCGGTACTGGCGGGACAATCTCCGGCGTTTCGCGATACATCAAGCAGTCGCAGCGGAAGAAGATCCTGTCCGTGGGCGTCGAGCCGGCGAGCTGCCCGGTGATCGCACAGACGTTGAAGAAGGAGCCGCTGCGGGGTGGTCCGTCAAAGATTCAAGGCTTGGGCGCGGGCTTCATTCCGGACACGCTGGACCTTTCGCTGGTCGACCGCGTGGAGGCGGTCAGCGACGAGGAAGCCATGGAGACTACGCGCAGACTGGCTCGCGAAGAAGGCATCCTGTGCGGCATCTCCTGTGGCGCCGCCATGTCGGTGGCCCTGCGGCTGGCCCGCGAGGAGCAGTTCAAAGGCAAGATGTTCGTGGTTATATTGCCCGATCTCGCCGAGCGTTACCTGAGCACGTCCTTATTCGAGGACTAAGAGAACGCGTGCGGCAGGCCCTTCACCTGCCAGATTAAAAGCGGGCGCGTTTGGGTGAAAAGGGGTGAGTGCGCCCGCTTATCGTAACGGGGATTTGCCGAGAAGACGACCGTGTTTCAGCATGGGTTACAGGGGATGTCCTAGTGTGTGCGTTTCAGCACGTTTGGAAAAAAGATACAATCTGGAAAGATGAGCCGATCGATGGCATTGGCAGCGTGCTTTGTCTGCCTCGCAGGCGTCGCGGTTGCGCAGCTTGACAAGCCCGCGCCGCCCCTGGATAACCCGCCTCTGCTGAATAACGGCAAGCCCATGATCGTGGATTACCACTGCGGCGAGGAAGACATCCGGCTAGCCGGTCTGACCTGCACGATAGACGATCCCTGCCCGGTATTTCTGGAGCTTGCGTCAGTGGAAGCCTTGGGAAATCGGATCTTCGTCACGGGTAACATCCACTCGTCTTCCACCACGCTCGATTCCGTGCTGCTGTCGAGCGACGATGCCGGCAAGACCTGGCGCGAGCCGTTCGAGCGCATGCATCTGGCCGGCCTCGATCGCATCCAATTCATGGATTTCGAGAACGGCTGGGTCAGCGGCGAAGTGCAGCATCCCCTGCCGCGCGATCCATTCCTGCTGGCCACCACCGATGGCGGCAAGACGTGGCGGGCGCGCCCCATTTTCGCGGATCAGCAGTTCGGCTCCATCGTGGATTTCCGCTTTACTTCCCGAACCAGCGGTTACCTGGTGATCTATCGCGGGCGGACGGGCGAATCCGGAAGCTCCGAGTTGTATGAAACTCTCAACGCGGGCGACAGCTGGATGCTGCGCCAGACCAGCGACCGGCTGATCGAGCTGATGCGCCACAGCCCGACAGCGGACGCGGACTGGCGCCTGCGCGCGGACGCCGCCAGCAAGTCATACCGCATCGAGCGGCGGGCGGGCGCCGGATGGCGCGGCATTGCGGCGTTTTCGGTTTCGATCGGCACGTGCAAGCCGCCCGAGATACCGGTCCTGCCGGTCGATGCCATGCCTGTATCCCCGCAAGGACCGCGTTGACACGTTCAGCGGAAAGTCACACTGCCGTCCGCCGCCATCGGCCAAGCTGGATTCCATGCCACTTCCCAGGCGAACCCGTCCGGATCGGCGAAATAGCCCGAGTAGCCTCCCCAGGGCGCGTTGCGCGCCGGCTTAAGAATCTTCGCGCCGGCTGCCGCGGCGCGTTCCATCAGCGGATCCACGTCATCCCGCGAACGGACGTTATGGCCCAGCGCCATCGCCGCCCTTCCGAACTCGTTCGCATCGGCGTGAAAGTCCGCCGCCAGCGAATCGCGCAGAAAAAGGGCAAAAATCATTCCCCCCGTTTGAAAGAATACGATCTCTTTGTCCTCGAATGCCGGCTTCCAGCCCAGTCCGTCAACATAGAATCGCCGCGATTTTCCAAGATCTCTAACGCCCAGCGTCACGATACTGATCCGCTGCTCCATACTCCGGTATCCCCCTAACGCCGATTCGAGTCAATCAATTTGAGTATAGATCCAGCGCCACTCCCGAGTTCCCGTGGCCCGGTCAAGCACCTCTCCAGTGGAAGCCTCTCAGCCGCTAAGCCCAAACATCGCCAGCCCGGAATTCGCGGCGTTCACGATGGCGTCCGCCGCCACGCGGGTGATGTCGCCGGTAAGCAGCTTCAGCGTCTTTCCAGTGCGCGCGGTCCATTGCATGGCAAGCGCCCCGATGGCCCTGCTGCTATTATCTTCCTATATGGCAGGGTATGAGCCTGGAGACCGTCCCACGATCCTGAGCAAGCAATTCCTGCTGACCTTCGGCATCGGGCTGGCCGTGATCCTGATCGCCGTGGCCGGCATTCTCTATCTCCAGCGCGGCGCGCACGTGGAGTTGAAGGGCGCCATCCTGAAAGTACGCACCATGGGGATGGACGACAACAGCTCGTTGGCGGTGGTCGATTTCCGCTTTGCGAACCCGTCGGACTATCCCTTTGTGGTGCGCAGTGTGGACGTAACCGCCACGGGGGCGGATGGAGCGAGCTACACGAGCACGCCGGTGCCCGAGGTGGATGCCAAACGGATCTTCGAGTATTACCCCGTCCTGGGGCAGAAGTTCAACACTTCGCTGCTCACGCGCGATAAGATCGCTGGGCGCCATACGGAAGACCGCATGATCGTGGCGCGCTTCGAAATGCCGGTAACGAAGTTGGACGCCCGCACCAACCTGAAAGTCCGGATTGAGGATGTCGATGGTCCCGTTTCCGAATTGGTGGAGAAGTAGTCACCGGCAAGACGACAGGGAACATGCGTCGCACGAGCGCGCCGTCCGCAGCGCCAGCGCTCCGGTCGGGCAAGCCTCGGCACAGCGTTGCGCTGCGCTGCGCAAGCCTTCCGAGAGCGGTTTGCCGAACGGCACGGCTACGGTGACATCGAAGCCGCGACCGATCATGGCCAGGCCGAGTGTTTCGCCGGCCGCGGCCGCAATGCGCACGCAAGCGTCGCAACTGATGCATTTGCCCGGCTCGTAGACAATCTCGGGGTGGGAGAGGTCCTGCGAGAAGCGCCGGCGCGCGCCGGCGAACCGGTACACGTCCACCTCATATTCGTTCGCGAGCGTTCGCACCAGGCAGCAATCCTGTTTGCGGCAGCCGCAACTGAGGCAGCGGCGGGATTCGCGTGCGGCGTCGTCGGGAGTCAAGCCGCGCTCCACCTCGTCGAAGGTTGCCCGGCGTTGTTCCATCGGAAGCCGCGGCATAGGCGCGCGCGCGGATTTCTCGATGGCACGGAATATGGCGGCCCGCTCCGCGTCGTCGATCGGACGCATGGCAATGCCGGTCAGCACTGATTCGCCGGCCACGGATTCGCCGCTGAGGTACTGGTGGATCGAGGTTGCGGAGATTCTTCCCGCGGCTACGGCCCGAACCGCGAGGTCCGCCCCCAACACCGCATCTCCGCCGGCGAACACTCCGGGCAGATTTGTGGCGAGCGTACGTTCATCGGCGGCAATGCCCCATCCGGTCACCCGCAGGCCTTCGCGCCCGGCCAGCGTGCGCTCTACGGCTTGGCCAATAGCCGCGATCACGGTGGAACATTCGATTACAAAGTCGGAGCCAGCCACGGCAACCGGTCTGCGCCGCCCGGAAGCATCCGGTTCGCCGAGCGTCATTCGCTGGCAGGTCAGCAGCAGACCGCGACCGTTTCTGTCCAGCCGCATCGGCGCCACCAGGTAGTCGATATGCACGCCTTCGGCCTCGGCGGCCTCCACTTCGTCCATGGCGCAGGGCATCTCCTGCCGGCCGCGGCGGTAGAGAATGCGCACATTTTGAGCGCCCAGGCGTACGGCGGAGCGGGCGCAGTCCATCGCCGTGTTGCCGCCTCCGACCACCGCCACATCGCGGCCGAGTGAAGGTGCGTTGCTGTTGGCGGCGAGTTCCAGAAACGCGATGCCGGCCAGCGCATTCTCTTCGCCCTCGCAGCGCAGACCCTGTGCGCGTTGCGCTCCGATCGCCAGGAAGACGGCGTCGTATTGTTTCCGTAGCTCGCCGAGGGTGAACTCCGTGCCCCAGCGCACGCCCATTTGGAACCGGGCGCCCAGTTTCCGTATGGCGTCGATCTCCGCATCGAGCGCGTCCTTCGGCAGGCGGTACGCGGGGATTCCGTAACGCAGCATGCCGCCGGGCTGGGGATGCGCGTCGAAGAGTGTGCAGCCGTGGCCTTTCTGCAGCAGATACCAGGCGGCGGCCAGCCCCGCGGGACCCGCCCCTACGATGGCGACCGATTTCCCTGTAGTGGGCGCGCACGGCGGCGTATATGGCGTAACCGCGGCGATGTCCAAATCGGCGGCATAGCGATGCAGCGCGCCAATCGCCAGACCCTGGTCGAGGTCGCAGCGGCGGCACCCCTCCTCACATAGACGCGGGCAAATGCGTCCGAGTGAACCGGGCAACGCCAGGCGCTCTGCGATCGCTTCCATGGCGCGGCGATTGTCGCCTGTGGCGATACCATAAACGAAGCCGGGGATGTCCAGACCCGCCGGACAGCGGGCCGCGCACGGTGCTACGCACTCGCCGGCGTGATCGGACAGCAACAGTTCCAGCGCCATTTTCCGGGCGGCGCGTACATCGTCGCTGTTGGTCGTGACGGACATGCCCTCCGCCACGGGCACGGCGCAGGCAGGTGACAGCGTACGCCGGCCTTCGATCTGAACGGCGCAAACGAAGCACGATGCCGCAGGCTCGATTCCGGGAACGTGGCACATGGAGGGGATGCGGATGCCCAGCCACTGCGCGGCCGCCATCAACGTGGTGCCGGGTTCCACGCTGACCCGCCGGCCGTCGATCGTGAGGGTCACTGGCACGTTACATGACCTCGATGGCGTCGTCCTGGCAGGCCTGGCGGCACATGTCGCAACGGGTGCAGAGCCGCTGATCCACTTCGTGTTTTTGGTATGGACGATACCCGATAGCGCCCACGGGACAGGCCTGCGCGCAGAGCGTACAGCCGATGCAGTTGTCTGTTACCCGGTAGCGGATCAGGGCCGGGCAGCGGCCGGCTGGACAACGCTTCTGGTGCAGGTGGGCTTCGTACTCCTCGCGAAAATACCGCAGCGTTGTGATCACGGGGTTGGGCGCGGTCTGGCCCAAGCCGCAGAGGCTTCCGCGGCTGACGTAATCGGCGAGCGTCTCCAGCTTCTCAATGTCGTCGCGGCGGCCCTCGCCTGCGCAGAGCCGTTCGAGAATCTCGAGCATGCGCTTGGTGCCGATACGGCAGAAAGTACACTTGCCGCAGGATTCGGCCTGCGTGAATTTCAGGAAGAAGCGCGCGATGTCGACCATGCAGTCGTGGTCGTCGAGCACCACCAGGCCGCCCGATCCCATAATGGCGCCGGTCTGAGCGAGCGCATCGTAATCGATGGGCGTGTCCGCGAGGCGCGCCGGAATGCAGCCGCCGGACGGACCGCCGAGTTGCACGGCCTTGAATTGCCGGCCGTTCTTGATGCCGCCCCCGATTTCCTCGACGACCTCGCGAATCGTGACGCCCATGGGAACCTCGACCAGGCCTCCGCGGTTGATCTTCCCGGCCAGTGCAAAGACCTTCGTCCCCTTGCTGGTGGGAGTGCCGAATGCGGCGAAGGCGGCGGGGCCATGGCGGATGATCCACGGGACACAGGCGAGCGTTTCGACGTTGTTGATGATGGTCGGCTTGCCGCGGAAGCCGCGTTCGACCGGGTAGGGCGGCCGCAGCCGCGGCATCCCGCGTTTTCCTTCGAGCGACTGGATCAACGCGGTCTCCTCGCCGCAGACGAATGCGCCGGCGCCTTCGCGCACTTCCAGGTGCAGCGAATCGAGATAGCCGCGCGCGCGGGCCTGGACGATCGCGGCGCCTATATGGCGCACTGCCAGCGGGTATTCGGCGCGGATATACAGGTAGCCCTCGGCGGCTCCGATGGCGTACGCGGCAATGGCCAGGCCTTCCAGAACGCGATGCGGGTCGGATTCGAGCACGGCGCGGTCCATGAAGGCGCCGGGATCGCCTTCGTCGCCATTGCAGACGACGTATTTGACGGGATCGGACTGGGAGCGCCCAAGCGTCCATTTGCGCCCGGTCGGGAAACCCGCGCCGCCGCGGCCGCGCAAGCCGGATTCGGCGATGGCGGCAATCACCTGTTCAGGGGATAGTTGCGTACGGCAGCGTTGGAGGGCGCGATAGCCGTCGCGCGCCAGGTAATCGTCGATGTTCAGCGGATCGATTTCGCCGCAGTTTTCCAGGACGATCCGTTCTTGTCTTGTGGCGACACACGGTGTCGAGACGAGTCTCGACACGGCACGCACGAGTGCGTGCGCCACGTGGCGTCTAACAATCAATCGTGCGGTCTCGATGGTGACGTTGCTGTAGAGAGTTATGCGGCCGTCGGGCTCGACCACTTGGACAAGCGGCTCCAGGTGGCACATCCCGTTGCAGCCGACCGTTTTGACCTTCGCGGCCTTCTGCAGGACGTCAAGTACCGGTTCCGCGCCGCTGGCGATGCCGCAGGACCCGAGCCCGACTCGGATTTCGACTGCGCCGCGCCTCATGCCGTTTCCTCAGCGTGGGCCAGGGCGGCGCTGGCGCTCGATGGCGTCAGCCTGCCGGCAGTGCGGCCGTCCACCATCAGCACGGGGGCCACGCTGCAGCAGCCCACGCAGGCGACTTCGTCCAAAGTGAACATGCCGTCCGGGTCGGTGTCGGCGCCGTCGGGGATCGCCAGGTAGCGGCGCAGTTCATCGGTAACCTGGCGCGCTCCCGAGACGTGGCACGCTGTGCCATGGCAGACTCGCACCGTGTGCCTGCCGGCTGGGGTGCTGCGGAATTGGCCGTAGAAAGAGGACGTGCCGGCGAATTGGGCTGGCGTGATTTCGGTAAGCTCCGAGAGGCGCTGGATAGCTTCGTCGGGGAGGTAGCGATAGTGTTTCTGGACGGCCTGGAGGAATGCGATGGCGTTTTCCTTGCTGCGGCCTTGGCTGGCTACGAGGTCGTCGATGAAGCCGAGATCCAAGTGGGGCGCGGCTGGGCGGACTGCGCTCGCCAAGGAGCGGGACTGAAAGTCCCGCGCAGGCCTGGAGGCCTGCCCCACCCTCTTTCCACTCGGCGGGGTTGTCTCTACCACCTGTTTCGCCAACGTCAGGAACGCGGCGGCGCCGGCGATCAGTATCCAGGCTACGGCATTATCCCGCGACTTCCGCGCGCGCCGGCCGGCCGTGACCCGCTTCTGTTCGGCGGCCAGTTTGGCGGCCAGAGCGGCGTCGGACTTCACCTGCTGCTGCAGGTTCTTAATGAGCTTGTCGTCGCGCGGCGCCCGCCACGTCGCCACCGCATAATCGGCAAGCAGGACGCCCACGCACGCCGCCACAAACGCAACGGCAATCCACGTCCAGGCCCGCACGCTCATGGTAACTGCACCAATTGGGCCTTGGCTCGCGCCAACTCACCATCCCTAGGACATGCGGCATAGCATCGCGCGCAATACAGACAATTGCGGCGCACGGCCCGCATGTTCTCGATCGCGCCATAGGGGCAGGCGTCGGCGCACAAGCCGCAGTCGAGTTCCTTATCCGGCGTGATCGTGACTCCGCGGCGCGCCAGGCGCGTACACCAGGCGAGCAGGCCGCCGTAGGGACAAAGATAGCGGCAATACGGCCGTCCAATGAACATGCCCGCCAACAGGAAAGCGCCGCCGATCAAGAGCATATGTGGCGCGCCGGTCCGGCGAAAGAAGCCCACGAACGGATCGAACCGGCAGATCACGAAGTCGCGCGCGGCTGCCGGCTTCAAGGCGAAAAAGAGCACCAGCCCGAGATAGGCGTACTTCAGCAGGCCCAGCGCCCGGTCCAGCCGCCGCGGCACTTGGACCGGCTTTAGCAGCACCAGTTCCTGCATCGCGCCCAGCGCGCAGACACCTCCGCAGAAGGCCCGCCCAAAGAATATGGCCATTACCAGCGGCAGGAAGAAGGTGGCCGTCACCACCATCGGAATCGAGTAGCGCGGATCCGTCAACGCCACCGCGACATTCTGTATCGATCCGATCGGGCAAATGCAGCCCTCGCGGTAGAAGCCGAAATAGGCCACCGAACCGATGGCCAGCGCGACCAACGCCTTCCGGCTGCGCCGCTTCAGAACCAGCCAGGACGAAATCCCCATGGCTGCCGCCAGCACCGCGACATCCAGCAATTGCAGCCAGGAACTTCGTGGCAAGGGCTTCTGAACCGGGGGCGTTTGGTAGCCGCCGCCGATGGTTTTTTCCTGCGGGGCCGTGTCGACGGGACGCTGATAGGGAATGGTTTGGGCGGGCAGAGACGTGGAGAGGACGAGCACCGCCAGGATCGCGGTGAGAGGGCGGCCTACGAGGCCGCAGCAGGCTGCGAGCCTGCCCCACATCATGACACCGCCCGCTCGACTGGAACCTGGACCAAAGCGCCCTTAGGGCAGGCCCTGGAGATTGCGCAGCGGTTGCAGTCCACGCACCGGTTGTAGCGAATCCGCAGCACGATCGACCCCAGCCCCAGGGGCTCCTTGCACTGGATTACGCACTTGCCGCAGCCGTCGCACTTTTCCTCGTCGATCAGGTACTCGTAGAAATTGTTGGCCGGGTCTTCGGGATCGGCCTTGCCGATCGGCCTGCGCGTAATGGCGTCGCGCGGGCAGAGCTTCTCGCTCGGCAGTCCCCGTTCGTCTACTGCGCTGGTGATGTTGAAGTAGGCCGGACAGATGTTGCAGCGGCCGCACCGGGAGTGCTCGTTCACGGCCCGCACAGCCGACAGCGAGACGACGCACTCGGTGGTGCAGAGGTTGCAAGCTGGTACACCTACCTCCCCGAGCCTGCTGTTGAGGCAGCGCGACGCATCCACTTGCCAGACCACCTGTCCGTGCGCTTTCTTGACCAGGAATCCGGCGCCGCCGCCCAGGGTCGCCAGCACGGTCCCGCGGGCGGCCTTGTGAAACAAATCCCTCCTGGTGAAATGCTCGGTCATATTGCCACCGGTTCAAAAACGAAGATCGCCAGCTTCACCGTATCGGCGACGTACACGCGCCCGCCCCGATCCACAGCCACGCTCATGTTCTTGCAGTTCGCGTCGAAGACGTCCGCCGCGACGACCGCCTCCAACTCGCCGCTGAAGCTGTAGACCTTGGCGCGCGGGCCGGCCTTTTCCGTGACGTAAATGCGGTCTCGCACTGCCACGTTGGTCGGATTGCAGCAGCCTCCGAACCCTGCCGGGTTGGTGCCGTGAAAATGTCCGATGTGCCCGAGTAATTCACCGGCGGGAGTGTAGCGCTCCACGCGATGCTTGCCCGGGTTGGCCGCGTGGACCACGCCGTGCGCGTCCACGCCGAAATCCACCATGCCGTTGGGGATCAGCAACCCATTCAACGGATTGTCCCTGCCGATGTTGTTGCGGAACTTGCCGCCGGAATCAAAGCGGCGGATCGCGCGGCCCACCGCGTCCCCCGCAAGCACGTCGCCGGCGAAGAAACCGATGGCCGTGACGCGCCCCAGCAACGCCTCGTCACGCCATGTGCGCAAGAGTTTCCCCCCGCCGTCGAAAATCTCGATCTGGCCGATTTGGCCCGCGTATACCGCGCCATCGCCCGCCACCGCCACCGAATGTACCGGTTGGGAAGTGGACCATCGCCGCCGCAGGCGGCCGCCTGCCTCGAACAGGGTGATCTGGGAGTCGTTGGCCGCATAAACACTACCGGCCGCATCGACCGCGATGCCGCGCAGAGAGGCGGCGAACTGGCCGGGTCCGGGGCCTTTGCCGCCGATTACGGCGATTTGACGGTATTGCATAAGGTGAACCTTTTCAGCAAGTGCAGCCGGGCGGCCTACGAGGCCGCTGCAGGCTGCGAGCCTGCCCCACATCTAGCCACGCAGGTCGAGGCAGATCATTTTGGTCAGATCCCGCAACACCAGCTTGCCGTCCGACAGCGCCATCGGCGCCCAGACTTCCTGCCCGCCGAGGACTTGAGCGCTGGCCGTCTCGTTATACCCCGTGGTACTCGCCTCGATCAGACGCAATCTGCCCGTGTTGCCATCCATCGCAAGAAACATGCCGTCGGCCAGCATGAAACTGCCCAGGCCGAACGAGGCTTTCCCCTCGCTGGTCCAGACCTCTTTTCCGTCGAAACTCATGCAGGTGAACAGGCCGCGCTTCTTCTTGCCCACCGCGTACAGATGGCCGTTATGCACGACCGGTGTGTGTACCTCTGAATTCCATTCGTTATTCTTCAGGTCGAACAGGCACTCCGTCTTGAAAGTGCCGCCATCGCGCCGCACGCGAATCATGACGCTGCCTGCGTCGTAGCTGGCAGTCATGAAGACCCGTACCCCGTCCACCGCAATGGGCGACGGCGCCACCGCCACGTTGAACTTGCGCGGAAATTCCCACAAGAGCTTGCCGTCGCTGGCCGACACACCTAGCGGGCCTTGGAGCGTTCCATACAAATATTGGCGGACTCCACCCAACACGGCCGGCATCACCGAGGCGTGCGTCATCAAGCGCTGGTTCGGGTTGGGAGTGCGCCAAATTTCTTTGCCGGTGGCCTTTTCGAGCGCTACCAGAATGGCGGCGCCTCCGGTGGCGACCACGATTCGGCCGCCGTCCTGCAGCGGGCACTGCCCGTTGTACCAGGAGGGAATGGTGGCCTGGTATTCGGTGACCAGGCTCTTACGCCAGATTTGTTTGCCGGTCCTTGCGTCCAGGCAGTGGAGCACGGCTTTGGGGTCCAGCGAGCAAACGAAACGGCCGTCCACTGCCGGTATGGTGCGGGTGATGGCGTGGTTAGGACGAATCTCGCGCGGCTCGCGGAACTGCCAGATCAGCTTGCCGTCGGCCAGCGATCGGCAGTTGATGGCCCATTCGGATTTGGCCTCGTCGTAATCGTGGTGGTAGACCCGGCCGGCCACGATCGCGGCGCCGGCGTAGCCTTCGGTTACAGGGATCGACCAGAGGAGCCGTGGCCCGGCGGCCGGCCATTTGCGTAAAAGGCCGGTTTCTTTGGAGATGCCGTTTCGATCCGGTCCACGAAACTGCGGCCAATCCAACCCGCGAGCCGGCGGCAGAACGGCTGCCAGCCCGGCTGATCCCACGCTTATGATCCAAGTGCGGCGTGTATACATTCGGAACCTCCCCTCGACTGTTGAGAAGCACCACACTATGTAGTATATCTCGATATTAAGAGTTTAAGATATTGTTAATTGCCGGGGCCGCTGGAGACCATAGGGAACTGGCCGCGGCGCCACTTCCAGGACCGGTCCCTCACCCCCGGTGCGCGATATGAATGCGAGCGTTTGCCTGGATAGGCAATGGACAGGCAGACTTGGCTCCGAT
>Ga0302326_10003656_pt1 | contig 36110 bp, 25 predicted proteins | sample Palsa_T0_3_FD_202264 | JGI IMG/M metagenome (GOLD analysis project Ga0302326, IMG submission 202264) | Peat permafrost microbial communities from Stordalen Mire near Abisko, Sweden - Palsa_T0_3 | ecosystem: Environmental > Terrestrial > Soil > Palsa > Peat permafrost | place: Sweden: Abisko... | reverse complement strand
CGGCAACAGACCGAGAACAACGGGTAGGTCTGATTTGCGCACATTGAGCATCAGACCGACTCTCCCATACGCAGCCATCGCGCCACTGAGCATGACGGCGAGGTTCTCGATTTTTTCCCGCAGCGCTCGATCGGCCCAGGAGGCCTTGTTCGCGACCAACTGCGTGTTCGACTCAAGAACGGTTTCGAGGATTCGCAAATGATTCGCACGCAGCGAACTCCCGGTCTCGGTCACCTCGACAATGGCGTCGGCCAGCAACGGCGGCTTGACTTCGGTTGCGCCCCAGGAAAACTCGACCCGCACCGCGACATTCCGGCGCGCGAAATAATTGCGCGTAAAGCTGACCAGTTCGGTGGCGATGATTCGACCGTCCAAGTCTTCGAGTTTCTGAAAGCTCGAATCCTCCGGAACGGCTAGCACCCATTTGACCCGCCCCATGCTTTGTTTCGAGTAGATCAGGTCGGCCACTTTGACCACATCGAGGCCACTTTCGAGCACCCAGTCCAGGCCAGTCAGGCCCGCGTCCAACGCACCGTGTTCAACATAGCGCGCCATTTCCTGGGCGCGAATGAGCATGCATTCGATCTCGGGATCGTCGGTAGCGGCGAAATAAGAGCGGGCGTTCGTGTACACGCGAAGTCCGGCGCGTGTGAACAGACTTAAGGTAGCTTCCTGCAAACTTCCTTTGGGAATGCCCAGCCGCAGTTTCATTGGTCAGCCCTCGGCTGCGGCGCCGTCTCCTGTTGCCTGGCTCCCGGAGCGCTTCCCAAGGGTAGTTCCTGCGTGAAGCAGGAGCGCGTACCGTTGTGGCAGACCTTGCCCTCGCCGAGCACATGGACGCGCAGCAGTACAGTATCCCGGTCGCAGTCGGTCCATGCGGCAACCACTTGCAGACGATTGCCCGAGCTTTCTCCCTTGGTCCACAGTTTCTGGCGAGTGCGGCTGTAGAAGGTCACGAACCCAGTTCCCAGGGTCTTGTCAAGCGCTTCCCGATTCATAAATCCCAGCATCAGCATCTCCCCTGTGTCGGCGTCCTGAATGACGGCGGGCGCCAAACCCTGCATCTTGTCGAAGTCGATCTCCATCGGATTCTCCTGATTTATCACATCTCGTTTCTAGAAGTTGTCAGAAACAACAAAAAGCCCGCTGGGCGAGTTCTGCGCCAGCGGGCTCGGATTTCCTATGATTGCTTGGCTATCCGTGCTGCTCCGCCGACACGCTTATCGCTTGGTGAGGGTGGTGATGGCGATCGGTCAGCGAAGTCATCCTAACGGAGATAGTAGGGCAGCTAAGACTTCGATGTCAATTGGTTTCTGTCCGGATTTCTGTCCGGACAGATGAGAGCGGCGGAGGAGAGGTCGGAACATGAACCTCAAAACTTTAGCGGTGCACCCCACCCACCGGCTTGCTATTCTAATCGCCAGGCACCGCGGGCGGAGCGACACGCCAGAAACTGGGTTTTTGAGAGCTGAAAGCCAGGAGCAGCTTCACGAGTTATCAACCCCATGCAAATGGTGATTGACGTTTTCGCGCAGATTTTCGAAACGCTTTGGGCCCATAAGCTGCGTTCGTTCCTCACCATGTTCGGCATCGCCTGGGGCGTGGGTTCCCTGCTGCTGCTGGTCGGGCTCGGCGAGGGCTTCCGGACCGTCAGCAAGCGCAACCTCTCGGAATACGGTGAAGACATCATCATGATCTTCCCCGGCCGCGCACCGGCCGTTCCGGGCAGCATGAACTCCGCCCGCCCGTACCGGCTCACGTATCAGGATTACCTCGACATCCGTAAAGAAGCTCCGCACATTCGCGCGATCACTCCCATCCTCTCCAGCAACGACGTGCATGCCGTCAGCGAGTTTGCCAGCGCCAGCGGCCAACTCAACGGCTCCGAACCGCAGTACAACGGAATCCGCTTTCTCCCCCTGAAAGAGGGACGCTGGCTCAACGACTTCGACGAAGTGCAGAAACGCAACGTCGTCGTTCTGGGCGACGAGATGACTCATCACCTCTTCCCTGGTCGTCCCGCCGTTGGATCGTTCATCTTGCTCGACGGCCATCGCTTCGAAGTCATCGGCACTCTCAAGCGCGTCGGCCGCGGAGACGACAACCTGACCAATACCCGCGCTTATATTCCCTTCCAGGTCATGCGCAGCGATTTTCCACTGAAGGGCGACGAGGCATTCGACGCCATTTCGATGATCTACTATCAGCCTCGAACTGCCGACGAACACCTGGCCGCGCGGGATGAGGCACGCCGTGTCATCGCCCGCAATCACCACTTCGATTATCGCGATGAAGACGCCTTCGAAGGCTTGGACTTCGTCCAGCAAGCGCAAATGATGGGCACCATCTTCGATGCAATGAACGAATTCCTGGGCACCGTCGGTCTGGTCACGCTCGCGCTCGGTGCGATCGGCGTCATCAACATCATGCTCATCGCGGTTAGCGAACGCACTCGTGAAATCGGATTGCGCAAGGCCCTGGGGGCCACCAACCGCGGCATCATGCTGCAGTTTTTTGCCGAGGGCATCCTGCTCACCCTGGTCAGCGGACTCATCGGTATGGCCCTGGCTGGCGGTTTTATGGCAGTGCTCAGCAACTATAACGGCCCCAACGGCTTCGGTCCGCCGCGGATTGTTCCCAAAACCGCGATCCTCGCCATCGCCAGCCTCACCCTTGCCGGCGTCGCCGCCGGACTCTATCCCGCGCGCAAGGCCGCACGGCTGGAACCGGTCGAGGCCTTGAGGCAGGAGTAAAGAATTTGCAGTTGATCACTCGTAACTTGCAAGTGCGCTTCGAAAACTCAAAATTACAAATTGCAAATCACAAACTACAAATATTTAATGATGCGCGACTTGCTCCAGGAAGCCTACGCGGCCATGCGCCACAACCGGCGCCGCACTGCCCTCACCATGTTGGGCATGGCCTGGGGCATCGCCACGGTGGTCATGCTCCTCGCTTATGGCGATGGCGTCGGCCGCGCTTGCGCCAACATTCTAGCCAACTTCGGAACCAAGCTCATGATTGTAGTTCCCGGCCGCTCCACCATGCAGGCTGGCGGCCAGAAGGCGGGCGAGCTCCTCCGCTTCACACTGGACGATGTCGACCTGCTCGCTACCAACATCCCGCAGATCAGCCACATCACTCCGAGTTGCTCCAAGCAGGCGACCGTGCAGTACGATACTCGCTCTTACACCATGGGGGTCAATGGCGAATATCCCAACACTTTCGTCATCCGCGCTCTGAGCCTGGCGCAGGGACGCTTCTACAGTCCCGAGGACCAGATCCAGCGGGAGCGGGTCGCCGTCATCGGTTCGGAAACCAAGGAAAAACTTTTCTCCGGACGCAACGCCCTGGGTGAGCGCATTCGCATTGACGGCATCAGCTTTGAAGTGGTCGGCGTGCTCACCCCCAAGATGGAGGGCGGCGGCGACGACAATCTCAATCGCGTGGTCTATGTCCCGTTCACCACCATGAGTGATCTTAAGGACACGCACTATCTCGACTTCATCTGGTTCAACTACGATACCGGCGACTACGAGCGGATTGAGCAATCGGTGCGCTACATTCTGGCCGCGCAGCACAAATTCAATCCCGCCGACCGCCGAGCCATCTACGTCTTCAATGTTATGGAACAGATGCATCAGATCGAGGTCGTAACCCTCGGCCTCAAGATCCTGCTCGCCATGTTCGGCACGCTGACTCTGGCCATCGGCGGCGTCGGCCTGATGAACATCATGCTGGTCTCGGTCAGCCAGCGCACTCGCGAAATCGGCATCGAGAAAGCGCTCGGCGCGCGGCGCGGCCACATCTTTTTCCAGTTCCTGGCCGAGGCTCTCACCATCACCTTTATTGGCGGGCTCTTCGGCATCATTCTTGCTTACGCCGTTGCCCTCTCCGTCGGCCGACTCACGCTCTATAGCGCCCTGGCCAAACACGCCGAAGCTGGCGACATTCGGCTGAGGATCAACCCCGTCACTTTGATTGTCGCCATTGTCATCCTCACCGCCGTCGGTCTGGTCAGCGGCATGATCCCCGCCATTCGCGCTTCCCGTCTCGACCCGATCGAAGCCCTGCGCTACGAGTAGAAAAACAGCTCTAGGGCCGCGGCTTCTCCCGTCTCGAGTGGGGTCAGACGTGCATGGGGTGTCGCTGCACGATTTGTACCGCGGAGTCGACGTCCAAGGGATGGATCTCGGAAACGATTGCGGTGAGCAGAGGATCAATCATTTGGGAAGCGGGACGGCGTCTGGCCCGTCCCGCCGGCCGAGGACGCCCCGCACTCCACCGCTGAGAGCGCCTCCATTGTTTCTTGTCTTCTATTTCTTATCCTCTATTATTTCTTATTTCTTATCCTCGGGTTTCGCGTCTTTCTTCTGGTCCTTATTTTTATCCGCATTCTTATCCGCGATCGAGAGCAGCTCGACCTCGAAAATCAGAGTTGAATCGGGACCAATGTCGGCGCCCGCACCGCGCTCGCCGTAGGCAAGGCTCGAAGGAATGACCAGTTGCCACTTCGAGCCCACAGGCATGAGCTGCAGCGCTTCGGTCCACCCTTTGATGACCTGACCGACGCCAAACGTCGCCGGTTGCCCGCGCTTGTAGGAACTGTCAAATTCCGTACCGTTGATGAGCGTACCGCGATAGTTGCAAACTACCGAATCGCTCGCAGTCGGCTTCGGCCCGTTGCCGGCTGTCAAAATCTTGTACTGTAGGCCGTCGGGCAAAGTGACGACCCCCTCTTTGCTCTTGTTGGCAGCCAGAAAAGCTTCGCCTTCGCTTTTGTTCTTAGCGGAAGCCTCCTGCATTTTCTCCTGCTGCTCTTTGCGAACCTCGGTTTGAACCTCGGTGAGCACCGCTTGCGCCTCTTCTTGCGTCAGACGAGGCTTGGCGCCGGACAAGGCGTCCTTCAATCCCTGGGACACCAGAATCGGATCTACTTCGACGGATTGCTTTTTCAGGTTGTTCCCAAGGCCAGTCCCGATGTTCATTCCCAGGGCGTAGCTGAATTTTTGTTTTTTCGTCGTAAGCGCCGGAGCCGCGGTCGCCGGCTTCTTCACCGGAGGCTTGGTGGTGGCTGTTTTCGGGGTTGTGGCTGCAGGAGCAGCTGGAGTCGTTGCCGCCGGAGGGCTTGACGCCGGAGTCTGCTGGGCATAGCCATCTCCGGTCAGCATCGTCGCCGCGGCCAATAGTAGCGCTATCGTGAGAGATCTTCGCATTTATCTATTGTCCCATTGCCCCGCATTCTGCGCCAGAGCAAGCAAATGCCGTCGTGCGGACCCACGAGCTCGGGCAGATCCGTGGTCCGCAGCTCGCGGCTGCCGCCCGAAGCCCATTTTCGCTATAATCCTTCCCATGAAAACCACTCGGTTGTTCTCAATTTCATTGCTCTTGCTAGCACTCGCTTCGCTCAGCCCGGCGAAAACCGTCGTTCAGCTCAAAGATGCCCAGGGTAAAACTGTAGGCACCGCGATTCTGTCGGAATCCGGCTCCGGGACTAGGGTGGAACTCAACCTCAAGGATCTCCCTCCCGGCGAACATGGCATCCATTTTCACCAGAACGCGAAGTGCGACGGTCCCGACTTCAAATCGGCCGGGCCGCATTTCAATCCTGACGGAAAAAAGCATGGATTGGAGAATCCCGATGGCCACCACGCCGGTGACAACGCCAACCTCACCGTGGGCGCGGACGGCAAGGCGCACCTGAAGTGGGAGGACAAAGACGTCACCTTAGGCAGCGACAGCCATTCGCTGTTTAGCAATGGCGGCACCTCGCTCGTCATCCACGCCAAGGCCGATGACCAGAAGACCGACCCCTCAGGCAACTCTGGCGACCGCATCGCCTGCGGCCTGGTTGTGAAATAGTGTTCGGTCGAGACGGGGCTCGCCCCGTCTCCTCCGGGCTTAAACCTTGGAACCCGACACGGACGCTCCGCCGGGGGCATAGAGGAATTCGAGCGTCTCCGGAAATCTCGTCGCCCATGCCGATTCGCTGTGCGGGGCTCCTTCGTCGATGCGCACCTTCAACCGTTGTTCGTCCAAGCCGGCATCGCGCAGGATCGATTCCAGTTCGCGGACCTCGCCGACAATCTCTGCGTCTTTCTCGGCATTCCCCGTTTCCCTCGTCCCCATCCCCAAATACGTGCGTACCGGCCAGCCGCGAATTCGACGGCTCTGTTTCAGGATTTTCCGATTCGCCACCGATAGCGACGGACTCTCAATCAATAATCGTCCAAACACCCCGGGCGAGGCCAAATGCGTGTACAGCGTGATCAGGCCACCGAGAGAGGACCCGCCCAATCCCGTATTCTCTGGTCCCTTGGACACGGAATAATGATCTTCAATCAGCGGCATGACTTCGCGCTGCAGAAAATCCGGGTAGCACTTTCCTTTGGGCTTCAGGACTCTCGGATCGAGCGACCGGTATGGGATGTATTCGCAAGCCCGAATCGGGGTATTGTCAATGCCGACAATAATGAGCGGTGGAATTTTTTGTTCGGTGATCAAACGCGCTGCGGTCTCGCCTACCTGCCAGTGCACTCCGGCAAACGCGGTAGTCGGGTCGAACAGATTCTGCCCGTCATTCAAATAAAGGACCGGATAGCGGGTCCCGTCCGAATCGTCGTAAGCCGGAGGCAGCCAAACCCGCAACAGTCGAGTGTTCCCGAAGATATGGCTGCGGAGCTCGTGCAACCACAGGTTGCTCTTCGAAACCGGCGCGCGAGCGACGACGGCAGGCTTGGTCTTCGGTTCTGGTTTTGGCGTGATGGGCCGGGGCATGAGGTGAGAAATCGGTTTTGTATCGGGGTACCGTTTCTAGCGAATCCCGAAGGATTTTATGAATTCGACGCGCGCCCTTTCTTGGGACTGGCTAATCGCTGCGCTCCTTCCACCAGACGAGCGCCGCCACAATCGCCGTAGTTGCAATCAACGCGAGCGAACTCAAACACAAAATACACCAGACTCCGAGCACCCGAGCTTCAATGTAGGTTAGATACAGAGCAAACGCCAGGCCCGCGGCAGAGGCGCCAAAAAGCATGGCCGGAGTCTCTCGCCGCTCGCGATACGCGATGGCCAGCCCCGCCAGCGCCGCGTACCCTAACATCCCGATGAGCGCGACCGGTATTCGGGCGATCGACGAATACTCGCTCCGGTTCACGATGTCGCAATTGAACGTCTGTCCGATATCGCAGTAGGCCGTCTTGGAGGTCGCGTAATGATGCTGCAGCGACACCGACGACACCACGATTCCGCCCAACGCCAAAAGGGCGACCAGATTCATCAGCCGCCGGGTGAGAACGGTCACGGCAGCACGCACCCCGTCCGGTCGCTCAGTTCGGGCAGGGAAAAAATCCGCTCCACTCGTTCGCCCGTCGGCGGAAACTGCCAGGTGGGGTAATGCGTCACATTCTGGTCTTTACAAACCTGCGCCTGTCCGTGCGGATCGCCTTTGATGCCGCACTCCACATAAGGAGCGTATTCGAAGGAAGCGCCGAACATTTCTTTTTGCTCCTGGCAATGCGGACACCACCACGCCCCGTACATTTTCACGCCGCGATCCGCCAAACAGCGCGCAAAACCATCGTGGATGTGCTGGCCACGATGGTCAAGATAGTAGACGACGCCAATCGCCGCCACGGCAAGTAGCGCAAACAGTGCAAGGCGCCTCCGTTTCGGGCTGAAAGCCTGGCTGCCCAGTCTTTCCTTTTGTCGTTCTCTTCGCTCTTGCGACATGGAAGTTTATATCACGAGCCGAGACGGGGCCTGGCCGGTCTCAAACCACCACCCGTAGCGCCGAGGGCAGCACGTCGATCGCCCGGCACTCGAGCGCGAGCACCTCGCCATCCACCATCACATCCACCGGACCGTCGAGTTGAAACTCCACTCGCCGAACCGACTGCCGCTCCGCCAGAGGATGCCTGGTGTGAGTGCCATCGTAAAGGGTCCTCAAATTCCGGATCAGCCCCAATCGCCCAATCGGCCCCCACCGTACGTACTCAATCAATCCATCATCGGTCGCCGCATCGGGTGCGATCATCATTGTGCCGCCCGTAAATTTACTGTTATTGAAAGTCAAAAACAAGCAGCGTCGCGCATCAAACTCCGGCTGCTCATCGAACCGTACTGGAAACGGGCGCCGACGAAGCCGCGCCAGACAAAGAAAAATAGACAACAGATACCCGAACTGTCCTAAACCCTGAAACCGGCGGTGCCGCAGCGCTGCCACGTCCGCCGCAAACCCCAGGCTCAGCAAATTGATGTAGTAGATCGCACCCTCGGTGTGGGTCACCCGCAAAACATCACAAGCCCGCGAACGCCCCGCCTCTAGAACCCGAAGAGCGTGTTCCAAACCGCTTTCACCGGCAGCGGGATCCTCGAAATCCCGCAGAAACGAATTGCCGGTGCCGAGCGGGAGAAATCCTAAGGTGGCGACCTCATCTGAGGACTGACTTGCGGTCAGCGAATCCGGAAACAGTCCGTTGACGATCTCATAGGAAGTCCCATCCCCGCCCACCGCAAGAAATCTCCGAAAGCCGCTTCGATAAGCCTCGCGCGCAATGTGCGTGGCCTCGCCCGCCGCGCGAGTCTTCGCCGTTTCGATCACAAGGCCCGCAGCGCGCAGCCGATCGAGCGCCGCTTCCACCCGCTCGCCGCAACGCCCGCCACCCGCCGCCGGATTAATAATGGCAAGAAAGGATTCGTTCACGCGTTAGCTCTCAGCTCTCAGTCCCCAGCTCTCAGGGAGTGCGATGGTTCCGTATGACCGACAGCCGATCGCGGACGGCTCCGAGCTTATACCCCGACCACCTCCGCTCGTGCCGCGACCGAGCCGATCTGCGCCGCCAGTTCTCCTCGCTTGACCTTCAGCGAGGCCGTCCGCGGAAAATCCTTGTTCCACAGCAGAGATCCGCCGACGCGCTTGTAGTCGGCGAGTCGCCGGTTCCGCGCCACAATCTCTTCGCGCAATCGATCGTCGAATTGCTGATTCTCGTCCAGTCGCACCACCAGCACCAGCATCTCGTCGCCGAGGATCTTCTGCGGCCACAAATAATTCGCCGCAAACACGCAATATTCCTTCACTCGCAAACCATCAAAAACCGCCTCAATGTCCTCGGGATAAACATTCTTCCCGCCCGCGGTGACGATCATATTTTTCTTGCGTCCGAAGAGCTGCAAATGTCCATGCCCATCAAAGCGCCCCTGATCGCCGGTCCGCAGCCAGCCTTCGACAATCGCCTGCGCCGTCTGTTCGGGATCATCCAGATAATGGGACATCACCGCGCGGCTCCGTACGGCCACTTCCCCGATCCCGTCGCCGTCCGGATTCAGCACGCGCACCTCGGTCCCGGGCAGCGGCTTGCCCACCGTGTCGGCGCGAAATGGGTTCAGATCGTTGAGCGTCACCGCCGTGCACGCTTCGGTAAGCCCATACCCGCACGCCACCGGAATTCCCAGATCGTAGAAGAACTGCAACGTCGAAGGGTCCGTAAACGCTCCGCCTACGATCAAGGCTCGCAGCTCTCCTCCAAATGCCTTGTGCACTTCGGGCAGCAGGCGCCGGCTCAACTCCATGTGCGGACGCCCGCGCGTCAGCAGTTTATTCAGCCCGATCAATCGGTCGAGCATCCACCGCTTGCGCGGTTTCAGTTCCTCGAACTTCGCGCGCAAGCCGCGCTCCAGATTCCTCAGCACCATCGGCACCAGGCTTACGTAGGTGATGCGATAGCGCACAAACGCATCGCGCACAAATTCCGGACGCAGCGTCCGCAAATGAACCACGCAAGCTCCGCACACGAACGGCCCGATAAATCCCACCATGAAATCAATCGCGTGATTGGTCGGCAGAACGCTTAAATAGCGCACGCCCGGCCAAAATGGATACCAGGCCGTCAGCGAAGCGCACTGCTCGAGGTAACTGTCGTGCGTCAGCACACATCCCTTGGGGCGTCCTCCGGTTCCCGACGAATACACGATGCAGGCGGTATCCTCGCGCTGCCGCGCCACAAACTGCGGCTCGCCCTTCCGCTTGAATTCTTCCCAGCGGTAAGCGCCCCGCAAGTCCGCTCCCGCCGGCGCTTCGGTCACCAGCACGATCTCCACCCTGGAGTTCGCAAATTCCGGTGACTGCGTGATCGCGCGCCACAGGTAAAATTCGACCACCAGAAAGCGCGCCTTCGAATGCGCCAGCAATTGCAGATGTTCCGTCGGGGTCAGTTTGTAATCCAGCGGAACCAGCACGCCGCCGCAGAAAAACATCGAATACGCCGAAATCAACCACTTCGACTGATTCGTCATGATGATCGCCGCGCGGTCTCCCGCCTTGAAATCGGCGTCTTCAAGTGCGCGGCATAGCGAACGCGCCATTTCCTTGAAGTCAGAGTAGGTCAGGCGCACCTTTTCGCGGTCTCGATCGGCCTCAATCAGGCAGGTTTCGTTCGGCCAGCGCTCGAGCGCATCCTTGAGCGCTGCACCCAGGCTGGCATATTGGCGGAGATCAAGCATTCAGAATTTTTGGCTCACCAAGGAGATCCGGGGCTAGCGCACGAGTTTTACCAGAAAGTAACCATAGGAGATTCTACAGCCGCGCCTGAATCCGATTCGCCAGCGTCCGGAAATCCGACACGCCCTGCAGTTCGTAGTCCGGCAACTCGATGCGGAAGTGATGCTCGAGGCGGGTGAGCAGATCAAGCGCCTGCAGGCTGTCAATTCCGAGCGTTTTGAAAAAATCATCGTCGGGCGTGAGTTTTTCCCGCGGCACCTTGAAATGCGCAGCCGCAAGATTCAGGATTTCGCCGAGCGTGTGATCGATCGTAGGCGCTGACATAAGCGTGCGTCCTTAAGACTGCAAACTACAAATTAAGGTAAATACGGCTGCACTCCCTGGTTCCCCACAAATTTCCGCAGCCCTTGTTCGACGGCGGGACGCGAATAGAGGTCGCAGAAGATATCGATCTCCCGCTTCAACTCCTCATACGGAATCGGCTTAACAAAGGCCTTCGCCGCCGCTGAGGTCCGCCGGTCAAATTTCCCGACTTGGCTGGCGGTAGCGCGGGCCAGGTGCAATGCCTCGCCCTCGGCAGCGATCTGGCTCACCAGGCCGATCTGCTGCGCCTTCATCACATTGAAGCTGCGCCCGGTGAGCAGCAGATCGCGCACCACTGCATTCCCCAAATCCCGCTTCAGTCGCGGAATCCCCCCGAACCCGGGAATGAGTCCGAGCCGCAGCTCCGGAAAACAGAAGCGTGCCATGCGGTCCGCAATGATAAGGTCGCAAACCAGCGCCAGCTCGAACCCGCCCCCAAATGTCACTCCATGCACCGCCGCAATCGTCGTAAGCGGCGTCTCATCGAGCGCGTTCATCACCCCATGAATGCGCTCCAAGAACTCTCGTACCTCGCTCAGGGCCGCATCTTTTTCCATCGTTTGTCCGCGCTCGAACAGCTCGCGCAAATCCGCGCCCGCGGAAAACCCAGCCTTCAAGGTTGAATGCACAATCAAGGCCTGCGCTTCGGTCGCCAATCCCGGGAGAGCAGAGGCGAATTTCTCCAACTCCTCGAGCGTGAGCGAACCGATCTCATTGCAAGGATGGCGATGCAACGCCAGTTCAATCGCCCCGTTCACGATCTGCCAGGAAAGCGTCTGCCCCTTAAATTCGTTCATGCGGTTTTCGCTGCCGGATTCTTCGAGCCGTCATACATGGCATCAATTTCATTTCGAAAGCGTTCCGTGATCAGGTCGCGCTTCAGCTTCCCGTTGGCCGTCAGCAGGCCGCTCTCGATGGTGAACGCCTGCTCGACCAGATGAAACGCCCGCACCTGCTTGTAATGGGGCAGGCCCGGATTCACAAGATCCAACGCCTCCTGAGTTTGCTCGCCGCTCACTCTGCCGGTGATCAGCGCCGCCAGATATCCGCGCGCATTCCCCACCACCACGACTTGGCTCGCTGCCGGCAACTCTTCGAGAATCTTGTCCTCGATCGGCTCGGGCGCGATATTATGCCCCGAACCAAGAATAATCAGGTTCTTGATGCGGCCGACAATCTTCCAGTTCCCGTTCTGGTCCACTTCTCCCTGATCGCCGGTATGAAACCAGCCGTCGCCCAATACCTTCGCCGTCTGCTCCGGACTGTTCCAGTATCCCGGGAAGATATTCGGTCCGCGTACCACGATTTCCGCGTTCTCCGCGATCCTCATCTCAATGCCCGAAATCGCCGGCCCCACGCGTCCTGGAGTTACCGGCACATCGGGGTCGTCCATGGTGCAGATCGCGGTCGTCTCGGTGAGTCCGTAGACCTGCAAAACCGGAATGCCCAGCATCATAAAAAACTGTTGAGTTTCTGAACCGAGCGGGGCGGAGCCCGAAATCAGAGCGCGCAGCCTGCCGCCAATCATCTTCTTGCGAATCGTAGGAAACACGAGTCGGTTCGCCAGCCCGAGCCAGAAGCGGTCCCGGGCGCGTGATTTGCCCTCCAGCCGCCGTACCCATGCCCCCTTCGCTTTGCCGTACACCCTCAGCGGGACTCCACCGGTCTTCCACAGCTGCTCATCGACCGCCTTGCGCATACGTTCGAGCAGCGCGGGAACATTCAGAAAATAATCCGGCGCGGCCTGCCGCATCTCCGCGGCAATCTTCCCCAAGTCGGTGTTCAACGTCAGCTTGCTGCCACGCAGCAGAGAGGTCAGCATCATGATCCAGGAGCCCGCGAAGCAAAGTGGCAGGTAATGAAATACCGCATCCTGGCCGGGCCGCTTTTGCATCAGCTGATCGAGTCGGGCCGATGTGCAACCCAGCATGAATCCGACGTTGCCCGCGTTGAGCATCACCCCCTTCGCCTGGCCCGACGTGCCCGAGGTGTAGATGATCGTCGCCACATCTTCTTGGGCGACCGTGAGCGCCCGATCCTCCACCGGCCCTCGTCCCGCGGTAAAAACGTTTTCAAAGCAGAACGAGGGCGGCGCTTCGCGCCACGCCTCGACGATCGCATCGGCCAGCGATTGCTCGCCGCATGCAATCACCGACGGCCAGCAATCTTTCATCATCGCGACCAATTCAGCCGGCGCCTGTCGAGCGTACAGGGGCACGACCGTCAAGCCCTCGGCCATGATGGCCAGATCCATGGCCACCCACTGCATTGAGTTATGAGCAAGCAGCGCGCATCGATCGCCCTTCTTGAGTCTCAACCGCCTCAGATAAGCGCGGGCCCCGAGCACCCGAGCCAGCAACTGCCGCGCCGTGAGCGAAGCCACCTGCCCGTCGCGCATTTCCTGGAGCACCACGGCATCGCCGCTGCGCTCGAGACTGCGAAAGATTTCGTCGAGAAAGGACATGCGATTGCTTTGAATTTCGCTTGCTATGAAGTGGAGATTTGAAAACTGCAGCTACCCGTACGCTTCTACCAGTTGTTTCAACCCGTCACTCATGGGCGGCAGATAATCCTCCCAGCTCCATTCTCCGCGGCGCGTGGGAAACTCCGGATACCGGCGCAGCACTTCTTCTTCGAAATACACTCCCATGCGAGCCATCAATTTCAAATTCTTCACCACCGTCCGCGCGATCCCGTCGGCAATCCGCTCGCCTTCGCGACCCAGAATTTCGAGCGCCGCCAGGGTTCGCGCCTCCAGGTCCGGATCGTCCACATTCATCAGCAATTCCTGATGCCCGCGCTCGTTCATCAGATTGCGGATGCGCTCGTCCATGGTGATCCCCGCCGAGGCCACCAGCGCCGGCATCGAAGTCACAATTCCGTGATAGCGCGAGGACAGCATCAGGCGGCAAGCCCGCAAAATGCTGACCAGTTGATACATGTTGTAGTCGTCCGAGGTCAGCACCGGAACCCCGCCCAGCTTCTCCGAGATACGCCGGCAGGGCCGGGCATCCATACGCTCGGTCGCCGCCAGGATCACGAACACATTTTCTGTCTGCCGGAACGCGGCCACCGCATTGGCGATCGAACTCAAATAATGTTCGTAAGCACGATCCGCCTCCGGCCCGGAATTGTGAAAATAGGGCCCGCGGTAGTGGCTCGCCTGGTATGCGCCGGTCAGGCTGTGCAGCGCGGCCTTCGCCACCGAGGCCTTCACCGGCCACTCAAACGGATTGATCGGACACACCACCAGCACCGGCGTCTTCCCATCCCAGCCCACCTCGCGCAACGCCTTCTGCCCATACTCGGCGCCCAGCGGCTCAAACGTCCACGCCGTGTCCGTGCCCAATTCCGTCGGCACCCCCAGCTCGCGCAGGATTTTCCGCGATTCGTCATTGCGCGTGATCACCAGCGAATTCCTGCAATAGCGTGCGCACATTTTCGCGACGAGCGGATCCATGGGTCCCGCCTCCGCGCCATAGCCGATCGACAACTTGTTCTCCGCTGCCGCAATGCCGAGCGACCCGATCATCATCGTAGCCAGCGCGTTCGCGAATTTCGATTTGAACATCGACCCTTCGCACGCCACCACGCCGTGATGTTTCGGGACTTCCTTGGCTAAAAACGGAGGGAAAATATCCGGTAGCCGCACCTGCGACGTCCCCTCGAAATATCCGCGTGAGCGGTCGAAGTTAAAAGTCATCATGCTGAAGTCAACCTGGTTCGGCCCAAGAATCCGCCGGATCTGCCGCAGCATTTCTTCGACGCGCACGTCCGACCCGGTATTGCGCGTCCCGTTGTAGCCCGCGAACAACAGTTTCAATCTCTCGCCCGGTTGCCAGGGCTCGCCCTTGCCCATCATCCACTGAACTTTCTTCCCTTCGATGATGCTCGAGACCCAGGCTTCCAGAAAGAAGTCCATCATGCGGCAGACCCTCCTGCCCGGGTGCTCTCCGGCCAGGCTTGATATGGATATTCAAAATTATGTTCGCGGCTGAACCGGAGCAGCGGAAAGCTGTATTCGGAGAACGGCACGGGCTTGCGTCCGATCTCCTTGGTGACCCGGGTGTTGTCGAACAACGTATTCCAGGTCAGATAGGGCAGGAACACCTTCATCAGCGCCGCCCCGTGGCCAAGCGGTCCCTTGCGTTTGGCGAGCGTGTGGACGATCGAGCCGAAGGGGCGCTCGAGGATCGGCAAAAACAATGGCCCGCTCCGGTCCTGCGCCGCGGCCAGCGCCTTGGTCAATTCTCGAAACGTCTCGGAATCGTTGCCCGAAGAAAGATGATAGGTATCGTGCTCCGGATTCGCCTTCATATGTAAGGTCGAAATCGCATCCGCAACGAAATCCACATTCACAATGTCGATCTTGTCATGCGGACGAAAAGGCAGCGCCGGCAGTCCCGCCAGAAAAACGAACGAGCGCACCATGTCGAACTGAGTCGTCTGGGGATACCGACTGTCTCCCAACACGATGCTCGGACGAAAAATCGTCAGCGGTACGTCGGGCAGCAACTCGCGCACCATGTGCTCGCAGAATTTTTTCGTCCTGGCATAGGGATCGTAATCCGACCGTTCCCACTCGATCGACCGGTCTTCGAGAACAACTTCGTGGCTGCGCTTCCCCGCCACCGCCACGGTACTCACATTCGAAAACCGCCGCAGGCCGTGATAATACTGCGATTGCCTCGCCAGTTGTACCACTTCAAGCGTCCCGCGCAGATTCACGTTCAAGCAACTCTTTTCCGACTTCCGGTTCAGTGAAGCCGCGCAGTGGATCACCGAATCCGTGGTATGGACCAGCCGGTCGTAATCGCCCGGTTCGAGTCCAAACTGGGGCAACGTGAGATCGCCGCGGAAAATCCGTATCTTCGCCTGCAGGTATTCAAAAAAACGTGGAAACGGCAGGTGCAGCTGCAAGGCCTGCCAAAGCCGCAGTTCCGCGTCGCGCGGGTCGCGCCCACGCACCAGCAAATTCAGAGTCGTATCGTGCTGATCGAGCAGATTCGCGGCGACGTGCGCGCCGATGTACCCGGTCCCACCGGTCAGGAATATTGCCACGTTGCTCCGTTCGTCCCGGTTTTCATGGCATCGCCAGCTTCGCGCGTGATCGAAGTCCCGGTTGTCGGCGGCGGCATCTGCAGCACCCGCGGCTCGCGTGCTTCGAGCGGCCGTCCCTCAATCAGCGGATAGGTCCATCGTCGCAACGCCGGAATATGAATGTCGATCCAATACTCCCACCAATCCAGGCCCGCCGTGTCATACCCGAAACTTTCTTTCTCTTCCGGGATCAGAGCCTGCGACAACTTCTCCACATTATCCGCGACAAAATCATGCTCGTTGAGCAGAATAAAGGGTTCGAACAGCTGCACCAGTTTCTCCACACGCTCCAGGTTGCGCTCGGTTTTCGCCAGCGGCTTGGTCATCGAAGAGGGCAGCGGAGACATCACCCGCTGAATCGACTGGACAATCATTTTCTGCGCCGGAGCCGACATGCGGTTGTAACGCTCTTTCGAAACCGGAATCGCATCCATGCGCAACCGCAGCCAGTATTCCAGACCCTCCTGCGCGCGGTAATGACGCCGGTGGCCGAGCGAAGTCAACTCAATCGACCGCCCCATGTCGCAGGGATTGGTTACCGACGTCGCCAACTGGTACAGGGGATCGTGCCGCCGCTCGACCAGCGCCGCTCCGATCAGCGTCATGCCGGCGCACACCGCATCCACCGGAATGATGTCCAGCCGCTTGCGTTCGTTCGAAGGTAACTGCCGGAACGAGGTCCCCAGCAGATACGAGAGCGAGGCCGAAGTGTTGATTCCTTCATTCCAACCGCGAAACGGCTTCTCGACCGAAGTCTCGACAATCGAGGGACGCACAATCGCAATCGGCAGTCCCGCGCCATCTTTTGCAATCAGCGATTCCGCCAGGCTCTTGGTGAACGTGTAAGTATTCGGCCAGCCCAATTCTTGCGCCCGCCGGGTCGCTTCTTCCGTCAGATAGTTTTTCAGCCAACGCACCCGGTTTTTTCGAATCTGATTCTCGAGCGCGTGACCGCTCAGCCCCTTGGCCGCGTGCTCTTTTCCGATCGCCTGCTTCTTGAGTTCCTCGGTGACTTCCGGTCCCTCCGCTCGGGTTTCCGCCGACTTCACCAACTCATGCAGTCGATGCCACTCCCTTTCCGCGTTGAAGTCCTTCAAGTGCGAGGGGATGTAGTTGGGACGGACCCGCTCGCTTACGCGACCATCGCGCTGACCGGCTACATAGCAAGTGGAGAGATGCAGCAAGGCGGCGTGATCCGACGCGCGAATGAATTCAATCAGGTGATGCGTCGAATCCACGTTCACCGCCAAAGCGTCCCGGAGATCGGGATTAAAATCCGTCAGCCCCGAACTGTTGATGATCAGATCCAGATCCGTGCGCAAGCGCGCGGCCGTCTCTGAATCCAGCCCCACGCCGGGCTGCGAAACATCGCCCTCGACCACCTCGATCTTTTCCGCCAGCAGCGCACCCAGCCGGTCGCCGTATTTTTCGAACACGGGATCGAAAACCGGTGATCCTTCAATCATCTTCTCAAAACGCTTCCGCGCCGGACTCGACTTCTGCCGCCGGATCAGCAGATAGAGCTTTCCAATCTCGGGCAAATCCATCAGCGTATTCGCCAGCCACACCTTGCCGATAAATCCAGTGACTCCGATCAGCATGACGCGCTTTCCACTCAGCGCTTTGCGCACCGAGAACGGCGCGCGATGGCGCTTTTCGTCAAAATACACAATCGGACGGACTCGCGGCGCCTCGACCCGCACCGCCGGCACAATCGCCGACGCCAGCGCCTTCGGACCGCGCAACCCCAAAGCCCGCACCCAACGCGCCGGGCTCTGTTGCCCGTCCGGCCCCGCTTCACGTATCCGCGCAAACAACCCGCGCGGCCGGATCACCGGACTGAGCAGCCGCCCGGTCGCAACCCCATCGCGGAAATCGAGGCGGTTCGCAATGATCCACCGCACCCCAAGATGCCGCGCCAGCGGCCGCATCACGTGTTCCAACCCCTGGCTCACCAGAACCACATCCACGCCGTTAGCCTGCAAGGCCTTAAGGTGCCGCACGCCTTGTTCCTTGAGCAGTGGCTTCAGTTTGTATTCGAATTCCTCTTCGCCCAGCAGATCGAGCCGGTCGCGCGTGATCCCGCGCAGCACGGCATGCACAATTCGAGTGGCGGCGACCCGGTTTGCCGCATACAAAAATGGCCGCAGCAGCGCCATCAGAAGCACCAGGCTGCGGCGCACCGCCCGCGCGATAAACGTTTGGCTGTTCCAGGTAAAAAAGGCGATTGGACGAACCGTGGTGAGTTCGAGCAGGCTTCCCTCCACCCGCCAGTACACCGGCGACGAAGGCCGCGAACGAGGAGCCGGCGAAACGATCGCGGGAGCCTCAACTGGGGTCATGCAAGTGTCCGACGGCACGCCAGTTGCCGACGCTCCAGCGCCAAACGAGGTCCGCCCTCGATCGAGATTGCTCACAGGTTCCATGAATCAGTATTCCGATTGCAACATGTTGCGAAACAAGCTTCAGACAAGGTTCAGACCAGACAACGTCCCGACCCAACGTTCTCCAGGCTCGCCCCCCCAGGAAACAGGGCTAAGACCCCTATTTTAACCTCTCCCCGCCAGGGGGCGGGAAATAACCGCAAGCCAGTTTTCGGCGGGCTCAGCCCGCCCGTTCCGTCAGCATACATCCCAATCCTTCCCGAAATTCCCGCCATTCTCGCTGAAAACCCCCACCACCTTGAACCCGAATCGCCGATCGAATGCCTCGCTCGCCCCATTCGGACGACAGATCCCGCCACAAAGCGGCGATCCGAGCCAGATCGCCACCTTCCGCCGTCCGAATCCGCGTCTCGCTGATCGGCCCCCTCCGACAAAAAGGTGCCCGCTGCCTGCGGCCCTTCGATTGCTTCCGAAACTACCGCACAACCCACCCCACGACCGCTGCCGCCGCAATCAGCCATGCCGGGTTCACACGAAGGCCAAGCAGCACGATCAAGCTCACGGTGAACACACCGAGCGTAGTCCGGTCGACAATCGAAGCCTTCCCCAACTGCCAGGTCACCACGGCCATTAATGCGAGCGACCCCGCCACCACTCCATCGAGCGCAGCCGCCGCCACTGGCGATCTTTTCAGACGCGGAATCAGCGGCCCGCTCACTGCTACCAGCACGAACCCCGGCAAGAAGATTCCGACCGTCGCCACCACCGCGCCCATCCACCCCGCCACTAGGTACCCGATGAACGTCGCGGTGGCGAACACCGGGCCAGGCGTGAACTGGCCCACCGCGACCGCGTCAAGCAACTGCTTGTCGGTCAGCCAATGCAGACGCTCCACAAACTCGGTCTGCAGGAATGCCAGCAAGACATATCCGCTGCCGAACACCACCGACCCGATTTTCAAAAATGACAGAAACAGCCGACCGAGCACGGCCGGAAAAGGCGCGCCCCCGGCCGCCGCTGCCAGAGATCCGACGACCTTCGAAAGCCCGATTATTTTCGGAAAACCTAGAGCGCCCGCGGCCAACAGCCGATTCCTTATCGCCGGAGCAGCTGCCGATAGCAAACCGGCCAACAGCAGCACCAGAATCGGACCGAGTCCTAGCAGGCTCAGCCCCGCCGCCAGCAGGGCAATCACCGCCAGTCGACCCGTCCGCAGTCCCGTCCGCCCGAGCTTCCCGAGCGCCTGGATGACGATTGCGACCACCGCCGGCTTGATCGCGTAGAGCACGCCTTCGGCTTTCGGAAGCGACCCGAAGCGCACATAGGCCCAGGCAATGACCGACACCATTGCGGCCGCCGGAATGATGAAGCAACAGCCCGCCACGATCAGACCAAGCCAGCCGCGCTTCAGCAGCCCCACAAAAATCGCGACCTCGGTCGAACTCGGGCCCGGAATCAGATTCGCCGTCGCCAGCCGGTCGAGAAATTCGGCCTCGGTGATCCAGTTCCGTCGCCGCACGAATTCCTCTTCCATCATCGCCAAATGCGACGCCGGCCCGCCAAATGCAATCGTGCCCAGCTTTAGGAAAACCAGGGCAATCTCGCCGAGTGAAACCTCCCGCATTTCGAGCGACTCATCCATAGCGTGTGGAGCGCAGGCGCAGGCGCCCGCGAACTTGCCGCCGAAGCGACAGAATTCGAGATTACCGCAAACTGGGCAGGCAACAATTGGTAGGATGGTTCACTGCACAAATGGCGTACCCACCGGCAAAGGAGCCGGCGCTCTGAATACGCTCACCTTATTCGGGTTGTTTGCGGTGACCGCGATGCTGGTCACCTACGCGCTCGAGAACCGCAGCACGTGGTTCATCCTGGCGTTTGCCGCCGCCTGCGCGCTCGGTTCGGCGTATGGCTTTCTGCAAGGCGCGTGGCCCTTTGGAGTGGTCGAGGCGATCTGGTCGGTCGTGGCCATCCGCCGCTGGCGCCAGGCGAAGAAATAAATGAAGTGGAAGCCCCGCGTAGGGGCAGCCGCCCCCGACTGTCCAGGCGAGCCCAGCTGGCCGCCGTCGAATGCCCGGCCTCAGAGTTTGTTAAGCCCGTCGAGCGCGGCCACTTTATACGCCTCCGCCAGGGTCGGGTAGTTAAATACCGTATCACGAAAATATTCGATGGACGCTCCCATCGTCAACACCGCTTGTCCGATGTGCACGATCTCCGCCGCACGATCCCCGATGATGTGTACGCCCAGCAATTTCAGCGTATCCGGATCAAACAGAATCTTCAGCAGACCCTGATCGTCGCCGAGCATCTGCCCTTTCGCCAGCTCCGAGTAGCGCGCCAGCCCGCTCTCATAGGGAGTCTTGTTACGCGTCAGTTCTTCCTCGGTCGCGCCCACCATGGAAATTTCCGGAATGGTGTAGATGCCGTAAGGGATCAAATTCGGCAGCATTCGGCTGGGCTTGCCGAACATGTGACAACCAGCCAGCCGGCCCTGCTCCATGGCAGTACTCGCCAACGCCGGAAAGCCGATCACATCCCCGGCCGCGTAAATGTGCGGGACCGCGGTCTGAAAGTGCTCGTTGACCGCCAGTTTGCCGCGTCCGTCGGCTGTCAACCCCGCCGCCTCGATTTTCAGTTTGTCACTGTTCGCTTGTCGTCCGATCGTATAGAGCAGCGCCTGCCCGCGAACTTTCTTTCCGCTCTCCAGGGTCGCGAAAACCTTGTCGCGCTCTTCGTCGAAACCAACCGTCACCACTTTTTCACCGACGCGAAAAACCGTTCCCAGTTGCCGCAACTGGAAACACAGGCTTTCGATAATCTCCCGATCGACAAAGTCGAGCAGAGTCGGACGCTGGTCGAGAAGCGTCACCTTCACCCCGAGCGCGGCGAACATCGACGCATATTCGAGACCGATGATTCCCGCCCCCACCACAATCAACTCGCGCGGTATCTCCTCCAGGCAGTGCACCTGATCCGAATCGAAAATCCGCCTGCCGTCGACCGGAATCCCTTCGATGTGCGCCGGCCGGGTCCCGCAGGAAATCAGGATATTTTCCCCGTAGACCTGTTGCACTCCTTCTTCGTTCACAATTTCGATCGTATGCGCGTCGACAAAATGAGCGTCCCCGTCGAGCGCGTTCACGTAATTTCGCCGCAGCTGCGCCTTGATTACGTCCACCTCCCGCGTCATGACGGCGTTGGCGCGAAGCACCAAGTCCGACATCATGATCCGGTCCTTCACCACGTAACCGCGTCCGTAGAAGGATCGCTGCCGCAGGCCGCTCAGGTAGAGCACCGCTTCCCGCATCACCTTGCTCGGAATCGTGCCCGTATGAACGCAAACCCCTCCCATGGTCAAACGGCGGTCGATGATGGCGACTTTTTTGCGCATCTTCGCCGCGCAAATTGCGCCCTTCTGTCCCGCCGGACCGCTTCCGATGACCACCAGATCGTACGCGTTAGCCTGCATCAATGGGCGCCTGCCCGCAGCAAGAAACTAGCATCTTTCGAACTCGGTGCAAAAGGTAACTTTGGTATCGAATGCAAAATTAAAACGTCGTTAACAAATGCGAAATCAACCGCGAACCTGGGGCCCAGACACTTCCTTCGACTTCGCTCAGGAGAGGTCTGGTCCGCGAAACGGTATCCTAGCCATTCAGCCTCCATCCCGACCTTCGGCGAAGCCGACGGGAAGGGATCCGGGGCTCGCCGCAACCTGCAGACGACTTCACTTCATGCAAAACGCAACAAGGGTCCGACCGCGCGTCCCGCGCGCCTTCTCCACTTTCTCCAGCAGCTTCGATTCCAGGTCATCAGGATCTTGGTTCGGGTCCGTGACCATCTCGCAGGCTGCAATCTGCTCATCGGTCGCCCCCCGATAACAGAGTTCGCAGACGCCCAATCCGTCTTCCGATCGCAGCGGCGGTCCAAAAGTGCGGCACGCGATCGGCCGAGCACCGTAGAGCTCGCACAGTCCGGTGTCCGGATCAAGCACCGGGCACACCTCATCATTCGCAAATTCCTGAAAGCGCTCATCTGCCTCTGGACCTTCGTCCAGCACGCCCGTTTTCGCGTTCCCCGGGAACTCCGCCGCCAATCGCTCGAACGAGGCGCGCGCCCGCACGCGAATCCGGCCCGCGCGCTCTGGGGCCGTGTTTTCAAGGCGAGCCAGTCCCTGCTGCAACCGTGCCGCGTCCAGTTGGTTGATCGCAAACACACCCACGCAGCACTGTGTGCATCCCGGACGACACACCAACCACTCGCCACTGCGCCGAGCCGCATCGGCCAGAGCTGTATCCACAATCTGGATCAGCGTCCGATCCCCGCCCGGCAGTCGCCGTAACGACATTTCGGAAGCATACCGCATCGCCCGACCGACAGGGAGGGTGCGGACACCCACCCGGAATGAAGGGACAACCCGGAAAAGAAAAAAGAGAATAACCGGAATCGTCCCTCCTCACGCAAACTGCAACCACAGGAGACGACGACCATTTGCGGCCGTATCGTGATTGATATCGCCAGTACTCTCGGTAAGGATTCCTGGAGCTGGTTTCGTAAACCCGCTAGAAAACAAATTTTGCGCCCAATTGCACGCGGCGAGGCGGATCAGCACTCACCACTTGGCCGAAGGTCGTACCGAGATTGGCGATGTTGCCGTCTACCGATTGCGCTCCGAAGAACTGTGCGTGATTGAAAATATTGAAACCCTCCACCCGAAATTGCAGCGACTTCGATTCCGTCAGACGCACGTTCTTGAGCAGCGCCATATCGTAATTGTCCATCCCCGGACCGTGGAAAAAACGCCGCCTGGCCGTGCCCGGCGTGCCCAGGACGTTTTCGCTGAATTGCGAAGAGTCGAAGTACGGACGCCCGTTGCGCGGATTGTGATTCAGGCCGAGAGAGCCTCCTGCGTAATCCGGTTCATCAACCCCAAAGTTGTTGATGCCATTCGGTTCGGACCCGAGGAGAGAATTGTCACCGTAGTTGATCAGAGTCACGGGCAGACCCGAACTGAACTGGGTTATCCCGGAAAGCTCCCAGCCCTTGGTCCAACCGTTCGAAGCGTGGAATACGCGCTCGAAGGGAAGCTGGTAGCTGTAGCTGACTACAAAGTTATGCTCTACATCAAACGAGGACAACCCCTTGCTGAGTGCGGGATCGAGCGGATTCACCGCTTCCCCAACGTTCGAAGATTGGTCTTGCGATTTGCTATAGGTGTATCCGGCGAGCACATCCAGACGCCGGCTATGGTGGCGCAAGGTCACTTGCAGGGAGTTGTAATTGGAATTTCCGATGGTCGTCTGGTTGGCGTTGCTGCCGAAATTAGAGCCGAGCGGCCCCCGCGTGCCCTGGTACACCGTTCCCCTCGAAGTGATGTAAGTCGTGTCTTCGCCGAAGGGACCGCACGGAGTTTGTCCGGGTGCGAGGTTGGCGGGATTGCTGAGAGTCAGGCACAGCGCCGGATTGCCGGGGTTCGCTTCCTCGAGCACCAGCTGCCGATGCCCCTGGTTGCCAACGTAGCTCACACTAAGGACGGTGTTCGCCCCAAAGCCCCGCTCGAGCGAGAGCATGTATTGCTCGGTGTAGGGAATGCGATTGTTGGTGGAATAGTTTGGCAGGCCGGTGATCGGCTCGAACTGGGACCAGTCAACGTTGGGGTCGGGGTGGCTGGCGCTCGAGTTCAACGGAGCGAGTGTCACCGGAAAATATTGGCCGAGATTCTGGCCGTTCGATGCCGTGATAAAGGGCGTCGAGAACAAAGGCGGCGCTGGACTTGTATAAGTCGTGCCGTAAGGAGCGTTCGCGCTCATCACGCCGATCGTGAGGGCTTCAATCGCCGTGTAGAAGATTCCATAGCTTGCCCGGATGCTGGTCTTGCCGGCACCGCCCAGTATTTTTGCGAACAAACCATCGCCCGAAGCGCTGGGCGAATAAGCCAAGCCCACGCGCGGAGCGAAATCGTGATTGCCGGGAGGCGCCAATGTCCGCGACACTCCTGGGTCGGTGGGATAAAGGATGCCGGCGGGCGCTCCGGGAAACACGACCGACTGCTGCCCCGGAATAAAGGTCGCGATCTGATTGTACTTCTCGTACCAGGGCTCGATCCGGTCCCAGCGCAGGCCGTAATTCAGCGTGAGGTTGTGCCTCACCCGCCAGCCATCCTGGGCGTAAATGCCCACATACCGGTTGCGCCCGTAAAACGGTTGCAGCTGACTCTGGTTGTATTGGCTGGGAATTCCCAGCAGGAAATCTGCGAAGTCGGAACCTGTCTCCGTCCCAAAAAACAGAAAGCTGCCATTAAACTGCGCGATCGCATTCACGTTGACTTGATCGTAATGGAACTCTCCCCCGAATTTGAGAGTGTGGGTTCCGACTACTTTGGAAAAATTATCAAGCCACTGGAAGGTGTTTTCAACCTGCCTCAGTTCATTCGTATTGGTGCCGATGGTATAGCTGTTCAAGCCAACACTTTCCACTCCTTCGGTGCTCGGAGACAGCGCCACGATTCCCGGAGTTCCTTGCCCCACCTCGAATCCCTGGGAGGCCAGACTGACGCCCACTCCACCGTCGGGTTTGCCGAGGTCATTGGCGTTGCGCAGATAGCTAAAGCGTAACTCATTCACGGCAGACGGGCTGAGCGTTTTCGTGTCGCCTAAGGCAAACATTTGCGCCCGCCCGGTATAGAGAGCGTTGAAACCCGGAACGTTCGCTCCGCCTTGCGCAATCGGGTAGGGATCGTTCTGCGACCAGTCGTCGAGAAAGTAGTACGCAGACATCAGCCCCCAGCGCGTGCTGGCATCAAGCCGGTAGGCGCCTTTGTCGTCGCGCAAGGTCGTGTTGTAGGCGGAACTGGAGAATGTGCCGTTTGCATTATTGGACCCGGGAATATATTTCAAGAGGTTGGTTGCAGGAGCGGACCATGCCTTCTCGGGGATCACGGCTCCGGGAAGAACACATGGATTGAGGCCGCCGCTGGTGCAGCCGGGCGTGTAGTAATTCTCCCCCGCGGAGACTGTATACCCCAGCTTCTGCGAAAGCAGTCCGGCCCAATAGGAGCCGCTCACCGTGGTGGGGATCGGGTTTCCATTGGCGTCTACGGTCATGAACGAACTCGCCAGGTCGATCAGATTGCCCGTCCGATCCTCGGCCGAGGGGACTGAAATCTCCGGCGTATCAAATCCCTGCGTCGATCGCGTCCCCTGATAATCGCCGAAGAAGAAGACGCTGCTCTTTCGGATCGGGCCCCCGAACGTCCCGCCAAACTGGTTCTGATTGAATGCCCCACGGGTCGGAGAAAAATAGTTACGGGCATCGAAATTCGTGTTGCGCAGAAACTCGAACGCGCTGCCATGGAATCCATTGTTGCCCGATTTCGTGACCACGTTGATCTGGCCCCCGCTGAACTCGCCGTATTCCGCGTCAAAGTTGTTGGTGATGATTCGGAATTCATCGATGGAATCGAGGTTGGGAATGATCGCCGTCCCCATATTCACGTCCTCTTCCACATCGCTTCCGTTCACGATAAAGCTGTTGGCAAATTCTCGTTGGCCGTTGATCGAGATCGTGCCGGGATTCAAATTTCCGGAGGGAGAGAGCGCACTCGCACCCACGTCCTGCACGGTTTCGGAGGTAATGGAGGTGACCGGCGCAACTCCCGGCTGAAGGGATAGTAAATCCGTATAGCTCCGCCCAATGAGGGGAACCGCCGTCATCCGCTCGCCGCTGATGACCTCGCCCATCTGTGTGCTCGTCGTTTCAACCTGGAGCTGGTCTTCCACGACCGTCACCGCGTCGGACATCCCGCCCACACCGAGAACGGCGTCCACCGTCAACGCGCTGTTCGCATCGATGGTGACGCCGGTGCGTCGATAGGGCTTGAAACCTTGCTTTTCGATCGCCACGTTGTAGCGGCCCACCTTGAGTTGCGGAAAGGAATAAAAGCCGCTTCCATTGGTCGTGACCGTCGCTTGAACTCCGGTATCGATGTTCGTAGCACTCACGGTTGCGTTCGGAACCACCGCGTCGCTGGCATCCTTTACCGTTCCGGACACACTCCCCCCGACTCCCGCCCAAGAATTGACGGCGACGAGAATGAAAGTCGCAAAAAATAGACACGAGGCAAAACGCCTCGAGGCGCGGGAAAAAGTGCAGTCCCACTTCTGTTTTCTGCCACCCATGCTCCCGTTCTCCTTGTAAAACCTGTGCCCGTCTTCCGTCTATCGTCAAGTTGCGAACGAGTCGCAACTGGATCGCTAAAAAACCGGTTAGTTGCCGTTTTTCCGGCACTGTCTGCAAAATCCGCCCATCTCGAGACGCGCCACCCGGATCTGAAAGCCGCTTTTTGCGGCCATCTCCTCCTTCAGTTTCTCGAAAGAAGAACTCGCGTATTCCATGATGGCGCCACATCGGAAGCATGCCATGTGGCAATGGTCGCGGTTCGTCTTGGCCTCGTAATAGTGCTTCTCGCCCTCGATGTGCATCAGATCCAGCTCATCGATCAAACCGTGCCCTTTCAACAATGCAATCGTTCGATAGACCGTGGCGCGGTCGATCTCCGCATCCCGTTTCCTGGCAATGTCCAGAAGCCGGGCGGCATCGAGGTGCTTCGGCGAGTCCTGGATAATGTCCACCAGCAGTCGCCGCTGCGTGGTAATCCGAACTCCCCGTGCGGCCAGTTCCTTCATCAGCGACGGTCGCGTAATCGTGCTGCGGTCGTTCGATCCCCCAACTTGCGATCTTCCCAGCTGCGACTCAGTCGCAACTACGGCGGTGCCGCGAATTTCATTATCCTTTTTCATTTGCAACTAAGTTGTTAATTTGCAGCTAAGGCGGAACTGTCATTGGACTGCATTCGCACCCAGCTGTCAAGGCGGCGTGATTCTGCACTGCGCACGTCGATCGTAGCCGTGGCAAGAACGAAGTACAAACCACGGGCCGCTTCTTTTGAGCGGCCGAACACTTGAAGCCCGGCAACTCTAGTCTCCCGCCACCGGCTCCCTGACTTGGTCGCTCTTGTTGGCGGTGCCGTTCCCGTTCACCGGAGCAAGAGCCGAGGTGATCGCGCCGAGCGGAATGAATCCACCTTCATTCGACGTTGCCGGCTTCTCTTTCAGAACAACCTCCCGATAGAGCTGTGCCATGCGCGCGTCATACGCCGCGTCGTTCTTGACCTTGCTTTGCTGAACCTTGTTGCTCTCCGCTTTGCTATCACGGGCCCGCTTCTTTTCTTCGCGTGCCGTCTTCGCAATCCCCAGCTTGTCCAGGTCGTGCTGCACTTCGTGGGTCACGATCTCTTCCCGCAGGTACAGTGCGTGATCCTTGTCTTCCATGTTGACTTTCTTGCCGCCCGCGAAGATCTCGTGACGACCATGCTCTTCGTACCATTTGGTCAGGGTCGAAGTCATGTGCATCTTCTCGATGATATTGCGCCAGCCGACGCCGGTGTTGTAGGCGCAGAAACTGATCTCGCCTTCCTGCGTCGCATAAGGAATGATGCACTGCTCGGTGCGCCGGAAGTCATAGTTGAATAGATCCTGGAACCACATCCCCGCGATGAACAGGAAATTCCACCGATCCTGACGCCGCTTCATCACGTCCTCAATGGTCCGGTCCGGACCAACCTTGCCGTAGTTCCTTCCCGTGGCATTGAAGTTCTTGTCGAACTTCTTGAGCAGGTCCATCAATTTGAAGTGAGTCGGAGACTGGAACGGATCGTAGTTCTTCATCAAACAAAGCGCCATCCCAAAGGCAGTCCAGAATTTGGAACGAGCTGCATCGTTAACCTTGGCAATGTCTTTCGCCAGCTGATCGCCCTTCAAAAAAGCAGTAACCGGGACCGCTTCCTTGGTTTCCTTATCAATCATCATCGCCATTCCCGTACCGCAATTCGGATGGCAGCCACAAGAGAGTTGGCCCCAGTCGTTGTTGGAATCCTGGGCATGCATTACATCGGCCCAGTCGGAAAATGTGCTCATGAAGCTGATGGGGTACCAATCGCGGGCCGGGACCCCGAAACCGGTTTGATTCTTCACGTCGTGCGCCAAGTGGGCCAATGTGTAACGCTGTGCTTGGCGGCGTTCGTCGGTGATGGCTTCGTCGCGACCTGTAAAGCTGACCGGCTGGAAGCTCAGGAATCCGATCTTCTTCGGATTGTCGAGCGCAAATTGAATGATGCGTCCGACCTGTTCGTTGTTAATTCCGTTCACGATGGTGACGACGGGCACGATCTCGCAGCCCGCGCGATGCAGGTTATCGATCGCCTTCAGCTTCACGTCGAACAAGTTGCCGACGGCCCGATGATCGTTGGCGGCGTTGCCAATTCCGTCAAACTGCAGATACGCATAGCGCATTCCAGCTTCGACCGCCTGCTGGCAGAATTCGTAACTCTTTGCGAACTCAATTCCATTGGTAGCGGCTTGCACGCTGTTGTATCCAACCTTGCGCGCGTAACGAACCGCGTCCAGAAAGTAAGGAGACAGCGTCGGCTCGCCACCCGAGAACTGCACCGACATCTGACGCCTCGGCTTGACGGTGATCGCGTTGTCGAGCACGGTCTTGATTTCTTCCCAGGTAAGTTCGTGGACGTACCCAACCTGGTTCGCATCCATAAAACAGGGATCGCACATCATGTTGCAGCGATTGGTGAGATCGACCGTCAGCACGGCGCCGCGCCCGTATTTCACGGTCGACGAACCGTGGTGATGCAGCTTCTCGTCATTGTGTGCGCGGATATCGCGGCCCGGGAAAACATCTTCGAGATGCTGCGTGAATTCGGTGTCAATCGACATCAGGTCTTCGAAGTGCCCGTGCTTGGGGCAGTCTTTCACCATCCAGATTTTGCCGTCGCGCTCGATGATCTGGGCTTTGATCTCGCCCACTTTTTCGTTCATCAGAACGTCGACCGGCAAGTGCCCATCAAGAATCTGCTGACGAATCTCAGGCACGCATTTGGGGCAGAGCGAATCGGTCGAGCGCGGCCAGCCGAGCGGCGGCTTCGACTTTTCCCAGGACTTGAGCAGGGGCTTATCGGACCACTTGGGAATCGGCGCGCTATTCGGAGCAACCCGGTTGAGGCGTTCAAAGACAGCCCATACGCCGGTGGCAGCAACGGTTACGGCCTTCTCCACATATTTGATCGGCTTGTGCATTCTGCTCTCGCTTTCCTCCACTTGGGAGTTAGAACTGTCCCGCGGTCCCGCGAACGGAAGCCTGCGAAAAAGACTGTCCACGGAGAAACCTGGAAGTTTCAATACGTGGAGTTGGTCAGATTCATGCTATTGAATCCGCAAAGGTTAGGCACGAAGAAGGCAATGAAGGGAAGAAAATTGAGGTTGAGCGGGGAAACGGGACATTTTACGGCGCTAAGTTATTGAAAAGGCAGGACTCGGGACCGAACTCCGACGCTTTGTTCTGCCCCTACTTCTCGGTCGCTTCGAGCAGAGGATCGGGCTCGGCGGGGGTTCCGAGATCGGACAGCTCCAGTTGAAGATTCCCGGGATTGGTGGCATAAGCGAGGCCGGTCTCCCGATCGATGGTCCCGTCGCGGATCAGTCTCTCAATGTCGCCGTCAAAATGCTGCATGCCTTCTTGTTCGCCGACCCGCATGGCATCGAGCAGAGTCTTACCGTCGGTTTCGCCTTTTTCGACGTACTCGCGTGTGCGCAGGGTGGACTTCAAGATCTCGATGACCGCCACGCGACCGGCGCCATCCTTACGCGGGATTAGACGCTGCGAAATGATGTAGCGAAAGCTCTTCGCCAGTCGGTTTCGAAGGGTATGCTGTTCGGCCATGGGGAAAACTCCCACGATTCTCTCTACCGTCTTCGAGGCGTCGATGGTATGCAGGGTGGAGAGAACCAGGTGGCCGGTTTCGGCCGCCTCCATCGCGATCTCGATGGTTTCCTTGTCGCGCATTTCGCCGACAAGAATTACTTTCGGAGCCTGCCGCAACGCCGCCCGTAAGGCGAGAGCAAAGCTCGGTGTATCGCTGTGCAATTCCCTTTGATGAACAACACAGTTTTTGTGGAGGTGCAGGAACTCGATGGGATCCTCGATGGTGAGCACGTGATAAGACTGTTCTTTATTAATTCTGTCGATGATGGCGGCCAAGGTGGACGATTTGCCGGAGCCGGTCGGGCCGGTCACCAGCACGATTCCATTGCGCAGACCGATAATCTTCTTCAATTCGGCAGGCAGGTTGAGCGAATCGAAGTCTGGGATCAAGCCTGGAATTACCCGCATCACCACGGCACAGGAGCTGCGCTGCATGAAGACGTTGACGCGAAACCGATACGCGCCCGGCAAACTGTAGGACACATCGCAGGATCCGAGTTGCTTCAAGTTATCAATCGCGTGCTGGTTATTGCCGATCAGATCGGACGCGATGCGTCGAGTGTCGTCAATGGTGAGGGCACGCGAGGTTCCGACCGGAGACAGCTTTCCACTGATTTCGACAAGCGGCGGCTTACCGGGCGAAAAGAACAGGTCGCTGATTTTCGACGAGGTCTTCAGCATTGCCGCCAGCAGCGCAGGAGTCGAGAACGGCGCCGGCGCCGGCGCAGCGGCGGTTGAGGCCGCTGCCCGCGGCGCCGAAGGAGCTACATTCGGTAAACCATTCGAGGAAGAAGACATGCAAACGTGCCTTTTCGGTAAGAGATTGAGATAAGAGACGAAAAAACTCAGTTCATGGTGCTCTCTGAGAGATCCGCCACACCGAGGCTTATGTTGAGACTACATGGTGGATCGGGGTTCAGAAAGATTACCGAAGACACCCCCGCCCCAACGCTCGGGTTCGCGAGCATGCTCTCGAGTTTGCCGCCTTACCGGAAGGGTCGACTTCGAATCCTGGCCGAGTTCGAGAGGGGTTAACATTCCAAGCGATGACTCCCGAACGTTATGCTTCACCCGGCTTTTCACTGATCGTCACGAACATGTCGAGGACGTGTTCGTTGAGTGTTTCGGCGAGTTTCTTAGCTTCTTTCGCCCGCATGCCTTCCAGCAAGTCAAATCCCAAGATCACTTTTCTTAGGCTTGGGATGGTGTCTTGGTAAAGCTGCACGACCAGAAAAGACCTCCCGTCGCTCGCTTGCTGAACCGCGAAACGGCAGTTGCTGCGTTCGATTCGATTCTCCGCCATACGACCCTTCGAGCATACTCCGCGCCGAAATCGGCGGACGGTTCGATTCGATCCATAGGGACCAGCTCTACGGTACCCACGTTCCCACATCGGTGATTGCGAAAACCAGCGGAGGGCGGAGGTCTCGCGCCAGCCATTTCGAGCCAAATTCCCCGCTAACAAGTGGTCACCTGCACCCTCGGCTCAGCGGATCCGCTTCGAGGCGCGGCAGCGGATTTTCGGATTGCTTGCAAGTCGACCAGAATTGAGACGGATCGATGTGCTGCCCGCCGCCAAAACGCCGGTGCTGGTCATTCCGTTCACCTCTTCCGTTCACCTCTGCCGCCCCGAGAGCAGCGTTGCCGTTCGTCGCTCCGTAAGTCTTTTCTCACTGAGTCGTGAACAGAACAATCGTAGGCGCGGTGCGATTTCCAGCCAAATCGTACACGGTAGAGAAATATGAAATGAACAGGTTGTAGTTTGCCCCACCGGCGAGGTTCGACTTAGGCTGCAGCGTGGCGGTTGTATAGTTCGGCGAGAAGGTGACCGTGGCTGGTACCACATTGAGCGAGGAATCGACCAGTGTGAAACTGTTGGCCGGGTCGAACGAAGCCGGATCCATGGCTTTAGTGAAGACGACCTGCAACGCCGTGTTCACGGGCACATTCGCCGCGAGGTTCGCCGGGTTGGTAGACACCACGGTCGGTTGAACAAGATCAGTGCCGGTCCCGGTCGAAAACGTTTGGGACGGGAAGCTGGTTTGGGGATTGCCGGTGATATCGAGAACACCGGTCACGTTGATGGTGTAGGTGGTGTTGGGGGTTAATGGTAAAAGGGGCAGCAACTGGATTCCCTGATCGCCATCAAACAAGGTGGCGGTCGTCGCGATGACCGAACCTCCTTTTTGCAAGGTAACTCCTGCGATCGACGCGCCGTCGATCGGCTCGCTGAACAGGATCTGCACCCACGAGTTGATTCCTATGCCCGTGAATCCACTGGGCGGGCTCGCCTCGAGTACGGTCGGACCGGTCGTTTCGGTTCCGGCGGCCGTGTAGAACCTCAAGCAGAAGTTCTGCTGCGGGTTCCCGGAGAGATCCGTCAAGGAGCTACTGCACATTTGGAACTGATGGCTGGCCGTCAGATTGGCGGTTGGTTTCAGCATGACCGTGGTGAGATCGGAGCTGAAGGTAATGGTGGTCGCGATATAGGCCGCCGCGCTCGAGTCGTAAATGAAGACGTCTTCGGCGCCGGCCGGGTTCAAGCTCCCGGGGTCGATCGGTTCATTGAATTCGATGGCAAAGCTGGCATTGGTGCCGACCGATTGGTTGGCAGCCACGCTGGTATTCACGACGGACGGGAACGTGACATCCGGTCCTGCCGAGGTGGTGAAATGCGTGGTCTCGCTGGCGACGGCCACGCCCGCTTCGCTGGTGACGCCGTTGATGGCGATCGCCATCTGCGTACTGGAGGGCAGCGGTGCCTGGGGGATGATCGTCGTCCGTGTGAAATCCGGCGTAAAGCTGATGCTCGACGGCGTTTCCGTAATCGAGCCACCGCTCAACTGGATCGAACTGCCGGTTACCGACACGGGGTTGATGGCTTTACTGAAGTTCACGCTGACGGCAGCGTTGGTTCCAATGTTGGTGGACGAACTCGGAGGTGCGAGCGAAACGATGGTGGGCGCGGCATTGTCGACCGAGGTGCCCGCGGTGAAATTGTAGGTGAAAGCCTCGACGGGAACGCCAGAGGTGTTGGTAACGTTGCCGGTCACCGATACCTTGTAGGTCGATCCCGAGGCGAGATTACTGGTTGGGGCAATGTTGATGATCTGGCCGCCGCCGATGACCGTGCAATTCGGGGTCAAATAGGTTCCCGTGCTGCCCTGGAAAATCGTCACCGAGCCCGAAGCCCCGTTGCAGCTGACGGTGCCCGCTTGCAGCGGTTGGTTGAACTCCACCTGGATGATGGTATTTAAAGGTACGCTCGAGGCGTTGGGGAATGGGTTGACGGCCTCGACAACCGCCGGGGTGCTCGCCAACGCGCCCGCGATTGTGAAGGTCTCGGTAAAGTTCGTGAGATTGTTCCCGTAAATATCTTGCGCCGTCGAATTCAAGAAGACTTGAATGGGTGTCCCGGGGGTAAAAGCGGAACCGGGCGTGAATTCGATGCTCTGGCCGCTGCTGCCGACCGTGGTCGTACCGGAAACGAGCACACCGTTCTGGGAGACATCAAGAGCGCCCGGAATGGTTCCCGCATTCATGGGGCCGCTCGTGAATAGCGTGATGACGGTACTCGCGGGAACATTGGTCGCGCCGTTGGCGGGGCGCGAACTGAGCACGCTTGGCCCGGAGGTCACCGACGTCATGGTCGTGAACCGACTGGTCGTATCGGCCAGCGCGTTCCCGGAGAGGTCCGTAATCAGGTGGCTTGCCGTTGCCGTTATGGTGGCTCCGGCGGGCAGGGTTGCGCCGCTCGCATTGAGGACAACCGTGCGATTGTCCGCGGAGATCGAGATCGCCGGATTGAGCGGGACGTCTCCATTGAGCAGATTGACGGTGCTGTTGCTGATGGTGGCCGGGTTAATCGATTCTGAGAAGGTGAAAACAACCTGCGTGTTGAGCCCGAGGTTGGCGGTCCCGTTGGCGGGGGTGATGGTCACCGCGGGCGGGGTTGTGTCCGGAGTGGGTGCCGTTGTAAAGGAGCCCCCGGCGAGATCACTGGCGACATTGCCCGCCAAATCCATCACCCCGTTGACAAACATGTTCATGGTGGCATTGGCCGGATACGGGGCGAGCGGCGTAAAGGTAATCGTCGCCCCACTCACAGCATAGGTTCCCGCGACAGCGTAGTCCCCACTCGAAACCTCTACGTTCTGGGAATTCACCGATGCAGGATCGATCTGGTTACTCATGGTGATCGTAACCGGGCTGGTCACCGAAACGTTACTGGCTCCGTTTGCCGGATTGGTCGAGACCAGAGTGAACGACGCACTGCCATACATAATGTTGCCGGTGGTGAACGAACTGGCAAAAGAGGTGACTGGATTGCTTTGGATGTCGTTGAAGCCACCGACCGAAACGTTGTAGAGCTGTTGTTTGGTCAAGGACGCGCTGGGCACGAAGGTGAGGGTCACGCCGTCGCTCGCGAGGGTGACCGTTCCGGCAATCGCGCTGCCTCCCGATGGCGTGACCGTAATGGAGCTGTTGGTCACGGTGGTGGGATCAATGCTGTCACTCATCACCGCTACGATCTCGGCGTTCACCGGGACGCTCGCTTGTTTATTGAGCGGACTGATTGTGCCGACCGTGGTTGAGGTTGTATCCGCTCCTGAATTCGTGGTGAAATTACTGGTGTAAGGGACACCGATGTTGCCGGCGACATCGTAATAGTTAGCGGACTCTCCAACATAGAGCTCGTACTGGGTGTTGGGCGTGAGCGGGGAAGTTGGCGTCAAGGTCGCCGTGGTCCGATCTGACGACAGGCTGACGGCGACGGGCACGAACAGGCCGGTTGCGTTATTGAACAGCTGGACCGAGCCCTGACTGTAGACCTCGTTCGAGCTACTCACGACGCTGAGCGGATTGAGCCGCTTCGAGAACTCGACCCGCGGCGCCACGTTTGTGCCTACCCCTACAGTGTTCGGCGCTGGATCGGATAAGACCACCGATGGCGGGTTGAGATCGAAAGTCCCGCCGGTGGTGAAAGTGTTCGCCACCGTTCCCGTCATCTGGTTGCCGGCCGTATCTTTCACCCCCGTGATCGTAATCGTGTACGAGGCGTTGGGCTGTAGAGGCAGCGTCGGAGCTAGAGTCAGCAACTGGTTGGCGTCGGTGAACGAGGGTGTGAAGGAGACCGCGTTGCCACCCGTGTTGAGGGTGATTTGTCCAATGCTGGTCGCCTGAATGGGTTCGCTAAACAGCACCTCCACCGGAGAATTCGTTGGAACCTGGGACAGCGTGTTCTCGGGGCTCGTGTTTAGAACGGTCGGCGGAGTGGTATTCGGTGTAAACGCCGCCGTGAAATTGGCACAGAAACTCTGCTGAGGATTCCCGTCGAGATCGGTCATGGAGCTGCTGCATAGCGCATAACCGTCGCCGACGTTGAGCGCGCTGCTCGGCACAAGGAACACCGTGGTCTGGTCGGCGCTCCAGGAAATCGTAGTCGGAATGATCGAATTGGTGATTCCGCCCGACACATAGACGTTCGCCGGATTGAAGCTGCCGATGTCCATCGGTTTGCTGAACTGCATGCTGAACACAGAGTTCACTGGAACGTTGGTCTGACCATTCTGCACACTGCTGTTGATCACGTAGGGCGCGAGGAAGTCCGGCTGGGCGGCGGTTGTGAAGGTGGTGGTCGTGGTGGCCACGCTGCTGCCAGCCTGGCTGGTCACGCCTTTCACCGTCAAAGTCATCACGGTACTGGGCGGCAAGGGAGCTTGGGGAACGACCGTCACTCGCGTGTAGTTGGGCGTGAAGCTAATGCTCGAGGGCACTTCTGTAACCGAACCGCCGCTCAACTGGATCGTGCTGCCTGTGATCGAGATCGGGTTGATCGCCTTGTTGAAGTTCACGCTCACGAGTGTGTTGGTGCCGATGTTGCTCGCGTTATTGATGGGAGCTTCGGAAACAATGGTGGGCGCGGCGTTGTC
>Ga0302326_10003655_pt1 | contig 36113 bp, 28 predicted proteins | sample Palsa_T0_3_FD_202264 | JGI IMG/M metagenome (GOLD analysis project Ga0302326, IMG submission 202264) | Peat permafrost microbial communities from Stordalen Mire near Abisko, Sweden - Palsa_T0_3 | ecosystem: Environmental > Terrestrial > Soil > Palsa > Peat permafrost | place: Sweden: Abisko... | reverse complement strand
AGCACTACCGCGACCATCGCTCCTTCGCGATCGACCTCTGGCACCTCGATCTCGGCGCCGACCGATACCTGCGCACCGGCGTGACGTTCCCGCCCGATGTGCGCGACCGGATCGCGTCGGAGGCGGACGCCGTGCTCCTCGGGGCCTTGGGCGACCCGCGCGTGCCGGGGCTCGAACACGCCCGTGACATCCTGTTCGGCCTGCGCTTCGGATTGGACCTCTACGCCAACGTGCGCCCCGTGCGTGCGCTCTCGGATCGCCTCGTGCCCCTCAAGGGGCGGACGGCCGCCGACGTCGACTTCGTCGTCTTCCGCGAGAACACCGAGGGTCTCTACGCGGGCGTGGGCGGCCAGTTCAAGCGCGGTACGCGCGACGAGCTCGCGATCAGCGAAGACGTGAACACGCGCAAGGGCGTCGAGCGCCTCATCCGGGCCGGCTTCGAGTACGCCACGGCGCACGGCAAGACGCGCGTGCACATGGCCGACAAGTCAAACGCCGTTCGGCACGCGCACGAGCTCTGGTACCGCGTCTTCTTCGAAGTGGCCGCTGACTTTCCTGGCATCGAGGCGCGGCACCTCTACGTCGACGCCATGGCGCTGCAGATGATCCTGGATCCGCGGTCGTTCCAGGTCATCGTCACGTGCAACCTCTTCGGCGACATCTTGACCGACCTTGGCGCCGGGCTGCAGGGCGGTCTCGGAATGGCCGCCAGCGCGAACGTGCACCCACGCGTCGATGGCTGCTGCGACAGCGACCACGGCATGTCGCGGGTCGGCCTGTTCGAGCCGGTCCACGGGTCGGCGCCGCCCCTCGCCGGCAAGGACGTGGCCAATCCCCTGGCCAGCATTCTCACGGTGGGGATGCTGCTGTCCCACCTGGGATGGCCTGACGAGGAGCGGCGGCTGGAAGCCTTGGTCATACGCGCCATCGAAGAGAGACGCTGCACGGCCGATGTGGGCGGCGGCCTCGGGACCCGGGCCGTCGGGGACTGGATCGTGGAGGAGCTGGGTCGGGGGGCCTGACTCGGGAACAACGGGGGCGCGGTGCTGTCTCTCGTGTCGCATCCCCGGCAGACCCTCCGCGAGCTTGCACCCACATCGACGTACGCCCGCAAAGAGGCTCCGCCGTTGGAGTGGATCGAATCGCGGGGCCGTCCGTCGTACGGCAACGAGGAGCGGCGACAATGGCGCAACGAACCTGGGCGATCGTGGCAGGCATCGCGGTCGCGAGCACGCTCCTGGCGGCGGGCGCCGTCCAGCGCGAGCATGCCCTCCTGGCCGGACCTTTCGCGGATGTGGTGCGCGACCGCGAGGCCCACGCCGGCGTTCGCCCGGGTGACCCCGGGGCCAATCGAGCTCTGGCGCAGGCGTATCTCGACGTCGAGCAGCCCGGTTTTGCGGTCGCCCTGCTGCGGGACACGCCGGCGGATCGGGATCCCGAAGAGATCCTGACGCGGCATCTCTTCGGCCGCGCCCTCATCGATCAAGGGCGGGCCGAGGACGCCCTGGCGGTGGAGGAAGGCGTCGTGGCCGCCTGCGCGCCGCTCGCGGAAGGTGGGGAGGCCGCCCCGGGGTGCGACGCAACCCTGCTGGCCTCGGCGTTGCGCCGGGTAGACATCCTCCGAGAGCTCGCCGCCCTCGGCGTCACCGACGTGCGCGCCCACCCGGAAGCCAGCTTCATTGCCTACCGGAACGCGACCCGCGAAGTGCGCGCGACGGTCCAGTAGGCAAGCCGCGGGATCCGAGCCTGGAATACGGAAACCGGACTTCGCGTTCCGCCTGAGTACACTGGCCGAAGCGGAGCTCTCATGTGCGGAATCGTCGGGTACGTCGGAGCGCAGGACTGCGCGCCCATTTTGGTCGAGGGCCTGCGCCGCCTCGAGTACCGGGGCTATGACTCCGCCGGCCTCGCCGTGTACGCCGGCGGAGCGGGTCGCGAAGGTCGCGGCATCGAAATCGTGCGCGCCGTCGGCAAGCTGGCCAACCTCGAAATCGCCCTAAAAAAGAGGCCTCTCGCGGGCCACATCGGCATCGGACACACGCGCTGGGCGACGCACGGACGGCCCAGCGAGGCGAACGCTCATCCCCACGTCGCGGGCAACGTCGCGGTAGTCCACAACGGGATCATCGAGAACCATGTCGCCCTTCGCGCGGAGCTCGAGGCGCGCGGCGTCCGCTTCAGCAGCGACACCGACACCGAGATCGTCGCCCATCTGGTCGACGAGGCGATCGCCGCCGGCGCTCCCCGCCTCGCGGATGCCGTGCGATCGGCGCTGCGGCGGGTCCGGGGCGCGTATGGGATCGCTGTCCTCTCGGCGTCGTCGCCCGACGAGATCGTGGTCGCCAGGGCCGATAGCCCGCTCGTCATCGGGCTCGCCAGCGGCGCGACCCTGTGCGCCAGCGACATCCCGGCCCTGCTGGCCCACACCCGCGAGGTGCTCCTCCTCCACGATGGCGAGGTCGCCACGCTGACGAAGGACGGCGCCGAGATCACGACGCTGGCCGGCGCCCCGGTGCACCGGGACAAGAAGACGATCCACTGGTCGCCGACGCAGGCCGAAAAGGGCGGCCACAAGCACTTCATGCTCAAGGAGATCCACGAGCAGCCGCGCGCCGTCGAGGACACGCTTCGCGGTCGCATCGATCTCGTCGCCGGCGACGTCGTCGGCGAGGCGATCGGGCTGGGCGCCGAGGCGTTGAAGGGGATCGAGCGCGTGTACTTCGTCGCGTGCGGCACGAGCCTGCACGCCGCGATGGCCGGACGCTACTGGATGGAGCAGCTCGCGCGTGTCCCGTCCGTCGTGGAGATCGGCAGCGAGGTCCGCTACCGCGATCCCGTGTTCGGCCCGCACGATCTGGTGGTCGCCGTGAGCCAGAGCGGCGAGACGCTCGACACGTTGGCCGCCGTCAAGACGGCCAAGGCAAAAGGCGCCCGGATCCTCGCGGTGTCCAACGTCGTCGACAGCGCGATCCCCCGCGCCAGCGACGCGACGCTGCACACGCACGCGGGGCCGGAGATCGGGGTGGCTTCCACCAAGTGTTTCACGACGCAGCTCGTGGCCCTGCTGCTGCTCGCGGTGTACATCGGGCGCCGGCGCGGTGTCCTCGAGGCTGCCGAGGCGCGGCGCGTCCTCGACGCCCTCGCCCGATGCCCGCAGCAGATGCGCGAGGTGCTCGCCCAGGCCGACGGCGCGCTGCACCTAGCGCGCAAGTACAAGGCAACGAGCCATATGCTGTACCTCGGACGCGGCACCGGCTTCCCGATCGCGCTCGAAGGCGCCCTCAAGCTCAAGGAGATCTCGTACATCCACGCAGAGGGCTACGCGGCCGGCGAGATGAAGCACGGGCCCATTGCGCTCATCGACGCCGACATGCCCGTCGTCGTCGTCGTCCCGCGCGACGCCCACTACGAAAAGACTCTCTCGAACATGCAGGAAGTGAAGGCGCGAGAGGGCCGTCTCATCGCCGTATGCACGAAGGGCGACAAAGACGTCCGGGCGCTGCTCGAGACGGATCTCGAGGCGCTCGAGGTCCCCGACGCGGCACCGGAGGTCCTGCCGCTTCTGACGGTGCTGCCGCTGCAGCTCCTCGCGTACTACGTGGCCGACCTGAAAGGGACGGACGTCGACCAACCCCGCAATCTCGCCAAGACCGTGACGGTCGAGTAAGGCCCCACACGCTCCACCGGGCTCGTGCGCGGCAGGGCGCGGCGAGTCCTGGTATACCGGAGCAGCCATGGCCTCCGTCATCCTCGGCGACTGGACGCACCGGCGGGGCGACGCCGGCGGGACGCGTTCGGTGCCGGCGGAGATTCAGCGCCCGCGGCCCGCAGTCGCGTGGGTCTGGCAGCCCGAGCACGGCGGGCGCGTCGACCAGGTCCGGGTCATCGGCACCACGGTCGTCGTCGCCACCATGATGCCGAGCGATCCCAACGCACCTCGATGGGAGCATGCTGTGCTCTACGTGCTCGACGCGCGTACGGGTGTCGAGATCGCGCGACGGGTCCTCCCCGACCCGGTGCCCGTCGCGGCAATGGTCGTCGAGAGCGGCGTCGTGCACGTTGTCTCTACGCTGAAGGGGGAGCCGATCTTCTGGTACGCGCTCACGCCGGCGGAGCTCGTACCGATCCATCGGCGCATCGTCGCCCTCGCCGACGGCATCCGGCACGACGACGTCCTGGACGCGTGGGGCACGCCCGACGGCGGCCTGTGGCTCGAAATCGACGCGAGGTCCGACGACGAAGGCGTCCGTGCGCCGACGTATGTCTTCGCCGATCCGAGCGGTGCCCCTGCTGGTGCGCGCGTGCGGGCAGAGCGCGCCGGGGGCGAGGGCCATCTCTTCGCGCACGACGCCTGCGCCGGGGGCCACGACCTCTTCGCCCCGATCGATGGTCGCTGGGACAGCGACGAGGACGCATCGCCTCCGGGCGTCCTGCGCCTCGACCGGCGTCCCTCGGACGGCGGCGCTCCGGCGTCCGAGGCGGGGCCGTGGGTGCATGCGTCGGTCGTCGGGCCAAGATCCCGGATCCACACGCTCTGCGGCGACGGCGTTGTCTGCGCCGTCGCAGTAGCCGAAGATCCGTCGAAGCCCGAGCTCGCGCGACTGGAGGCGTTCGCAGCGGACCGCTCCTCCGGCGTCGTACGATGGCGCGCGCAGGACGCCCGGCTCGCCACCAAGCCGCAGCTCGGAAACGTAGCGCGCGTGGCCCGCCGTCCGAACGGGGAGGTCCTGTTCCAGGGGCTGGGCGGAGACGGTGCGCCCTGCACGCCGTTGGTCTGCGCGGGCCCCGACGGTCGCGTCGACGTGATCTTGCTCGGCGCGCGCGGACGGTACGTCCTCGACGCCGCCCTCGGGGATCTCGTGCTCGCCCACCGGGAGAACAAGGAGGGTCGCGTCGAAGTCGGCGGATTCGCGATCGACCAGGAGGGCCGCTTGCTCGGGCGCCGCGCGGTCCCAAGGTGGACGATCGACCTGGGAGACCTCGGGGGTGAGGCGAGCGTCTACGCGGGCGCTGGCGCGGTCATCGTCCGCGGGGTGAACGCCGTCTGCGCGGTAAGGGTGTGAGTAGGGCAGCGCCCCGTCGTGATGGCGTCAGACCTTTGCTGTCGACCTTTGCTGTCATCCCGAGCGGAGCGAAGGACCCCATGGACGGCGCCTTTCCGCGGTCTCCGTGGGGTCCTTCGCTTTCGCTCAGGATGACTGGAGTGCAGCCGGTGAAGCGCAGCGACTTGCCGTGTGGCGCTTGCTCTACGCCGCGGCGCGCTTCAGGCGTTCGATGGCCGCGGTGAGCTGCTTCAAGCTCTGAAGCTGCGCCGTCGCGCTTCCTTCGATTCGCGTGGCCGCGGCGAGCAGCTGCTCGCTGCCGGTCGCCTGCGTCTTGTGGCTCGTATTGAGCTGGCCCACCATGCTCGAGATGCTCTCGATGGAGCTCGAGATCTGCCGGCCGCCCCGCGCCTGCTCCTGAGAGCTGCGCTCGACGTGCTGGGTGATGATCCGCATCTTCTCCGCGCTGCGCATGATGAGCTCGGACCCCCGCGCTTGCTCGGCGGTGGCGGCCGCGATCTGCTGCACCGTCTCCGCGATCCGTCCGATCGCGTCGGTGACTTGTTTGCTGCCCTTGGCCTGCTCCACTGTCGCCCTCGCGATCGCGCGCACCATGTTGGTGCTCTTCTGCGAGCTCTCGAGGATCTTTTTGAGGGCGCGCTCGGCCTCGTTCGACACCTCGACGCCGCGGTCGACGTTGTGAGCGCCGCGCTCGACGGCGGTGATGGCGTTCTTGCTCTCGGACTGCACGGTCTTGATGAGATCCGTGATCTCTCGCGTGCTCGCGCCGGCGCGCTCGGCCAGATCCTTGATCTCGTCGGCGACCACCGCGAACCCCTTGCCCTGCTCACCGGCCTGCGCGGCGATGATCGCGGCGTTGAGCGCGAGGAGGTTCGTCTGCTCGGCGACGTCGTCGATCACGTTGACGATCTGCCCGATCGCCTCGATCCGCGAGCCCAGGCTCGAGATGACCGAGACGGCCTCCTGCGAGCTCTCCTTGATGCGATAGATTTCGCCGATCGTCTTGAGGATCGCCTCCGCGCCCTTCTCGGCGTCGAGGGCGACCTCCTCCGACAGGCGCGCGGTCTCGTTGGCGTTGCTCTGCACCTGATCGATCGAGACGTCCATCTCGTTCATCGAGCTGCTCGTCTCCTCCGCGGTGAGCGAGAGGGCGTCGACGTTCTTGGCGACCTCCTTGATCGAATAGGCCATCTCCTCGATGGAACTTACCGTCTCGCGGACGCTGCCCGCCAGCTCGCCAACGTTCTCCGTGACCTCGTCGTTCGTGGCCGTCATCTCGAGGATCGAACTCGAGGACTCCTCGGCGCTGTGGGTCAGGGCCTCGAGGTGCGTGGCGATCTCGTGGATCGTGCTCGTCAGGTCCTTGATGAGGCGAGACGTCTCCGCCGCGGCCGCGATCTCCGTCTGGACGTTCGCGTCGAGGCGACGGCTGGCGTCCTCGAGCGCCCGCTCGTACTCGGCGAGCTGCTGGCGAGCCACCCCGGTCTCCTCGCGGTCGCGCTTGCGCTCGTCCGCCACCTCGCCGAGCGCCTCGTACAGCCTGAGCGCATCCCCGGTGGCCTGCGGAGGCGCGCTCACCCGCTCGCCCAGGGCCGCGCGCCGGACAGCCTCTGCGAGCCCCTGCAGGCTGCCTTGCCCCGGGCCGCCCGTCCCCGCGACGACCACCGCGACGATGCCGACGATCGCGCTCAGCATGAACGGCGTCGAATCCTTCCAGAAGAAGGTCTCGAGCAGACTTACAACGGCGATCGCGGCGATGCTCGCGAGCTGTTTGGGAGAGAGAGTCATCGACCCGGATCCGCAGACACACCGTACCGGGGCGTCGTCGTTCGAGGCAAGACCTCGAGCGGGCGCGGAGAATGATTGCGACGGTTGCCCGTTGCTCTTAGAAGGTGCCGAAAACTCCGGCGGAGCCGAGCCCAATCCACGGGGTTACGCGCAGCCGAGATTCGGGGGCCGCGGGGGCCGGCGCCTCGCCGCCACCGTTGCCGCCGCCGGTCTCCGACGGGGCACGCGCAGGGGTCTCGGAGGGCGCCTCGTGGCCGATGATGAGCGTCGTCACCGCGACGCCGGCGCCCACGAGGCCCACGATGAAGCCGACCGTCGAGATCGTCCCCATGGTGCTCGCCGAGTTGTAGTCGGACGTCGGCTGCCCGGCCGGGCAGACATGGTTGGGACACTCGGTCTTCAGCTTGGACGTCGTCGAGAGCGAGAGGATGCCCGTGATCGTGCCCGCAACGAGTCCCGCAGCGCCGACGCCGCCGGACACATAGGTGAGGACCGTCGGCGAGTGCACCTTGGTCTCGGAGGTCGACGTCGACTCCTTGGCGGGCTCGCCTTCGCCGCCGCCCGCGGGCGCCCCTTCACCGCCGGCACCGCCGGTCGACAGCACGAGCTGGACCTGCTTCTTGTCGCCCTCGGCGACGTCGATCTCCTGGGATGCCTCGCCGCTCGTCCCCTTGGCCGTCACCGTATGGTGACCGGGGTTGACCTTGCGCGGCAGGCCGGCGATCGACGCCGGGATCGACGCGCCGTCGATCGATACGGCCGCCGTCTCGCCCTCGGCGGTCCCGCCGACGGTGATCGTGACCGACGGGATCTTCGGTTCGACCGTCGTGTCGAGGTCGTCCGCCTTGTTCCGCGCGTCGGTGAACGGCGCTGGGTCGTTCGGGCCCTGAGGCAGCTTGCGAATCGCGGCGATGGTGTCGCGCGCTTCGAGCAGCAGACCAAGGGCCACTTGGGTCTTGGCGACCTCGAGCCCTGTCGTCGGCACGTGCATCAGCGAGTCAGCCGTCTTGAAACGCTGCAGCGCGGCCTTGAGGTCGCCCTTGTCGCGGAGCTCGCGCCCTTCGCCCATCATCGACCGCGCGGTTTCGCGATCGGACGAACTTGGGTCCGCGTGGGCCGAGGGGGCCACCAGGAGGGCTGCCGCTATCGCCGCGACCAGGCAGCTTTGCCTCACTCGTCCAGAGAACTTAGAAGCCATCGTCTTGAGCCTTTTTCTTGGGGGCAGGGGCCGGCTTGCTCGCCGGCTTCGGTGCGGCAACCGGTTGTGGCGCTACATAGGTGGGGCGCTGCACGGCGGCATACGTGGCCGCCGGGGCCGCGGTTGACGTCGGGGCGACGGGCCGCAGCGCGTTGGCGTCGATCGTGGGGACGCTGGCCGTGACCGTCGGCACCGGGGCGGCGAGTGCCGCCGTGGGCGCGACTACCGTGCCGACGGGGGGGCTCGCCACGGCCGTGGCCGCGCTGGGGATCGCAGTCCAGCCGGGCTGGTTGGGCGGCGGCATCGTCGGCGCGGGGGAAGCGACCGCGGTCGAGGGCTTCGCGTCGACCGTCGCCGGCCGCGAGAGCATCATCACGAGGCCGCCGATCGCCATCACGGCCCCGGCCGCGACGCCCGCCACCGCCACGGTCCGACCGCGCGAAGGACGTCGCGCCCCGAGATCGATCGCCGCGGAGCCGAGCGTCCCTCCCGTGACGACCGAGTGATTCCCTGACCCGGTGCTCGGGGTCGAGCCCGGGCCCGATCCCACATTCACGCCGTGAGCCGAACCGACGCCGTGAGCCGAGCCAACCCCCGGAGCCGAGCCGACCCCTGGGGCCGAGCCCAAGCCCGGAACGGACGGAGCCCCGACGCCGGCACCCGTCCCGCCCGTGCGTTGGCCGTGCCCCGTCCCGACGCCATGCGACGACTTCGAGTGCGGCCCTGGCTCTCCAGGCATCCCAGGCATCCCGAGGGCCTCGCCCGTGCCGAGCATCGTGGTGCCCATCGTGCCGGACACCCCGGTGACTTTCACGTTGGCGCGCATGATCTCTTCGTACCGATCGCGCTCCGCGGCGGCCTTCAGGCCAACGGCGATGGCCTCCTTGCGCTTCTTCGCGCGGTCGGCCATGTGCTCCGCGAGAAACGCGGACACCATCGTCTGCGTCGTCTGAAGGCCCGCTTCGACGATCGCCTCTTCGAGCGCCTCTTGCAGCTCGAGGGCCGTGGCGAACCGGTTCTCCATCGACGCCGTGAGCGCCTTCTTCACGACGCGCGCCACGGCCGGATCCACCGACTGAGGGAGGGGTACCGGCGGCCGGCCGCTCGTCAGCACCATCAGGGCTTGCACGTCGTTCTCGCCGTCGTAGGGCGGCTTGCCGGAGAGCAGGTGATAAAGGATGGCGCCGATCGCCCAGATGTCGGCGCGCCGGTCGACCTTGCCGCCCACCGCCTGCTCGGGCGCCATGTAGCGGATCTTGCCCTTGACCTGCCCGGCGTTCGTGTCGCCTGCCAGCCGGTCGCGCGCCTTGGCGATGCCGAAGTCGATGAGCTTGGCGATGCCCTTCGAGCTCACGAGCACGTTTTGCGGCGAGACGTCGCGGTGCACGACGCCGAGCAGCGAGCCGTCTTCCTCGCGCAGCTCGTGTGCCGTGTGAAGGCCGCCGCACACGTCTGCAAGAATGCGAAGGACGATCCCGGGCGGGATCTTGGACCCCTTCTTCGTGAGCGCGCGGTGGACCGTCGAGAGGGATTCGCCGTCGACGTACTCCATCACGAGGTACGTGATGTCGTGTTGTTCGCCGACGTCCAAAATCTGCGCGACGTTCGCGTGCTCGATGCGTGAGGCGATCCTTGCCTCGTCCTGAAACATCGCCTGGAATCGGACGTCGGACGCGAATTTCGGAAGGACTGTTTTGACGGCGACGAATTTTTCGAAGCCATGCTTGCCCGAGTGCCGCGCGATCCACACGCTCGCCATCCCGCCTTCCGCGATGGGACAGAGCAGCTCGTACCTATCCAGCTTGAAGCCGGGTGCGAGCGGCGAGGGCCGAGGGGGCAGTAGGCTCACTTTCCCAAAGTATCGCGCGAAATCATGGGCAAAGCGAGTGTCTACAGACACGCGCTCGAAACCAGCCGCTCACGAAAGCGCACCTGTACGCAAGCGCACGTCACGCTGTGTCATGGCGCGTCGACGCACCCGAGGCGGGCACGAGTCAGTTCCAGGTCGCGACGCTGCCGCTGCATGCCGCGCTGGTTCCCGTCGTCACGTTGCCGGAGTCGACGCTGCCGTATTCCCAGCAGTAGGAGGTTCCACTGTACGTGCCGCAGTACGCCGTTGAGGTAGTCCCGAGGCAAACGACGATCTCTGCGCCGCAGCACGTGGACGTCTGAGTGCACGAACCCCCGGTGTAGGCCTGGCACGCGGCCTGGGCCTCGGTCTGGCTATGCGTATTGACCGCGCTGCAGTCGTAGTACGTCTCGCTCGCACCGGAGGAGATGCCGTTCGAATGGGCAGTCTGGCAGCTCGACCCCGAGCAGCAGGCCGTCCCGGCGCACTCGCAGCCGTCGGTGTCCGGCGCGGTGCCCGCGTTGCAGTCTCGACGCAACGAGTTGCATGCGTAGCTGCACGAGGTGGCGCCGCTGGCGCACGAGGGCGTGCCCGTCGTGGTGTTGCACGCCTGCCCGCACTTGCCGCAGTTGGTCGTCGACTCCGGCGTCTCGCAACCGTCGGTGTCCGGCGCGGTGCTCGCGTTGCAGTCGTAGTACCCCGAGCCGCACGTGTAGCTGCAGGAGTTTGTCGTGTCGGAGCAGCTGTCGGCGCTGAACGTGTTGGAGTTGGTCGCGCCGCACGCCTGTCCGCACGCGCCGCAGTTGCTCGTCGACTCGGCCGTCTCGCAGCCGTCGGTGTTCGGCGCGGTCATGTAGTCGCAGTCGTAGTGCCCGGCGCTGCACGTGTAGCTGCACGAGGTTCCGTTGCACCCGTCGGCGCTGAACGTCCCGGCGTTGGTGGCGCCGCACTTGTTGAGGCACCCGCCGCACGTCGACGTGGACGTCGCCGATGTCTCGCAGCCATCGAGGTCCGGCGCGGTGCTGGCGTTGCAGTCGAGAAGCAAGCTATCGCACGCGTAACTGCACGTCGTGCCGTTGCACGAGGGTGTTCCCGTCGTCGTGTTGCAGGCGCTGCAGCCGGCGCAGTGCGCGGTGGTGTTGGTCGCGGTCTCGCAGCCGTCGGTGTCGGGAGCCGCCGAGGCGTTGCAGTCCGCGAGCCCCGAACTGCAGGCGTAACTGCACTTCACGCCGTTGCACGACGCCGTTCCCGTCGTCGTGCTGCACGCCACGTTGCAGCCGCTGCAGTTCGACGTCGTGTTGGTCTGCGTCTCGCAGCCGTCGGTGTTCGGCGCCCCGGACGTGCAGTCGGCATAGCCGGGGCTGCAAGCATACGTGCACGACTCGCCGCTGCAGCCGGCGTCCGCCGAGTGACTCGTGTTGCAGGAGACGCCGCACGCGCCGCAGTTTGCGATCGTGTCCGGCGTTCCGCAGCCCGCGTCGTGTGTGCCGCCGGCTTCCGGCATCCCGCCGCCTGCCTCGGGGGCCGCGTCGTTTACCGAGCCGCCGCCACCTGCCTCCACGGCCGCGTCGTTCACGCCGCCGCCTTCCGCGACCTCGCCATCTTCGCTCGCGTCTTCGTTCGCGTCGTCGAAGGCACCGTCCGTCGCGATCTCGGCGTCGCCGTCCTCGCTGGCGCCGCCGTCGGTGCCCTCGGAGAGCGGGCCGTCGTCGCCCGCCCCATCGGCGCCCTGGACAGAGGCGGCCTCTTGATTGCCGCTGGTCGAGCCGTCGTGCCGGGTTGTCAGGCTGGCGTCGACCGCCCCCCCCGTGGAGTAGTCGCTCAGCCCGGTGATGAGTCCACACGCGCCAAGCAGGCTCGCGAGAAAGCCAGTCGCTGCGACACGCGTGAAAAGACGCACGCTACAAGAATACGCTGCCGGCCGCCCCATGCCTAGCGCCGGGCCGCCGCGGGCACCGCCGCAGAAACCGTATTGTCTTTTTTAGGTGCTCTAGGTGCTTTGCCTTGCTTGCCCTTGCAGGCCGCCAGCGGCATGAGCTCCGCTTTGCCCCAATTGACACCGAATTGGGCGAACGGAACGAATGGGCCTAGGCGCGTTTTCATCGTCGCCAGCGCGATATCGCTCGCGTCGATCCCAATATAGACGCGCTGCAGCGCGCGGGACGCGGCGAGGGTCGTTCCGCTGCCAGCATACGGGTCGAGGACCCTGTCGCCCGGTGCAGTTAGCGCCGCGACGAGCCGCGCGAGCAGCGCCTCTGGCTTTTGGGACGGGTACCCGGTGCGCTCGCGAGAGATGGGCGCCAGAACCCCGATGTCCCAGACGTCGCCCATCGGCACCCCCGCGGACGTCTCCGCCGTCGACGAGGACCGCGCGCGCCTGCCGTTCGTGAATACGGCGCGCTGCTTGCCGGTGCCCCACGTCGCCAGCGTCGAAGCGGCGAGGGGCTCGTACGGTTGGTTCCAGCGCGGGACGGCGCGCGGCTCGCGCCGCCAGCGCAAGAGGACGTCGTGGACGCGCTGGAAGTTCGGCGTCTTGCTCGGCCAGCGGCGATAGCGCCACACGATCTCGCTCGCGAAGGCGTCGGCACCGAAGATCTCGTCGCCGAGGACGCGCACGTAGTGGCTCGTCTTGGGGTCGACGTGAACCACCACCGATCCGTGAGCCGCGAGGAGGGAGCGGACTGCGGTCAGCCGGGCGCCCAGGGCCTCGAGCCACGAGGCCAAGTCCGGCCAGCGGTCGTCGAATGCGGGCACCTTCGTGCGCGCGGCACCCGGCTTTGCTCCGGCCTTGCGGAGAAACGCCGCGTGCTCTCGGTTCGTGAAGAACGGCGGGTCGAGGTAGGCGAGCGTCACAGTCTCGGCGTGGTCGGCCTCGAGGGCCCGGAGCCACTCCAGGTTATCCCCTTGGAGGAGCGTTCCGGTGCCGTCGGCCGCCACCCATGCCCGGGAAGGGGAGGGCGCGGGCGAAGGATCGGCGGCCGCCAGGCCTCGTTCCTTGCCCTCCCACGACAGCATCACGGAGCGAGAGGGGCTCATGGGCGGATCGTAACGAGGCGCAGCTCGCCGAACCAAGATCCCCGTAGTATTCCGGCGACCATGACCCCGTCCCCGTGGCCTTGCGTCGCCCACGCGAGCACCGCCGACCACGAGCCTGCGGCACCCGGGAGCGGCGCCACTTCGCCGTGACGGTGCGGTTCATCCTGGCCGTCGCGCTCGGGGTCGCGGCTTCCGCCTGCGGTCATCCTCCCCAGGATTCGACGCCCGAGGGCGCCGTGCGCATGTTCCTCGACGCGATGGACAGCGACGACGACCCAGCTGCGACCCGGCGCGCTTACGAGCTCCTCGGGCCCGTCGCGCGCGCGAACCTGGCGGGCCGCGCGCACCGGACGAGTCGGTTGCAAGGTCGGCAAGTGGAGCCGTGGGAGATGATCGCCTCGGGCCTCTTCGGTCTCGCTTTTCGCCCGAAGGTGATGCGCTCGACGGGCGTCGGCGAGCGAGCAACTGTGGAGGTCTTCGGCGAGGACCCGCAAAGCGAGCACGCAAGCGTCGCGTGCGTGCACGTCCCCGCCGGCTGGCGGATCGAACCGGGCTTGCCCGAGCCTTAGCGGTTTGCGGTTGGCTCGGGCGGGGTCTCGGCCGCCGGCTCGAGGTGAAGGGCGTAGACGAAGCTCGCCGAGGTCGCCGACCGCGGGCCCGGGAACGCCGGCAGCGTCATCCCCTTGTAGAGCCCGAGAACGCAGCGGGTGACCGACTCTTCGCCGAAGTGGGCTTCGCCTTCGGCGACCTCCACGACCTGACTCGTTTGGCCGCTCCGTAGCACGCGAAAGTCCAGATCCATCTCGCCGCCGGCGTCCGGGTGGTCAGCGAGCGCGTTCGCGTAGCACCGCCCGACGGCATCCCACGGCGCGCGAAGAGCGTCGCGAAGGGCAGAGGCGCCGGGCACGGCGACGGGCACTGGGACGGGCTCGTCGCCCGTGGAGAGCGACACGTCGATCGTGACTTCGCCGGGCGCCTCCCCGGCCGGCAGAGGAATCTTGAGGGCCTGCCGCGCCACGCACGCGGCGGCGTTGTCGTCGCGCAGGGTGGTTGCCTTCGCGATCGAGGATCGTTCGACGGTACCGCGCGCGCCCACCTCGAGCTCGAGCGAGACCTTGCCCGCGAGCCCCTGATCGCGGCGAAGGGCGTTCTCGTAGCAATGACGGAAGGGCCAGTAGCCGAGGTTTCGCGCGACCCGCTGCGTTTCGGCGGCGCTGCGGCCGCCGGCGTCGGTCACGTCGACGATGATGCCGGGGGCGGGGTGGTAGGGGCGGCCGTGGCGGCCGTGTTTGGGGTGGTGGGGGGCTTGGGCGGAGTCGTGCGCGTGAGGCATCGTGCCGGAGAAGGGGAGCTCGTCGGCAAGGACAATGCGCGGCGTAGCGACTACCGGTGCGGGCGCGGGCGCGGGCGCGGGCGCGGGCGCGGGCGCAAGCGCGGGCGCGGGCGCGGGCGCGGGCGCGGGGGCGGACGCAAGCGCGGACGCGGGCGCAAGCGCGGGGGCGGGCGCGGGGGCGGGCGCAAGCGCGGACGCGGGCGCAAGCGCCGGGGCGGGCGCGGGCGCGGGCGTGGTGCTTGGGGGCGGCGGGGTCGCGGCGATGGTGGTTGTCGGTTGCGCGACGCAGAGCGGGGTCGCTGGTTGGGGCTTCGCTGTCGCGCAAGCGGCGAGGATCGCTGGGGCGCAAGCCGCGAGGGGCCAACGGAAGGAGGCCATCGGTCAGCTCATATTCCCCCTCGGCCGCTCGCCGCAAGCCCCGTCACCCCAACGCTTGCCGTAAGGCGGCCGCTACAGAACGGGTTCGAAGGGACGCAGGGACCAGGCGGGGCCCCCCGGGTCGCGGTGATCGGCGAGCCAGCTCCAGAACGCGGCGGCCCAGCGGGAGCCCCCCCGGGCATTGGGGTGGATGCGGTCGCCTTCGCGTTCCTCGGGGCCGAGGCTCCCGACCACCGCGTCGCTGTCGAAGAAGAGGCAGGGGGCGCAGTGGTCGTGGATGACTTGCATGAAGCCCGTCTCCGGGCGCCAGAGGGGGGGGGTGACCCAGACGCAGGCGGCGCCCGCCTTATGGATCTTGCGTGCAATCTGCTCGACGGCCCGGGCGTGGAGGGATGGCTCCGGCATCTCCACCTCGTTTGCGCCAAGCGTCACGATGACGAGAGAGGGGTGGGTGGCGAGCCAGGCGTCAAACTTCGGATCGTTGGCCCAGGTCGTCGTGTACGTGGATTTCGTCGCGTCCGCGAAGTACCGCGCGCCGGCGGCTCGGAAGCGCGGCTTGAGTCTCTGGGAGAAGTAGGCTTCGACGAACGAATCACCGACGTGCACGACGAGCCCTCCCGGTCGCTCGGGAGGGAGCACGGGGGCGGCCGCGACCGCGCGCAGCCCGATCCACTCGGTCGCGGACGACGCTCGAAACCGCACGGAGCTCGACGCCGCGGGGGCCGTCGACTCGCAGCCACCGGCGCAGAGCATCGCGATCAACGCCGCGCAGCGATCCACACGCAGACTGACCCAGCGCACCCGCGCGCGATTGTGCCATCCACCTCGGCCCGCCGCCACCCAGTCATCGAGCGCGGGTGCCGGGCCAGCCCCTATGCGCCTTGCGCCGATTGCGCTGAGAGCGGCAGGGTGGCGATGTAGTCGGCGATGACACGGCGCACGAGCGCCGGGACGTTCTCGAACTCGAGGCCCATGGCGCTCTTGCCGCGGCCGTCGCGGGTCCAGCGCACGTTGGCGGCGATCGCGATCATCTCGCCGGTGAGGGGGCTCGCGAAGCGCACTGTCACCTTCGCGCCGAGCACGAACGCGACCGGGGTCAGCGCGAGCATGCCCTCCTCGCTGATCTCCTCGCTTCGCGCCTCGACGGCGCTGCCCGTCGCCGACAGCAGCGTGACCGGCGTCACGTACGGCGCGCGCACGAAGTGGCGGCGATGCACGGGGTTGGTGACCGCCCCTGGGCGCTCGCTGCTTCGCGCCTTCTTCTTCACGAGCTTGATTTCCGGTTCCGTGATCTCCTCGGGCTCCTCGGGTTCTTCCTCCTCGATGATGATCTCGTCCTCCGAAGCCGAGAGCAGCGCCGACGGTCCCGCCGCGAGGCCGCTCGCGGCGACGAGAGCGCGTCGCAGCTCGGCGGCCGATTGGAACCGCGCCGCCACGTCCTTCTCCAGGGCGTTCTCGATGACGAGCGCGAGCGCCGCCGGGATGTCCGGGCGGCGCTCTTTGACGTTCGGAGGCGCCGTCGCATTGGAGACCTGCACGAGCACATCGGGGTAAGCCCCCGCGTACGGCACGTCACCCGTCAGGCATTCGAAGAGCGACATGCCGATGGAGTAGACGTCGGTTCGCGCGTCGACCGGGCGCCCCCAGAGCTGCTCCGGCGCCATGTATTCGGGCGTCCCGAGGACTTCGTGGGCCGCGGTGAGCTTGCGGTCGTGGTGTGCGAGCTGCTCCTCGGCGACCGCGGCGACGCCGAGATCGAGCAGCTTCACCGTCTCGCCGCCGACCTCGTTGCGCGCGATGAAGATGTTGCTGGGCTTCAAGTCGCGGTGGATGACGCCGCGCGCGTGGGCGTGGGCGAGCGCGTCGCAGACCTGCCGGCCCATCTGCACGGTGTCCTGGATCGAGAGGCGTCGTCGCGCGGCGAGGATCCCGTCGAGCGTTCGCCCGTCGAGCATCTCGAGAACGAGGTACGGTCCGAAGCGAAGGCACACGCCCGCGTCGAGCGCCTCGACGAAGCCCGGGTGCCGCACTGCCGTCAGCGCATGGGCCTCACGGAGCAGGCGGCCCCGCGCCTCGTCTTTGTCGCGAAGCTCCTCGGGCAAGAGCTTCAGCGCGACGACCCGGCGCGTGAACTTGTGATGGGATTCGAAGACGAGCCCCATGCCGCCATGAGCAATGAGTCTGCGTAGCTCGTACCGGGTGTCTACGGTCTCCCCGACAAGCTCTTCGCCCACCGGACCAGATTACCACAACCGTCTCTACTCCCCGCTCGATGCGACGGCGGTTGGCTCGGTCCCGGCGAGGAAGACTTCGTCGACCGTGTCCGTGTCGTCCGTGTAAGGCAGCTTGCCGGTCTTGCTGTCGATCGTCACCGTCTCGACACCGGTGGGTCGTGCGAAGTCCAGGCGGGGTTTGCCTTCGTGCGCCGCACTCATCGCACCTATCCACGCAGGGAGGGCCGTCACGGCGCCCTGCTCGGATCCGCCGAGGACGCGCCCGTCGTCGTACCCCACCCATACCACCGCGACGACGTCGGCCGAGTAGCCCGCGAACCACGTATCTTTGGGCCCGTTGGACGTGCCCGTTTTGCCCGCGAGCGGTCGCCCGAGGGACTTCGCGCGAACACCCGTCCCGTGATCGATGACGCTGGTGAGCATGTGGGTCACGATGTAAGCCTCGGCTTCGTCCATGACGCGGCGTGGGGGCGGAGGGTCTGGTAGCGGCACATCGCGCCCGTCGGGGCCGACGATGCGCAGGACGATGGTCGGCGGCGTGTACGACCCACCCGCGGCGAACGTCGCGTAAGCCCCCGCGAGTTCGATCGGCCGGACCTCGTAGCTCCCGAGCGCGAGTGAGAGGTCGGGCTTCATGGGCGAATCGATGCCGAGGGCATGCGCCCACTCGACGACGTTCGCGGGCCCGACGTCCCGCAGCACCCGCACGGCCGCCACGTTGACGCTGTTCGCGAGCGCCTCGCGCAATCGAAGGGGGTCCTGGCCGCGCCATCCCTCGAAGTTGTTCGGGCGGTAGTTGCCCTCGAAGACGTCCGGGGTGGGATCCACGAGCGTGGCGGGCGTGAAGCGCCGGGAGTGGATCGCGTACGAGTAGACGATGGGCTTGAACGTCGATCCTGGCTGCCTCCGCGATTGCATGGCGCGATCGAGCCCGCCGCTCTGGCCCTCGTAGCTCCCGACGAGAGCGAGGATCTGCCGGGAGCGCACGTCGAGCGCCACGAGGGCTCCCTCGGGGCCGGACTCCAGGCGCAGAGGCACCTTGGCTTCCGGCGCCGCGGCCGACTCGGGAACCGGTGCGGTCAGGCTGACCCGGACGCGCGCACCCGGTGGCGCAAAAGCGCTCGGCGCCAGCTTGCCGGGGTTGTAGCGGTCGAAATCCGCGAGGCGCACCGTGCCGACGACGGTGCCGACACGCACGTCGAACGTTCCCGCGGCGTCGTCCGCCGCGGCGATCGTACCGACGAGGACCTTGTGCTGATCGAAGCTCGGGGTCCCCTCGAACGGCGTCGCGGAGCCCGCCGCATCCCGGGGCGGCGCCTTGCCTCGGCGGTCGGCCCGGACAGCGAGCTTGAGCCCGTCCTCGAGCCCGTGGCGCTTGTCGTACGCGACCAGCGCGTCGCGCAGCGACTTCCGCGCCGCGAGCTGGATCTTCGGGTCGATCGACGTCGTGATCGTGAAGCCGCCGAGGCGCGCGACGTCGGGCTCGAGGCGGTCGAGCGCCGCCTTCGCCATGTCCACGGCCTCCGGGGCGAGGTCGGTCGACACGTCCGAGAGCGGCGCCAGACGCGCGGGCTCCCGCCCGGCCGCGGCCCACTGGTCGTCCGTCAAGAAACCCTTCTGGTGCATCTGATCGAGTACGTACGCGCGGCGGGCGAGGGCGAGCGTCATGCTGGCTCTCGGGTGGTAGTCGCGCGGATTGGCGATGCGGCCGGCGATGAGCGCGGCCTCCGCGATCGACAGTTGTCCCACGCTCTTGCCGAAATCGTCGCGCCCCGCTTCCTCGATCCCGTACCGCCCGCGGCCGAGGTAGATGTTGTTCACGTAAAGCTCGAGGATCTCGTCCTTGGACAGCTCTTGCTCGAGCCGTCGTGCGAGGAGAGCCTCGCGGATCTTGCGGGCGAAGGTGCGCTCGTGAGAGTTGAGAAGCAGGTTCTTTACGACCTGCTGCGTGATCGTCGAGCCGCCCTGGCGGGTGGTGCGGGCGCGCAGGTTGATGAGCATCGCGCGCGCGATACCCCAATAGTTCAAGCCTTCGTGCTCGTAGAAGCCGGCGTCTTCGGCCGCAAGGATCGCGAGCTTCACGTGCGCCGGTACTGCGCCGATCGAAACGACCGTACGACGCTGGGTGAAGAGCTCCGCCAGCACCGAGCCGTCGCGTGCGAGCACGCGCGTGACTTGCGGCGCCTGATAGACCCGCAGCTCGGCGACGGCGGGCAGCCCCGCCTCGTAGTGGCGAACCACGATCACGCCTGCAAGGACGACGGCGAGGCCGAGGGCCAAGGCGCCGCCGCCGATGGCGGTCGCGAGCTTGCGCCAGTCGCGTTCTCGCGCTCGAGGCTCCACGGAGCACACATGATACAATTGTGGGCGATGTTCGCCTTGAGCCGAGGAGAGTTTCTCCTTGCCGCCTTCATCTTCGTCCTCGTCTGGGGGGCGGGCGCGCTCCCTCGTTACGGGGAGCGCCTCGGGGCCCGCCTCGCCGCGCGGCGCGATCGCGACGGGGGGTAGGCCTTGGGGCGCGGCGCCAGGTTCGACGACGAAGCCGTTCGCGGCCCCGTCGCCACGGTCTTCGTCAGCGATCCGACCGCCGAGGCCGAGCGGGTCGCCCAGGCGCTGCGGTTGGGGGGGTACCCGGTCGTCGACGTGCCCCTCTCGATGCTCGTGGCTCGCGTGGGCGTGCAGTCCCCACGCGTGGTCCTCGTCGACGCAGACACCGAGGGGGCGCTCGATGTCGTCCTACGGATGCGCGAGCTGCCGGACGCCGAGCAGGTCCACGTCCTCTTCCTCGGCCGCCCGGGGGCGGCCATCGCGACGCCCGATGCGGCCGTCGCCCACGGCGGCAGCGGCCTGTTCCTGCGGCCGGTGGACATCCCTTCGCTGGTCAAGAAAGTCGATGCGCTGACGGGGGGCGCACGCATCGGGCACGCCTCGTTGCCCCCGGCGCCGCGCGTGAACGTGCCGCCGCCGCCGCTGTCCTCGCCGAAGCTCACGATGGAGCCGTCGCTTGCTGCGAGCGAACGCCCGGGCGAGCGACGGTCGGTCGCCCCGCCGGTTGGCGCCGATCTCCAGCAGCTCCTCGCGGAGGCCGAGCTACGCGTCCAGGTGCGCTCCGTCGCCGACTCTTCGGTGCCGTCGCCCGAGGACGAGATCGAGGCTGTGTTGCCCGCCGAGTTGCTCGCGTCGCTCGACGAGCCGCTCGAGGCCGATGAGGACGAGGTCGACGCGGTGCAGCCGGCGCGAGCCGCGAGCGCGCGCGATCGCACGATCGACGGGAGCGTCCCTCGCACGACGGGGGTATCGACGGGGGGCGGTGGTTCGCAGGTGAGCACGGGGAGCGGCGGTTCCCCCGTGAGCACCGGCGAAGGCGACGCGGTGGCCGCGGAGCCGGGCAACACGCACGGGGGCACGCACACCGGACCGACGGGCCCCGGCGGCTCGACGACGGGCGAGTCGGTGACCGGCGAGGTCGACACCGGCGACGTCCGGATGTCGCCGTCGATGGCGGCGGCGCACTCGGTCGCCGCCGATCGCCTACCCTCGGTCTTCGGGCCCGGCGAGGCCGTGACGCTCGTGGCGCGCGCGATCACGTTGCGCCTCACCGGTTCGCTCTGCTTCGTCTCGGGAGCGGTCGAGCGGCGTCTCATCCTGCGCGAGGGCGACGCGATCACGTGCGCGTCGACCGCCGAGGACGAGTCGCTCGTCGCGTTCCTCGGCGCGCGGGGGGAGCTTCCCCGCGAGACGGTCCGACGGTTCGGGCCAAAGCTGCCCGCCTTCGGCCGTCATGCCGGCGCCGCGCTCGTCGCGCGCGGCTATCTCGGGCAAGACCAGATGTGGCCGACGCTGCGAGCGCACGCCGAATGGGTGCTCGCCCGCGTGATGGCGGCGGCAGGCGAGGGGCGTCTCACGTTGGAGACGCAGGCGCCGGGCCGCCTCGGCGCCGAACCCGGGGTGTTCGGCGGGGCGACGGGAGCGGAGGTCTTCGTGGACCTCGTCCGGCGCACGATTTCACCGGCGGACGCCGTTGAACGGCTCGGCGGGATCGCGGCTCGCGTCGAAGCCGGTCCGGCGCCGCGCCTCCTCGGCGAATGTGGGCTCGAGCCGGCGGATCTGGCCCACGTCCGCGAGGTCACGGGCAAGACCCTGCGCGACGTGATCGATCCCTCGTCCGAGGGGGACCTCGCGACGGTCGTCTTCGCCCTCGTCCAGCTCGGGGTGCTCGAGGTCGTTGGTTCTGCCGAGGGCCAGGCCGACGACGCCGACGGGCACGCAGGCGCGGCCGCCATCGACGCCGACGCGGTGCGAGAGCGCGTGCGCGCGCGGTCGCAGATCGTCGATGACGGCGACTACTTTGCGGTGCTTGGCGTGGCTCGAGACGCGACGGGATACGAGGTCCGTCGCGCGTTCCTCGAGCTGCGCCGCGCGTTCGATCCGTCGCGCATGCTGACGCCGGAGGTGGCCGACCTGGCCGGCGACGTGCGCAAGATCACCGTGGTGCTCGAAGAAGCGTACGAGATCCTCAAAGACCCGGCTCGCCGCGAACGCTACCGGCGCGCCATCGAGGGCGTCCCCGCCACCGACTAGGGCAACCGTCCATTGAGTGAAGCGACTTCCGCGTGGAGGTTGCGCTAGGCAAATTCGCGGGAGCGAATTTGGGGCTGAGACTTTGCGGAGCAAAGTCGAGGGGGTAGGCCCGCTGCACTAGTCAGGCGATCTGGCGCTTTCCGCGCCGGACTGCGTCGACGACGATGCGGTCTTCTTCGACGTCCACGGTCGCGACGTCGCCGCGCTGCAGCTCTCCCCGCAGAACCATCTCGGCGATGGGTGCCTCGATGAGACGGGCGATCGCACGCCGCATGGGACGGGCGCCGAGCTGCGGGTCGAAGCCGCCCGCCTCGAGGAGGGCGGCGACGGCGTGATCGCTCGCGTCGAGGGTTACGCCCCGCACGGCCTCGAGCTCCTCGCCCAGCGAGCGGAGCATGCGGCGGGCGACCTCCGCGACGTCGGCGCGCTCGAGCGGCGCGAACGCGAGCACCTCGTCGATGCGGTTGTAGAGCTCCGGCGGCAGCGCCGACCGCGCGGCGGCGCACATGGCCTCCTCGTAGGCCCGCTTCTCGGGCTCGCGCGGGGCGGGCCCGCGGCCGCCGAAGCCGATGCGCCCGCGCGCGCCGGGGTGCGCGACGTCGGACCCGAGATTGGACGTCATCGCGACCACGATGTTCGTGAAGTCGACGGTGCGTCCACGCCCGTCGGTCATTCGACCCTCGTCGAAGACCTGGAGGAAGGCCTCGAGCACGTCGCGGTGCGCCTTCTCGATCTCGTCGAGCAGGAGCACCTGATACGGCCGACGGCGGACCGCCTCGGTGAGCTGCCCGCCCCCCTCGTGCCCCACGTAGCCCGGAGGCGCGCCGACGAGGCGAGCGATGGCGTGCGCCTCGGCGTACTCCGAGAAGTCGAGGCGAGTCATGGCGTGGGGCGAGTGGAAGAGGCACTCCGCGATCGCCTTTGCGGTCTCCGTCTTGCCGACGCCCGTCGGGCCGAGCAGGAGAAAGGAGCCGATGGGACGGCGCGAGCGGAACCCACCCGCGTTGCGCCGCAGCACGCCCGCGATCCGCGCGATGGCGTCCGTGTGGCCTACCACGCGCTCGGCGATCAGCTCCTCGAGCCGCAGCATGCGCTCGCCGTCCGTCTCGAGAAGACGCTCCACCGGGACTCCCGTCGTCTCGCTGACGACTTCGGCGACCATCTCGCGCCCCAGCACGCGCTCACCCCGGCGGCGTGCCCGCGCGGCTGCCAGATCCAGCACGCTGACCGCCTTGTCGGGGAGGGTCCGGTCCGGCACGTAGCGTGCGCTCCACGCCACCGCCGCGGCGACGGCTTCCTGCGAGAACCGTACGCCGTGGTGCTTCTCGAAGGCCGGCGCTACGCGCTCGAGGGCCAGGATGGCCTCGTCGGGCGCCAGCTCGGCGACCTCGATGGCGGTCATGCGCCTCGCGAGCGCCGGATCGGCGAGCACGACCCGCTTGTAATCTTCGATCGACGTCGCTCCGATGCACGTCAGCTCGCCCCGGCCGAGCGCGACCTTCAGCTCGGCGGCCGCCTCGTCATCGGCCGTCAACACCGCGTGCAGCTCGTCGAAGAAGAGGACCACGCGGCCCTCGGCGCGCCCGACCTCCGACTTTATCTGCCCGAGCCGCTCCGCGAGGGCACCGCGTACGCCGGTGCCCGAGACGAGGCCGCCCGCGTCGATCTCCACGACGATGCGGTCGTCGAGCGCCGCCGCGTCGCGGCCGTCCGCGATGCGCTGCGCGAGACCCCGGACGATGCTTGTCTTGCCCACGCCGGCCGGGCCGACCAGGCACGGGCAGTTGCCCTGCCGCTTGGCCAGGACGTCGAGCGTCCGATCGATCTCCGCCTCGCGACCCAGGACGGGATCCAGCTCACCGCGCAGCGCCGCCAGGGTCAGGTTGCGGCCGATCGACGAGAGCACCGGGAACTTCTTCGCGTCCATCTCGAACCGGCCCGCGGCCTTGCTGCCGTGCACCGGAGAGGGCTCGGGCGCTCCTTGCCGCTGGCGACGGGACTTCGGGGGAGCGGTCGGCGGGTGCGCGGGCCGCGGCGTCGGGGCAGTGGGCTGCGGCGCCATCGACGGCGCGAGCGCCGTCCGGGTCGATGGGTTCGCCGTCCCCGATGCGGGCGCGAGCGAGAGCTGCTTGGCCTGGGTCATGCGCCGCGGGCCGACCATGCCCATGGCCAGCCCGATGGCGGCTGCGCGCAGCTTGGTGACGTCCGAGCCGCACTGCGTGATGGCGCGATGCGCGGCGGTCGTCCGCTCCTGGCATAGCGCGAACAGCAAGTGGATCGCGCCCGCGTCCCGCGTCACCGATCGTGCCGCGAACTCTCGGGTGCGCTGCATCGCCCGCGAAACCGCGTCGACGTCGTCGTCGGTGAGGACGCGCGCGGCCTTGAGCAGAACCTCGGCGTCGAGGCGACGCTCCTTCAAGAGGTCCGCCGCGGCGCCCGTCTGCGAGGCGATGGCGGCCAGCAGGTGTCCGGTGGTCACGCGCTCGTTGCGGCTCTTGGCGAGATCCTCGGCGAGCTTGCGCAGCGTGCCCAGCTCCGGTTCTCGGGTGCCGGTCATCCGGGCATCGCTCCCACGACCCCCGCCCTCGGGCCAAGTTAGCTGCCCGGCCCGGACACTCGGTAGGCCGCGACGCGTCGCGCGGCGCCCGTCAGGGGCCAGGTGTAAGCCCTCTCACGCTCGAGCGATGCCCGAGGATGGTAAGGCGCCGCGTCTTTGGCCAGGAGGATCCAGACGACCCCTCCCGGCCCGGTCAGCGTCGCCCCCAGCTCGAGCCATGCCCCGGGGGGGAGCGTGGCGCGAGATATCGCGACGGACCAAGGGCCGCGTCCGGCCATGGCCTCGCCCCGTGCGCGCTCGAGCCGCACGTCCGTCCGGCCCGTGGATCCGATGACCGTCCGCAGGAAGCTCGCCCGCTTGCCGAGGGGCTCCGCCAGCGTCACGCGCAGGTCCGGGCGGAGCAGCGCGAGCGCCAGCCCCGGGGCGCCGGCTCCCGTTCCGACGTCGATGACGGCGGCGTCCCCCGGCAGCTCTGCGGAAAGGACCAGCGCATCGGCGAGCATCAGGTCGACCAGCTCTTCGCGCGACCGCGCCGCCGTCAGGTCCATGCGCTCGTTCCACCCCTCGAGGTGCTCCAGCCACGTCGTCAAGTGGGCCCCGGCGCGCCCCTGCAGGGCGACCCCGAGCCCTTCTGCCGCGCGATCCACCAGCGACCCGAGCTTGGCGACCATCGAGTCCGAGTGGTACCTCTCGGACCGCCCCGCCGCGAGCCCCACGCCATGGCCCTCGCCCCCTCCTCCGCCGCGCCCACCCACGCGCTCGATTTCGCGCCCCTCCGGGTCCTGGTGGAGCGTTCGCTCGCTCGCCGGTCGGGGGGCCCGGCCGATGTCGCGTTCGAGCCGATGCCCGGTGGCGCCTCGACCCGCCGCTATTTTCGCGTGCGCTACGGCGAGGCCACCGCCGTCGCGATGTTCGTCCCCGAGGGCGCGAAGGCCGAGGAGATCGCCAAGCCGGGAAACCATGCGCGCTGGCCCTTCCTCGAGGTCCGCGATCTGCTCGCGTCGCGCGGGGTCGACGTCCCGGCCGTCTACGACGAGGATACGGCGCGCGGATGGCTGCTGCTCGAGGACCTGGGCGACGACACGCTTGCCGCCTATCTCGCCGTCCGCCCGCAGGCCAAGGAGAGCCTGTACGTGCGCGCGGTCGACGACCTCGCACGCGCCCAGCGCTCTTTGGCCGTGCTGCCGCCCGCGAGCGTCGTCGCGACGCGGGCGTTCGACGAGGACTTGCTGCTCTGGGAGATCCAGCATTTTCGCGAGTGGGGTCTCGAGGCGCGCGGCATCCGAGTGACCCCCGAGCAGCGTGCCGCATTCGACGCCATCGCCGGGAGGCTTGCGCGACGGATCGCGGGGTTCTCGCGCGTCGTCGTGCACCGCGACTACCAGTCGCGTAACCTCATGGTGCGGCCGGACCCGGCCGGCGGCTGCAAGTCGCTGTGCTGGATCGACTTCCAGGATGCGCTCCTCGGTCCCCGCGTCTACGACCTCGTCGCGCTCCTGAGCGACAGCTACCAGGTGTTCGAGCGCGACTTCGTCGAGGCGAGGCTCGACGACTACGCTCGGGCCACGGGGCTCGGGGCCGATGGGCGCCGCGCCCTCGGACGCGAGTTCGACCAGGTCACCGTGCAGCGCAAGCTCAAGGACGCCGGGCGTTTCGTCTTCATCGATCGCACCAAGGGCAACTCGTCTTTTCTCAAGTTCGTCGAGCCAACCATCGCCAAGGTTCGCGCCAGCGTCGCGCGCCTGGCCGACGAAGAGGACATGCGCGTGCTCGCCGACCTGCTCGATCGACTGGTGCCGGGGTAGGCGTGTCGCGAGCGTCCGCCCAGCGGGTCAAGTCACGCCCCCCCCAGCCGCTCACGAGGGTCCGCCTCGCGCCGGGCGGGCTCGATCTCGGCGACGGCGAAGTGCTGCCGCTGTGGGCAGGCGCCATGCACTACTGGCGCCATCCGGTGGCTTTCTGGCGCCCTGGCCTCGAGGCGATGCGCGCGATGGGCCTTCGGGTGCTCGACACGTACGTGCCCTGGGGCGTCCACGAGACGGCCCGCGGGCAGTACGACTTCGGCGAGCGTAACCCCTCCCTCGACGTCGCCCGCTTCCTCGAGTTGGCCCACGAGCTTGGCCTGCGGTGCGTCATGCGCCCCGGCCCGCACATCAACGCGGAGCTGACGTTCTTCGGTTTGCCGGAGCGCGTCGTGTGGGATCCGAGGTGCCAGGCGCGAACACCCGGCGGCAACCCGGTGATCTTGCCGATCGTCCCCGTGGCGTTCCCCGTGCCCAGCTACGCGAGCGCCGTGTTCCTCGAAGAGACTTCGCTCTGGTACCAGGCCGTTGGCGATCGCCTGTCGCGCCTCCGCTGGCCCGAGGGGCCCATCGTGCTGGTGCAGGTCGACAACGAAGGCGCCCTCTACTTCCGCGACGGCCAGTACGACCAAGACTATCACCCCGACGCGATCGAGCAGTTTCAGCAGTTCTTGCGCGTCAAGTACCGCCGTTCGGTCAAGGCGCTGAGGCGCGCGTGGCTCGTCGACACGCTCGAGTTCGACGATGCTCAGCCTCCGCGCCGCTTCGACGCGCGCGAGACGCGAGAGCTGACGCGCCACGTGGATTGGGCCGAGTTCCACGAGCAACTGCTCTCGTCGGCCATGGACTCGATGGCCAAGTCACTCGTCGACGCGGGCCTCGACGGCGTGCCGACTACGCACAACCTGCCTCTCGGCGAGAGCGCCACACCGCTCAACCCGGCGCGGATGACGGCGATCGACCTCATCGGCCTCGACTACTACCACCGGGCCACACCTCAAGAGCACTGGACGATCCTGCGCCGCACGACCGAGCTGGCCGCGCGCTCGGAGGGCACGGCGCGACCCGCCTTCGGCGCCGAGGTGGGCGCCGGGTTTCCGCCCTTCTTCGCCACGATCGACGAGCTCGACTCGATGTACGCCCTCATGTGCGCGCTCGCGTACGGGCTGCGCGGGTTCAACCTGTACATGGCGGTCGAGCGTGATCGCTGGATCGGCGCCCCCATCGACCCTCAGGGTCGCCCGCGGCCCCTCGCGGCCCAGTACACGCGTCTGCTCGGCGCCCTCGAACGGGCAAAGTTCCACGAGCTTCGCCGGCGCGCGCCGGTGCGCCTCGTCGTGCCGCGTGCCCTGCGGCGCCTCGCGCGCATCACGCACGCCTTCGGGCCGCTGACGCCGGCGCTGTTCCACGTCGCGGGGGCCGGCTGGCGCGAGACGGTCATCGAGCGTGACTTCGGGCTCGACGCGCCGCCTGTCATTGCGGCCGAGGCGTACCTGCGCGCCTTCGAGCGTTCGCTGCACGCGCGCGGCGTCCCCTTCGCCTACGCCGGCGGCGAGACGGTCGAGCGCTCGACAGCCGGCGCGAAGTGGATCGTCTGCGCGAGCACCGGCGGTCTACGCCCTCACCTGATCGAGAGCCTGCGCTCGGCGCGCAAGGCCGGCGCCCTCGTCACCATCGGACCGCGCGTCCCCGAGCTCGACGGATCGATGCTGCCGCTCAAGGACCCCGTGGACATGACGGACCTCGAGCTCGAACCGCTCGACGACCTCGCGCGCGCCGACATCCTGGTCGCCCGACGGATCGAAAACCTGGGCCTTCCCGCGTGGCCGACGGACCCGATCGACGCGTTCGTCGCCGTGCACGAGGATGCCTCCGAGGCCGCGCGGATCGTGTTTGCGATGAATCCCACCGACCGCGACCTCACGGTGCGCTTCTCCGTGCCAGGGGTCGAAGCCCTCGTGGACGCGCTCGACGGCCAGCGCGTCGCCAAAGCCGCCGGGGCCCTCGAGGTCCTCGTCCCGGCGCGCGTCGTGCGGATGCTCGCCGTCGAGGGCTGAACCGAGGGCGCGATGCTCTTCAACAGCCCTCTGTACGGCGCCTTCCTCGTCGGCACGTGGGCCGTCTTCTGGCTTCTCGGGCGGTGGCATGCGGCGCGGGCGGCCTTCCTCGTGGCGGCGAGCTACGCGTTCTACTTTTACGGCACCTGGGACGCCGCCCGCGACGAGCGCGTGCCGCTGCCGGCTCCTTGGTGGGCGCTGCTCTGCCTCGGGGTCATCTTCGTCGGCAGCAGCATCGACTTCGCTGTCGGGAGGGCGCTCGCCCGCACCGAGCGCCGCGCCTCACGCAACGCGCTGCTGCTGGCATCCATCGCCTACTACCTGGGCGTGCTGGCGTTCTTCAAGTACTGGAACTTCGCCGCCGACTCGATCGCCGCGCTCCTCGGGTGGCTCGGGGCGTCCGTCCGGCCCACGCATCTGCGGCTCGTGCTCCCGTTCGGGATCTCGTTCTTCACGTTCGAGACGATGAGCTACACGATCGACGTGTGGCGGCGCGAGCTCGAGCCCGCCGAGAGCTACCTCGACTATCTCCTCTTCGTCTGCTTCTTCCCCCACCTGGTGGCGGGGCCCATCGTTCGGCCCGCGCAGATGCTGCCCCAGCTCGCCCGCAGACCGCGCGCGGACGCGGCGATGCAGGCGCGCGGCCTCTCGCGCATCGCGACGGGGCTGGCGAAGAAGATCCTCATCGGCGACTACCTCGCGCAGGCGATCGTCAACCGGGTCTTCGCCACGCCGGAGCGCTTCAGCCGGCTCGAGGTCGTCCTTGCCATCTACGGCTATGCCGCCCAGATTTACGCAGACTTCTCGGGCTACACCGACGTGGCCATCGGCAGCGCGGCGCTCTTCGGCTACGAGCTCCCGGAGAACTTCGACGCGCCCTACTTGGCCGCCGACCTGCAGGAGTTCTGGCACCGCTGGCACATCTCGCTCAGCACGTGGCTCCGCGACTACCTCTACAAGCCCCTCGGCGGCTCGCGGCACGGCTCGATCGCGACCTATCGCAATCTCATGATCACGATGGTGCTCGGCGGGCTCTGGCACGGCGCGTCGTGGAACTTCGTGCTCTGGGGGGCTCTTCATGGCGGCGCGCTCGCCGTCACGCGCATGTGGCAGCGTGCGCGTCGGGGAGCGCGTGGGGGGGCGGCCCCTCGGCTACGGCGCGCGCTCGCCATCCTCGCGACGTTCCACTTCGTGTGCTTCGCCTGGGTCTTTTTCCGCGCACCGACCTTCGCCGACGCAGCCCTCGTGCTCGGCCACCTGACGAGCGGAGCCTGGACATTGCAGCACGTGGCGCCCAAGGTGCTGCCGGTTCTCGCCGTAGCCTTCGCCTTGCACGTGGTGCCCCGCCAAGCCGAGGCGCGCGCCCGCGAGTGGTTCGCCGAAACGCCTGCGCTCGTCCAAGGACTGATGCTCGCCGCGGCCGCGATCGCCCTCCACCTCGCGTCAGACCTCAAACCCGAACCCTTCGTCTACGGCCAGTTCTAGCGGGCGGAGCCGAAACGGAACCGATACACGGAAGTACGCAGAAATTATTGGTGAGTGGGCGTTTCGAGAGTTAGGGTACAGGCAGGACCGCGTGGCGGCCGCCGCCCGCGCCCTCAGAGATGCCGGATTCGAAAGCCCGAAAAGACGTGGCAGTCAGGCGCGAAGGGCGCCGGAGTCTAGCGGCATATGAAGGGCACGCCCGGGGGTTGCTGGCCCTCGCAGGCGACAATCGGGCCTTCCGGCGGGCTGCTTCGGCTTCCCGGCTCGGGGGCGGTGTTCGAGGCGGGTCGGGGTTCAGCGCGGGCATCGCGCTGGCGCTCGTCGTTCCGCTCGTCCGGCGCTTGCAGCGAACTCGCTTCAACAAAGAAACGCGCAACGAAGGGGCAGGCATGAAGAGAAAGCCGAGCATCAAGAGCCTCGACACCGTTTCCGTCGAGGAAGCCAGTGCGTACCTCGAACATTCTGCCGGGGACGAGCTGAACGCCGCGTACGCGATCGCTCTCGAGCGAGCGCGCCTCGACGGTTCTCGCTCGTTGCCGGACGACGCCGAGGTGCACCACGCTCTCTTTTTGCTCTGCCGCGCCGTCGGCAAGCGGGCCCCCAGCTTCGACGAGATGCGGGTAGAACTCCGCCGTCGCCTCGCGGCTTGACTCCAACAGGGGTTCGGGGGCAACCCGAAGGGAACCGCGCATCTTGCGGAGGCGGATGCGTACGACGTTGCGGAGAGGACGACTCCGACCGTCGCGTCGGAGCCTTTGCTGGAGGAGCTACGGCCCGGCGCGGAGGCCTGAGGGGAAGAGCGAGAGGGGCAGGTGGCTTGGAGAGAAGCCCGGTGCGGTCGGTCCACGCGGGGCATCTCACGACGTGAGAGCTGCCCGCCCGACGCACAGGGACGCGTCCTTTTGAGATAGCGACGAGCCGCTCTCGGCGTCTCGCTCCTCTTCCTGACGGAGGCCCGCGCCCGGAAGGCCGAGAGCCGCATCTTTCTGACAGAGGGTCTCGCCCGGAAGGCCGAGAGCTGCATCTTCCCGAGGTGCTCGTGCCCTCCTCCGACTGGCTTGCACTCGAGCGGCCCAAGAAGCTGCTCCCCTCCAACTGGATTGCGCGCGAGCGGCTCAAGAAGCTGCTCCCCTCCAACTGGCTCGCGCGCGAAGAGCTCGCGAAGCTGCTCCTTTCCGACGAGACCGTGCTCCGTTCCTTTGCCCCGGTGTTGAAGAAGAGAACTGACCACCAGGACGCCAAAGACACCAGGGTTGCGATCGATCAAAGTCCCCAAGGTTTCTCACTTGGTGCCCCTGGCGTCCTGGTGGTTCTCTCTCCTCTGGCGAAGTTGCACTAGCGGGCGGGCAGTTGCGACGCGTGCGGGGCTGGTGTCGGGGCGGCGGTGTTGTGGTCTCGCCAGGCGAAGAAGCCCAGAAGGCCGACCATCATCGCGACGCCCATGACGAGGCCTGCCAGGAGCGCCGTGCGCGGGGACATCGACGCGGGTGGCGGCAGACTCGACAAGAGGTCGGCCTCGGCCGACACCTTGCGCACGTACTGGATCTGGTCTTCGTCGAGCGTCGCCATCCGGATGCGACCGATGCCGCAGACGCCGCCGAGCGCCTGGGCCAGCTCGGCTGGCGTTTGAAAGCGACGCGACGGGTCGCGCGAGCACGCGCGCGCGAACCAGGCATCGAACCCGGATGGCGTGTTGGTCGAGATCTTCGAAGGCACCGGCATTGGCGCAGCACAAACCTTGAGCACGATGTCTCCGAGGACGTCCCCCTCGAAGGGCAGCCGCCCCGTCATCGCCGCGAAGGTACAGGCCCCGAGGGACCAGAGGTCCGTCAGGGGGCCTGGCGCACCGCCGGCCGTCAGCTGTTCGGGAGCCATGAAGTTCGGCGTTCCGATGACCGTGCCCTCGCGAGTCGGTCCGCCCATCGGGGCAGGCGCCGAGTCGGGTCGCGGCTCCTCGAACATCTTCGCGATGCCGAAGTCCACGAGCTTGACGATGTAGGGGCGCCCCTCGAACGGTTCGTCCACCCTCGCGAGAAAGATGTTGTCCGGCTTGAGGTCGCGGTGGACGACCCCGGCCGCGTGGGCCTTCGCCAGGGCGCGGGCCGCTTGCCCGATGATGTGCGCCACCTCGCCCGGCTCGAGCCGGCCGCGCGCCACGATGGCGTCCGACAGAGATTCGCCGTCGAGGAACTCCATGACGATGTAGGGCAGACCGTCCGGGGTGACCCCGTAGTCGAAGACATGCACCGCGTGCTTCGTCTGCAGCTTGGCTGCCGCGCGCGCCTCGATCTCGAAGCGTGCGCGGGCCTCGGGCTGCTCGGCATACTGCGGCCGGATGAACTTCACCGCCACGCGCGTGCCGAGCGTCGTGTGGATGCCCTCCCAGACGGTGCCCATTCCGCCGGTCCCGACGAGTTGCTTCACGCGGTACTTGCCGGCCACGATCGTGCCGGTTAGCCGGGGGCCGTCGCTCCCATCGGACATCTGCGCGATGCTACAGGAACCGCGAGCGCCTCGCGCGTGGTACGGGTCGATGCCGCACCCATGAACGCTGCTTTCGCCTGGACCAGGGGTGTCGCACTTGCGATCCCCGTGCTCGCTGTGCTGGCCGCTTCGATGGCTGCGTGCGATGAGAGCGCGACTTCGATCGCCGCGTCCGAGGCGGCGGCGGCCGTCGCGTCGCCGGTTGCTTCGGCTGCGCCCTCGGCCGTCGCCCCCGAACCCCCGCGCCCGCCTGACATCATCGTCGACCGCTCGAGCGTCTCGATCGGCCGCGAGAAGGTGCCCATGGGCGAGCCGGGCCTCGCGAACGCCCTCGTCACGCTGCTGTCCGGTCAGCCCGCCGTGGCGGGCGAGTCGGTGGACGTCGTCGTGATGCGAAACGCGAAGCCGTCGCAGGTGCAAGGGGTCCTTCTGGCTCTCCAGGCGGCGAAGGCCACCGGCGCCACCGTCAAGACGGAGACCCGCGACGGCGCCACGGCGAAGCTCCCGGTCTCCTTCGCCAAGAGCCTGGCCGACTGCGCGACGGTGGCCTGGATCGCGAAGGACGCCGCGATCGAGGTATGGCCCGCGGGGGGAGGCAAGGCCAAGCGCGTCATCCGAGGCTTGGCGGGGCCGGACATGACCCTCGGGACGGAGGCGATGCGCTCCCAGGGCGAGGGGTGCAACGCCCCGGAGGTCGCCGTCGGCGCCGAAGACTCGATGAACTGGGGGCTCCTCTTCGACCTCGGCACCAGCGCCCTCACAGCGCCCGGCGCGCGAGCCAGCAAAGCCGTCCTCGTCCCGACCGCCGTGCCCGGAAGAAAGCTCACCCTCTGACAGTGCTCCGCATTCGAGATGAGCTCAGGGTTTGCTGTCATCCTGAGCAAAGCGAAGGACCCCACGGGGAGCGCGGAAAGGCGGCGTCCACGGGGTCCTTCGGCCTTCGGCCTCAGGATGACAGCGAGGGGGCGCTTCGCCGCATCACGACGGTGTTGCGCTACGGCCTCCAGACCATCAGCGCGACGGTCGCGACCAGGGGGGCGAGGACGGCGATGGCCGTGCCGGGGCCGCGTCGGCCGTCCTTTCCCACGGCGAAGAGCACGGCTTGCAGGGAGAAGAGCGACAGGGCGATCCCGCCGAGGATCCACGGCTGCAGGAGCGCGACGTCTTCTTGCGCGACGAGGCCGAACCCGCACGCCCACGTCGCGCCGAAGGACGGCCCCGCGACGGCGTAGGCGAAGCGCCGCCGCTCGCGCAGATCGGTCGCCACGACGGCGCCGACGCTCCCCGTGAAGAGGCCCGCGACGGCGAGCAGCTTCAAGAAGCGAAGGAGGAGGATCACCGCGCGCCCGAAGCCTCAGCGGCCCGAGAGAAACGGTAGCCGTTGAAAGAGCCCCTCCGGGACGCGCTTGATGAGGGGCATGATGGCTCCCCATACGGCGGGCAGGTAAGCCTCGGGCCGCCTGGCGTCGACGGCCCGGACGATGCCGCGGGCCACGGACTCCGGCTTGCCGAACAGCAGGTGCTTCGAGTGGCCGCGAGTCATGGGGGAGTCGACCGGTCCGAGCTTGAGCGTCGTGACGCTGACGCCGCTCCGGTAAAGGCGCGTGCGCAGGCCCTGCAAGTAGACGTTGAGGGCGCCCTTGGCGGCGCCATAGGTGTAGTTGCGGGGGCGGCCGCGCTCTCCGGCCACCGACGTGATGACGCCGATACGTCCGGAGCGGACCGACTCGAGGTGGTTGGCGAGAGGAACGAGCAGCGAGACGACGCTCGTGAAGTTGACGCGCAAGATGGGCTCCGCGTCCTCGAAGGCGCGCTCGCTCGCGAGCTGGTCACCGAGGTCGCCGTGCGCGACGAGGGCGATGTCGATCCCGGCCAGGGCGGCGACGGCGCTGGCCACGACGGCGGCGTTGTCATCGAGCTCGGCGAAGTCGGCCGCCTGCGTCGAGATCTCCGCCCCGGCCGCCCTCTCGCGACGGCACCGACTGGCGACGCCCTCGAGCTTCTCGGCGTTTCGGCCGACGAGGTGAAGACGAGCTCCGCGGGCCGCATAGATGACGGCCGCCTCGGCGGCGATGGCCGACGTGGCGCCGAAGACGACGACGCGCTCGGGGCCGGTGCCCATCAGAAGCCGATCCTGCGCATGACGAAGCGTGGAAGAAAGCGGATGACGAGCATCACCAGAGCCCACATCGCGGGCGCGTAGACGACGGGCTTCTGTCGGTCCATCGCGCGCACGACCCGGAGGGCCACGGCGTCCGGCTCGCCGGCGAAGGGGGGCGGCTTGAGCCCCGCGGTCATCCCCGTCTTCACGAAGCCAGGCTTCACGCAGAGCACGCGCAGGCCTGCAGCGTAAAACTTGTGATCCAGCCCTTCGAGATAGCGCGTGATGCCCGCCTTGCTCGATCCGTAGATGATGACGGGCTTGCGGCCCCGGTCCCCCGCGACCGACGAGAAGACGGCGAGCCTCCCGCCCCCGCGCGCGATCAGACGTTTGCGGGCGTGCTCGCAGAAGACGACCGTGTTCGCGTAGTTCACCGTCACGAGGCGCCGCGTGAGCTCGACGTCCTGCTCCAGGGCTTCCTGCGTCGCGAACATCGCGGCCGTCACCACCACGGTGTCGAACTGGCCGAGGGCCGCGTCTGCGGCGTCGAGTGCGCCGGCGAAGCCCTCGGGCCGCTCGAGATCGCACACGGCGAAGCCGATCGCTCCGCGCCCCGGATGCCGTGCGACGAGGTCGGCGCTGCTCCGCTCCAAATCGGCGGCATCGAGACCCATGAGAAAGACACCGTCGCCCCGCTCGGCGAGGAGCCGTGCGATCGCCCGCCCCATGCCCGTCGTCCCTCCGAGCACGATCGCCTTCACGCGATCTCCCTCAACCGATGAATCTGGAGACGAGCTTTCCCGCCGCTTCCGGGGCCCGCTTGCACTCGAGCAACGCGCTCAGCATCAGGGGGACCACGATCGTGGCGTCGGACTCGACGACGAACATCGGGGTCTCGGCCGTCAACTTGTCCCAGGTGATCTTCTCGTTCGGGGTCGCCCCGGAGTACGAGCCGTACGATGTCGTCGAGTCGGAGATCTGGCAGAAGTAGGCCCACGGCTTCACGGGGGCCTCGAGGTCGTACTTGATCGACGGGACAACGCAGATCGGGAAGTCGCCCGCGATGCCGCCGCCGATCTGGAAGAACCCGATGCCGGATCCCGCCGAGAGCTCGCGGTACTGGTCGTAGAAGGCGGCCATGTACTCGATCCCGGACTTTGCGATCTGCGCGCCGCACTCGCCGAGCTTCACGTGCGAGGCGAAGATGTTGCCGAAGGTCGAGTCTTCGTACCCTGGGACCACGATGGGCAGCTTGGCCTGCGCGGCTGCAAGCAGCCAGCACTCGTCGGGGTTGCCCTCGTACGACGTCGCGGGCAGGCTCTCCACGAGCTCGTAAAAGTACTCGTGCCAGAAGCGCCGCTCGCCGCTCTCCGTCGCGCGTTTCCACATCGGGACGACGTACTTCTCGACGGCGCGGAACGCTTCGTCCTCCGGGATGCTCGTGTCGGTCACCCGCCGCATCCTCTGGTTCAAGATCCGCGTGTCGTCGTCCTTCGTGAAGTACCGGTAGTGCGGGAAGTCGATGTAGCTGTGGTGCGCCACGAGCCGAAAGAGCGACTCCTCGAGGTTCGCGCCCGTGACGGAGAGACCGTGGACGAGACCCGCGCGGATGGCCGGCGCCAGCGTGATCCCGAGCTGCGCCGAGGACATCGCACCGGCGACAGCCCAGAACATGCGGCCGCCTCCCTCGATGTGGCGCCAGTACGCGAGCAAGGCGTCGCGCGTGGCCCTCGCGTTGAAATTCTTGAAGTTTCGAAGGACGAACTCCAGCGTCGGGAGGCTGGCTTGCGGGGCGTCGGTCATGGCAATTCGGGGTTGGGGGGGAGGCCGCGAGGCGCGCGGCGCGAACCTACCACGGGCCCAGGACGGCGGCGTAGCACGACGCTTGGAGCGCGGCCTCGGAGCGAGGTAGACCGGCGAGGCGCCGTGCGAGGCGCGACGATCACTCGCGCTGCGTCGAATGTATGTCGCATGGTCGCAACAAAGAATTCGCACGGCTCGGTACGTGCATAGCGGCGACGACGCGTGGGTCGGGAGATCGCGAGATGATGATGCTTCGAAGGCTTCACGCGGCCGCGGTCCTGTCCGCGGCCCTGGTCGGGTGCGGGTCGTCACCGGCGGTGCAGCACGCTCCGTTCCCCCAGCTCGAATACCAAATGGGCGAGCT
>Ga0302326_10003651_pt1 | contig 36125 bp, 28 predicted proteins | sample Palsa_T0_3_FD_202264 | JGI IMG/M metagenome (GOLD analysis project Ga0302326, IMG submission 202264) | Peat permafrost microbial communities from Stordalen Mire near Abisko, Sweden - Palsa_T0_3 | ecosystem: Environmental > Terrestrial > Soil > Palsa > Peat permafrost | place: Sweden: Abisko... | reverse complement strand
ACATAGTCGATCACCTCGCCTCGCCGGTTCATGCAGAAGTCGATATCGATATCCGGCATGGAGACACGCTCGGGATTCAGGAAGCGCTCAAAAAGAAGTTCGTTCTGCAGCGGATCGATGTCGGTAATTTCCATGGCGTACGACACCAGCGACCCGGCAGCCGAACCGCGGCCTGGTCCCACGGGGATATGGACCTCGCGGGCATACTTGATAAAGTCCCACACAATAAGGAAATATCCGGCAAACTTCATCTGCTTTATGCAGTCGATCTCACGCTCCAAGCGCTCCTCGTAGTCGGATATGGGGCGCTTGCGCAATCCCCGGTCACCAAGATGGCGAATGGTGGTGTCGAGGCGCTTGCGAAAACCAGAGCGGCAAACCTCGGCGAAATAGCTATCGATCGTGTGCCCGGCCGGGACCGCAAACTCAGGAAATGGATTGGTGACTTTGTTCAGCTTGAGCGAGCAACGCTCAGCAAATTGCATGGTGCGGCCAACCACTTGGGGGGCATGGGAGAAAAGCCGTTCCATCTCGGCCGCGCTCTTGACGTAAAACTGGTCGCTATCGAACTTGAAGCGCTTGGGATTGTGAATGGAGTCTGCCGTTTGCACGCACAACAGCACTTCATGAGCATGATGATCGTCTTCGCAGAGATAGTGGCTGTCGTTGGTGGCAACCAGCGGAATGTCCAGTTCCTTTTCCAGGCGAAAGAGATCGGCGTGGATCTTCTTTTCCAGTTCGAGTCCCTGGTCCTGGATCTCCAGGAAAAAGTTGCCGCGGCCAAAGATGTCCTGGTATTGAGCGGCGGTGGCCTTAGCGTCTTCGTACTTTCCGGCCATGAGGTTCCCACACAGCTCACCCGCCAGGCACCCGGAGAAGCCCACCAGGCCCTGTGCATGCTTGGCCAAAAAGTTCTTGCTGATTCGTGGTTTGCGGTAAAACCCATAAAGTGAAGCTTCAGAGGTGATGCGCACCAGGTTGCGGTATCCCTCTTCGTTCTCCGCCAAAACCAGCAGATGGTGGTATTTATCTTTCTCCGGGGCGGCGCGATGGTCCTCCTGGGGGCAGATGTAAAGCTCACAACCCAGGATTGGCTTCACACCCTTGGCGGTCGCGGCATCAAAAAAATGCACCGCGCCGTAGATATTGCCATGATCGGTAATGGCCACGGCCTTCTGTCCGATTTTGTCAACGTGCGCAACCAGCTTTTCTACATCGCAAGCGCCGTCAAGGAGTGAATAATCGGTGTGGAGGTGAAGGTGGGTGAATTCTGCCATGAGGTTATCTTTAGTTTAGTCTGCTGTGCCGGGGGCAGAGGGCCGGTGAGTGTGCAGAAAGAGTGCAGGTTGAGGAAAAGCAGGGGTGAATTAAACTTCATTAACTCAAGAATGCGCGGGAGAGCGAAATCGTTTACCGTGAGGCAACGTCGCGAGCGCAGAATGCAGGTCCGCGCACGCAACGGGCAAGATTCTTCAGGAGACGAGCAATAGATCGAGGGCCGGCTTGGCACTAGCCACAAAACTGGGCCTGCGCGCAAGCGAAACACGACCGTCTTTGGCGAAGAGGAAGTCGTAGCCTAGATGACACTCACCGCAGAGCCAGAAATGTTCGACCTGGACCTGCCCCGCAATCCGACGCGTCGTGCGGATGACCCTGCCATTGCGAAGATAATGAAGCTCTTTGCGGCACTCCGGATTCATACATTGAGAAATCATGTAAGGACCTCTTGGGTAACTCCGGTAAGTGTACTCTCGTTAGATTACTTCCGAGGCCTCGTTCTGCCCCGAAAGTTGTATACGGGTAACCAATTTTTTCCACAGAGGAATCGAGATAGACACGACTCTCCGGGTTCTTCTCCCGGGAATGTGATCTGACTGCAACTCTTTTCTTTGGATGCACCGTTTGCGGACCAGGTTTTGAAAATAAAGCGACTTACCAGGAGCGGTAGGCAAGATCAAGCGATGCGGGTCGCGCCGGCAGAGGCCCGGCAGAGGTAAATGTCGGCGTCAATCCCCGTGGATGCACGGTACTGGGTGTGTATCACTTCGCGAAATTCCTGCGCCTTGCTTTCCTCGACCAGGTTGACTGTACACCCGCCGAAACCGCCGCCCGTCATGCGGGCTCCGTAGCAACCGGAAATACCGGAAGCAATCTCGACCAGAGTATCCAGCTCGCTGCAGCTGGCCTCGAAGTCATCACGAATGCTGCGGTGAGCCTCAGCCATCAGGACGCCGAAAGCCGGCAGATCACCGCGCTCGAGCGCCGACGCGGCAAGTTGTACCCGCTTATTCTCGGTGATGATGTGACGGCAGCGGCGAAATACGTTTTCCGCCATTTGCTGCCTGCACTCGATCAGCTGTTCCTCCGTGGCATCGCGCAGGGCCACGATCGAAGGCCAGCGTCGATGCAGAATGCGGGTGCCCTCTTCTACCTCTGCCCGGCGGGCATTATATTGCCCACCCGCGTGCTCATGCTTGACCATGGAATTGCAGATGATAAGCCGCACGTGCGAGGGGATAGGCAGCAGCCGATATTCGAGCGACCGGCAATCGAGCAACAGTGCATGGTCCTGTTGCCCAGCACAGGCGATGAACTGGTCCATGATGCCGCTACGCGCGCCCACAAAGGCGTTCTCCGCTCGCTGGCAAGCCAAGGCGATGGTTGCCAGCGGCAGCTTAGCTCCGTCTAGGGCCAGCAGAGCCAGCGCGGTGGCCACTTCGATCGAGGCCGAAGAGCTGAGTCCAGCACCCAGGGGAACGTTGCCCGCGAGCGAGAGATCAAATCCGCCGACGCGGACGCCCTCCTGCGCCAAACTCCACGCGACCCCCATCGGGTAGTCGCTCCAGTGCTTACGGGCGGTGGTAGGCAGTGGGTCTGCCGGATAGGACACTTGTTCGCCCATGTTTTCCGAGGAAAGCATGATGCGCGCGTCGTTGCGGGGGCGAATGGTGGCTACGGTGCGGAAATCGATCGCCACCGGCATGACAAATCCGCCGCTATAGTCGGTGTGCTCGCCAATCAAATTCACGCGGCCCGGCGCCGCGCAACGCACGGCCGGTTCACCGGTTGCGGCGGAAGATGGTGGTGCTAAATCGTCGGAAGAGCCCATGGTCGATTTCGTGCCCGCTTGCGCTTGCTTCGCTGCCCCTCTATTAATAACAGGCTCTAGCAGACTGCGGAAAAGAGCTGCTCCTCACGGCAGGCTGGGGCAGGCGAGGAAAATCGTTCCTCAGCGGCTAAAGCCAAATTCAGTTCAAAGCATTTACGTACGGCCTGAAGGCCGTACCCTTCAGAAAAACGAGTCCATAACAGGCTCTAGGTCTTGCCGGATGCAGCTGCGGCCGTCTTGAGCAATTGATCGAGCAGTACAGTGGCAAAGGGATCTTGACCGTAACCCTGAAAGCGGAAGGTCGTCAAGAACATACGGCCTGGACCCTGCTTTAGTTCCGCGAGATAGCCCCGATTGAAGTTGAGCCAGCCGTAGAAGACGCCGGCTAGCACGTTTTGGGAGTCCTCTGCTCGCAATCCGTCAATCACGAACTCCGGGGTGACAGATGCCGCCTCCCAACCCAGAATCGAGCCATCGATTACCGGGGAGAGGGGCTTCCAGAGCGGGCTGGAAGAAAGAACCCAGTTGAAGTTGTTGACCCAGTCGCCTGCCAAGTCGGATCCTGCGCGAGGCACGATCGTCCATGGGCCTCCGACAGGGATGGCATCGCGGCTCCCGGCCATAAGCACCACGGTCCCGCCCTGGCTGAGTTTCGCTTTGGTCACCTCGTCAAACGCAGACGAAAGCCATACTGCGTTCCCGGCGCTTGCGGCGGCACTCTCATCGATGACGGCCGTGCCACGGTCTGCGAGCGCGGAGCGTAAGTTCTGCAGATGGTTGAGCGGATCGTGGATCTCCACCGTAACCCCCTGGGGCGGCGTCGATTGCGGATAGACCGCATAGCGGTAGCGATTCTGCGCCAGCGTCATCCCGGCGGCGTTCACCAACTGCAGGCGCAGAAACTCCGGTGTAGCTGCGCTGGCCTGCGCCGCTTTGAATTGCAGAGTCCCCTCCGTCGCGACCTCACCCCCGCCCGGCGTGTTGCTTAACGGCATCGTTCCGGACTGTCCGTCGGAGGTCTGCCACGCGATCGTCGCGCCGTCCAACGAAGCAGTCGAATAATGCGACACAACGAGCGGCACTTCCATCGCTGCTCCAGCAGCGAAGTTGTGGGTAGCGAAGTTGGCCATCACCAGATCGTCCTGCTGCAGCTTGCCCAACTCTTCGGCAAAAGTCTTGGGCTGGCGCCACATGCTCATGAGGCCGTTGGCTTCCCAATTGGCATCCGTGAGCTCGGTGACAACGTAGCCCTGGATGGAATTCCGTTGCCGCATCTGCTCAATTTCGTACTTGAGCGCGAGGTACTCGTGCCTCTCAGTAGCCAGGGCGAGAGCCTCGTAATCGGGATAGATACGATCCAAGCCATAAGCGTGCAGGCGATCGAAGACGCCGGCGGCGCGCGTGAGTTCGCGACCTTCAAAGTCGCGCGGGAACCACCAGGGCAACTGATCGCGCGGGGGCAGTTGGGGTAGACCCCAGTTGCCAAACTCCGAAACGAGGAGCGGCTCCTGGCCGGTGGGGATTGCATCGCCATAGGGGCTATAGAGCCACTTCGGCCGGCCGGCGTACTCCTGCACCCACCCTGCCCAGGTTTCTGCGTGGTCGGGGATGGAGTAGTACATATGAAAGTCGGCAAAATCCGATTGCAGATGAAAACCCTTGCAGCAGGCGCTGTTGTCGGTGATCAATCGGCCCAGAGGCGCAGTGAGCTCTTTGAAATCATGGAAGCTCTTGAGCAGCCACGCGCGCTGATCTGCCTGTGCCGGGTCCATCCCCCACTGCTCGTTCATGATGCTCTGAATCACGATGGAGGGATGGTTCCAATCCCGTTCCACTTCTGCCTGAAAAATATCAACGCCGCGTTGGGCTGCTTGCGCTGTCCAGCGGTGGGCATCATTCCAGACCGGGATCTCATACCACACCAGCATGCCGGTTTCATCGGCAGCCTCCAGGTAACGCGGATCCGGCACCTTGATATGGCAGCGCAGCAGGTTCAGTCCCATGGCCTTTGATGTCAGCATCTCCTGGCGTATGAAATCCGCGGACGGGGGCGTGTAAATACCCTGGGGATAGAAATCCTGGTCGAGAGCCGCACGCATATAGAAAGGTTTACCGTTGAGGAAGAGCCGTCCATCGGCGGTGGTGAGCTCGCGAAATCCAAAGCGTGTGTGCACCCGTTGGGCTGGCCCCGTCTTTGCCGGATTGTTCAGCTCCAGCGAATAAAGATTAGGGTGATCGCCGTCCCACAGCATGGGATTTACCACATGCGTCTTGCCTTGCGCCATCATTCCGTCCACAGCCAGCTCGAGCTGCGCCACTACCGCGCCGTAGGGATCAAAGAGCGTGGCCTGAAGAGGACTGCTGCCAGTGCTACCGGCGAGCTTGGCTTCGACTGTTACCTCACCACTGTTGTGGGGAGTCACGTGCACCCACTCCACGTAGCGAAGCGGCACCGTCTCCAACGTCACCGGTTGCCACAGTCCGCTGGTCTGCACGTACCAGTTCTGCTTTCCGTGGGGAATTTCGTTGTAATCGAATCTCTGATCAAGCGTGGGCAGGAGCTTATTTTTTGTTGCGCTGGGTCTCAGGACCTCTTTGGGCGCAGAGTTTGGCGGCATCTGTACCGCGAGAGGCGGAGGCATGGGAGGGTCAAAGACCTTGACCAGAATTTCGTTTGTACCGGCGTGCACCTTGCCCGTAAGGTCGAAAGTGAACGGCGTGTATCCTCCCTCATGCTCGCCCAGGCGCCTGCCGTTGATCCATGCTTCGGAGAAGTAGTCCACCGCGCCGAAGTGAACCAGTTCCCGGGTGGAGGGCTGCGGTGGCGGCAAATCTACCGTGACTCGATACCAGCCAACCCCGGCATAGTCGCGGAGGTCGTCAAATTGAGCGTTCCAGGAGAGGCTGGCCTTGACCGGGCGCCACTTCGCCTGGCGATCCACAGTGGCGGCTGTGAATTGCGCCTTGGGGTCGGGGCTGAACTGCCATTGCTGGTCGATCATCCGGCTCTGCGCCTGGAGGCGGGCTGTAACCATGAGCACGATAAGAAAAATTGCCATTGCCCCTGTGCACTGGATTCTTCTGGGCATAAACGATGAATGCTCCCTTTGCGGGCGGTGTAATGTACCATTCGACAACGAGGCTGCCGGCTGCTCCGCCCTGGAAAGCATATAGCAACAGAAGAAAAGCTTTCCCCCATGCCTTAGCCGCACCCATTTCTTGTGCGGGTATTCATCGTAGGTCATCACCGTCGCGCGAGACGGGGGTCGAACTGGAACGGGACTGCCTTGCCGATGCACAATTTACTAAAGTCCGGGTGCTGCGGGTTCAGCAAAAAGGTGGACTCAGCAGGAACCAGGGCACTCGGCACGCGCAGCACGACGGAGCGGCGGCTGGCAACCCAATCGTCTCCTAGTGCCCGCACTCCGGCCGGCGTTGGATTGGCCCTCCAGTTTCTCGGCAAGTTGGATAAGTCGAGCTCTGCCACGTAGAGAAGATCCATCTCAACTTCGAACAGAGAATATCGCTTCAAGAGTTCAGGTGAATCCAGGTGAATCAGCATCTCCAGCACTGCCAGGGCCTGTGATTGCGCGGTATAGATCATGGTTGTGCCGGGACTATTCCAACGTCCGCCGTAGATGCGGGCACCTTCACCACTAAATGCCGACTTGGCGTGCTTCTGTTTGGTGATCCGCCAGGCGGAAAGCGTCAAGAAAAGACTCCGTGGTCCAAACGCCCCATCAGGTCTTCAACTTCTCTGGCGCCTAATTCCGTCCGCGCATACAACAGGGGAGGCTGATGATTCAGGGCCCTCTTGGGAGAAGTCAGCCAATTGACGGCTGACGCCACGTCACCCTCGAACAGCTCGACACACTTCTCAAAGAGGGTGGAGACCCGTAGCAAACGTTCCGATTCGTCTGGCTCGATTTTCCCCGCGGCCCTCCGCCGAGCCAGGGTCCGTTCGGGAATGCCTATCACCGACGCCAGCAAAGCGAGCGATACGCCACTATTCGCTTCGAGTCTTAACAGGGTTTCGAAGGAAAAGCCTCGTTCGATCTGCTGCATGAGCTCCACGGTATTGCTGGCGCCTAGCCCGAGGCTCCCGCCGCGCCTCCGGAAACGAACGACGGGCCGCGTGGCAGGATGGGACAATCGCTTGCGGGATACTCTCGCCGCGTTATCTTTCATATACGGATGTTAAGATACGCTCGGACACGGTGTCAAAAATAACCCGCCATATGGCATGCAGCTACCTGGCAGCGAAATCGACAACGATCTCGGTATGCCGGTATTGACTGGCCGCGGCGCCGGGATTGCCTGGAACGTCAATGAGTAAGTCGTACACGCCATTTGAAGCCGGCCTGAGCTTTGCTCCGCGCACCTTCAGTGGCTTTTGCTCTGTCCGCAACTCAATGGTCGAGTTGGTTGCGTCGGGCGAGACATCGGCCTCCAGTACCAGGCTTGCGTTCTTATAAGCAACAGAGGTTATCTTGATTTGTTTGCTCGGATCACCCAAGAGTGGGGCAGGACCACTCACGCGTAGCGAAACGCCCCCTTCATAGCGGATCAGACAGTGGCTCTTGCCATGGGGAACGGTAAAGTTCAGGATCGCGTGGGTGTCTTGGGCATGCTCTTCTCCTCGCGCGTTCACGGGTTTGCCGTCCAGCTCTGCGCCGCTGAGATGAGCGCCGAGTGGAATCTCTGGAGCCCAGAGCAAATTCACGGGGGTGCCGGAATTCTCTGTCTCCAGCTCCAATCCGTTCGGCAGGCGGGTAAGCGTTATTCCTACAGTCCCCCCGGACACCTTGACGTTGTTGACGGAGACGCTGCCCCAGTTGGCCGGCAGATGGGGTGAGAATTTGAGACCGTTCTCCTGCGCTTGCCTTTCCAGGCCGAGGAGACCCTGCACCGCAGACGAGAGTAGCGCCGCTGAGGACCAGGTCTGCTCGGGAACCGACTCCACCTGTTGATGGTAAAAATCCCCGGTGAGGAGCTCATGCATATGCCCCATCGAATCGAGCGTCCCCCAGGGAGTGAGCGAGCTCCAGATGGAGTAGGCGGTGAGGGGCCGGTGGTTCGACCAAAATGCCGATGCTATACCCGCAGTACCAACTGCGGAAACGCTGCCGCTGGCGTAAGAGGCCGGATCGTATTGAGAAGAACCCGCGGCAACTCCCCTTGTTCCCCAATCGGTTTCGAAGTCAGCCGACGCGAGCTGGTCGAGAACAGCTTCACTGCGGCGCGGATCGAGAATGTTCACCAAATGGACTCCATTGTCGCTGCGCCGGGAGAAAGCGCGGCCCGACTCGTTATAACCATCGACCCAGGATTGCCGCTGATCATCCCAGTAGCGGAGCGCGGTGGCGCTGCGTGCTTTTTCGCTGAGGCGCGTTGCTTCGTCCGCTTGCGCCGCATGCCCGCTCAGCCTGGCCAACCGGGCAAAGGCTGCTGAAGCTGCAACCCAGCTCGAGGAGAGATCCAGGGCGTCGCTCAGCCTGTTTTGTTCGTCACCGCCCTCTTTAGTGGAGGGGATGCGAGGCAGCCCATCCTCTGCACTAATCAACGATCGACAATATCGATAGGCCGATTCGATTCCTGGCCAATGCTGTTGCAGGAACTGTATATCCCCACTGGCCGAGACGTACCGCTCCACCGTGCTCAGATAGTGAAAAGTAATGTCGACATGGACGAACATGTAGGGATACCTGGTTGCCCAGTCGGCGGGATCGGCACTCTGCGAAAGCTCATGCCATATCATTCCGGTGCCGGCATCCTGGTATTTGGCAATGAAGGCGAGAGCTTCGCGCGCGCGGTCGTAATCACCTGTATGAACAAGCGCCTCGATCGCAATCAGGGCGTCGCCGGCGAAAAACCACGCGTACTGCGGCCGGCGGGCATCGCGCGAAGGTCCGTAACCAGCGACCAGGCCGCAGCCTAAGACGGGATTGCATACCCAGGCTTGATCGAGCGCGATCTGTGCCCAGGCGAGTTGCTGATTGATGGAATCGTCGGGAGTTTCGATGCGCAGAGTGGTCCCGAGCAGATCCGCGTAGTGGCTGCGCGCCTCGGTCTCGAGGCTCGCTTGCGAACCGATTAGATCCCTCATGCGTGCCGGCGTGCTGGATGAGTCCTCCTCATTACGCGCAACCACTACGGTGACTGAATGATCGGAGTTCCCTCCCGCACGCACAGCAAAGCCCAACTGCTTCCCCGGTGTTCCCGGTTGGGCACTGTTCAGGACTTCGTCGTGGGAGATTACCTGAGGAGAACCGATCCACGCGGAATACTTATGCGTAGCTTCGGAGAGAATGTAGGCGGACGCCGCCGGGTTCCACTGTGTACTCTGGCCGCCGAGAGAAGCAGGCCACATGAGATCAAGAACCGGGGTGAAGTGGATCACTATGTCAATGCTGTGACGGCACTCCACGGTATAGGTGAGTAAAATGGCCGGCTTGCTGAGCGGAACGAAGAGCCTCTCTCGAACGATGAAGTCCGGGCCTATGTAGGTGCGGGTGATCGCTTCCGGTTCATAGGTAACGCGACGAAGCAAGGTGGCGGCGGGGGTCTCGGTCGTGCCACCGGTCGCCCGAAACCCCAGTTCATAGCCGCTGATGATTTGCAGCGGGTATGCCCATAACTCCAGGCCACCGGACGCATAACCCATTACGATGGCCTTGCGCCCGTGAACCGCAACGAATCGCTCTGGAGCAACAGAGTTGGTTTGAAAGGATTGCTGGGCTGCCGTTACAGGAACGTAGAAAAGGGCGATCAACCAAACGAGCAGCGCTCCGACTTTTGATCTGGCTGTTGCCAAACTCATCCTTTCAGCGGATCTCGGGTGCCCCACATCTCGCTCGTTTTTCGCGAGATGTGGGAGGCGACGGCTCTACACCCTCGACTTTCGAGTCTCGATAGGCAAGGGGACGTTAAGGTTCGTGGTATCCCACATCTCGCGAAAAACGAGCGAGATGTGGGGCACCCGAGATTTGTTGAAAGGACAGACAGCTGACATGGTTTACCAGGTGACCTTTAGGGTCTTCTCAACGTAGCCTTCGCCCTCTCCGAAATCAACTTGCAGCGGGCGCAAAGCAGAGCTGCCTGCTTTCAGCATTTGCCCTCCATCCACGTGAAGTTTTGCATGCGCGTCGTTGACGCGGAGCATGATTGTCTGCTGACTGTTGGCCGGCGCCGACAACCTCAGCAGGAGCGAGTTCCCCGTAGACTGCTGGTCCAGCACTTTCATCTGCTGGGTGGTCGCTCCGGGCATGGGGAGGGCATGGGCAAGACCAGCCTCGACCGCGGGCAGCGGTATGCGCAGGACGCCGCCGGAGAATTTTGCTCCCGTGACCCGCGAATCGAGGATCACTTTCTGCGTGGAGGACTCAGCGGCGCGCACCAGCAGCATCGCTCCGGAACGAGTGATCTCCAGATCAATGCCGCCGCCGGCCAGCGGCACATGACGCAGCGTCGCTCGATCCCATTCGGCCGGCAAGCTGGGCGTAATCGTCAACTTATTTCCTGCCGCATCCCACTCCAAACCAAAGAGCCCGCGCAACACGGGCGAGATAACCATCGCCGAGGACCAGAGTTGATGAGAAGTGCTGCGTCCCAAAGGCGCGAAGAACTGGCCCGAGAGTAGCTCGGTCACCGCGCCTGGATCCTGGGCCCAGGTCAAATCCGCATTCTGCATCAGGTGGGCATACCCGGAGAGACTACGGCCGTTACGATACTCCGAAACCGCAACCCAACCGGTGTAGAGCGGCCACACCGTCCCCTGGTGGTAACTGATTGGGTCGAAAAATGAGACCGTTGGACTCAGGTCGCGCGTGCCCCAATCGGTCGAGAACTCCTGCCCAGCCCAGCGGTCGAACATTGGCTGGGCATGATGCAGTTGGTAGCTGCCATCCCAGGAGGCAACCGCCGGAAAGATCGTTGGGCTCGAATCTACGCTGCCGTTGGCATTGCGGCTGAAGGCGTAGAAGCCACCCCCGGGAAGCAAATATTCCTTCTCGATAGCCGCGCCGATTTTACTTGCCCGTAGGGCTGCTTGCTGAGCAAGCTCCGTGTGTCCCGTAGCCCTTGCCAGCTCCGCCATTGCGGTACTCGCCTGCTGGTCGAGTGCGGCCAGATAGATCTCCTGATGCGGCATGCCGGGCGGCCAGGATTCGACCCACCCCGACCCTTCCGTGTTCTCATAAATCCCATCGCCATCCGAGTCGTGAGAGGTCTCAAAGGTCCAGGTCCTCACCAGTGCTTCCCAGTTCTTCTGGATAAACTCCCTATCGCCACTCACCTTGAGGTAATCGTTGCTGGCCATCAAGAGCAGCGGATTGGCGTCCGCGGAGGCATAGGCGTACGGCAGACTTTTCCAATCCACCAGGTCGGCGGTTTGCGCCCACTCATGAATCATTTTGCCTGCGGGGCTTTGTCTCTTGAATAAGAAATTCAGCTCGTCCCGCGTGAGCTGGTAATCGCCATAGCTGTTCACGGCATACAGGGTCCATAAGGCATCACGGCCGAAATACCAGCCAAAGCCCGGCCGGGCAGAATCCCCTGAAGTAAAAAAACCCGCGACCAGAGCAGTCTCGGCATGCGAGGGTGTGGTTTGCACGCGCAGTTGATCAATCGCCACCTCAGCCCAAGCAAACGCCTGATTGAGCTTCTGGTCGGGCGTGTCGATGCTCAAGTGTTGGGCAGTGAATTCTTCGAAATGCTTCTGCGTACCGCGGTAGAGTTCTTGGAACCCATTGTCGAGGGCCTCGAGCCTGGCGGCCAACGCGGATGTAGTGGAAGTGGCCGCGCTCTCCCCAGTTGTCATCAGCAGAGGATAGAGCTTATCGCCATCCGTAGCCGGATCGAAATGGATCACAAACTGCAGCGGGTAGTTCTTCGGACGCTCCTGGTAGGGCGCTAGTATCCCGTTCGTAGCTGTTGGCATCGCGATGGCTGCGGCATGATCGGGGAAATTCAGGTGCAGCACGTAGAAACCTGATTGTCCCGCCTTTACCCACTCGGGCGAGCTGCGGTCGTCGGAAAGTGCCGGCCACATGCGCAGCATCTCCGGCGTAAAGCTGAAGGTGAGGTCCATGGGGCGCACTGCCTGAATCTGGTAGAACGCCAACGCCCCAGCGCCATCGGGCGCCTGCTGTGGCGCAAACAGCGTCTCGCGCACGGTGAAATTGGCGTGGGAGAAGGTGATGGTCGTGTGGCCTGGTTGCACGTCGATGGTTGCGGCCTGCTCGTTTACGTCGATGGGTACGGCGTAGTCCTTCATCTCCGCCGTAATGCGCATATGGCTCAGTATCTTCCAGGGGAAGATCCACGCTTCAAACGATCCGTCCTGCTGTCCAAGCAGCGCTCCGCGCGGACCTATGACGCTGAACGGCCTCTGCGCCATGATATTGGTGCTGATGGTGGGTTGGCTCGGCTGATTTGCAGCAAAGTACGGTAGCGGGCGGAGGTCATCATGCGGCTGTGCCGGCAACGTCCGCGCAACCAGCACAAAAACCGAAGCGAAGAGAAAGAAGGTGCACTGGGACTTCATATTCCTCCACATCATTATCCCTACCGAGGGGACGGGGACGGCGTTGCCTCATTAGCCTTGCTCCTCACTCGGTCGAGGGCAACTGCGGCGAAGGCGATGACAATGGGGAAGCACTCCAGCGTGTAGCGTGGCTCGGGCGCCTCGATGGTCAAAAGCAGCATGCTGCGCAGCACGACATAGGCCACCATCGCAGTGGCAAATCGCGGCCAGTAAAAGGCTCCGATCAGCGCCGCGACCAGGTAGGCCAGGTTCAGCGCACCGTAAGCATAGGAGATGCGGGTTTCCACGTGATGGAGACGATATTGCCACCAACGCAGTTCTATATTGAGCATCTCCACTCGGGGCCGGAGCCACATATCTGCCAGGCGCAACAGGGGCAACGTCACATAGTAGCGAAAGGGATGCGCGCGAATGCGCGCGGCGGCGAGCGCGGCAAACCCGCCGTCGATGCCCGGTGTAAGCACATTGTCTGCGTTGTACCGCGAGACCAAGGCTAGCGTTTCGCGCGCATCGGCCGGCGAATCCAAAGCTCGCGCCGGGAGCAAGTGGATATCGATGTCGTCCCCGGGCACATTCCAATAGATTTCATAGGTGGAGGCAAAGTCGGCCATCCATGTCTTGGTCCAGCGTTGAAATCCGGGTGCCGCGAATTCCCCTGGGTCGGTGGCTGAACGGGGGGCAAGCGGCTGAAAGACGTGGAAGGTGCGCCCGTTGCGAAGTGTCCAAGCGGCGAAGGGCAGCAGCGAGATCAGGCCGCACAACAACGCGATGCGCAGCGATCGCGCCAAACCAAGCGAGCTGCGGCCATAGAAGATCAGCGCGGGAAAGAAGGCCACGGCCAGCAGGGCACCATCGGGCCGCAACAGCGCGGCGTAGCTCCAGGCAAAGGCGAGCGCCAGTATCCATCCCCAATGCGGGCGCGCAAGCACGGCGGCAAATGCATAGAGACCGAGCGCAACGCAAAAAATGGAGAGCGTTTCGGTGAGTGGCATGGCGACGTAGTTCGCCATGAAGGGACAAAGCGCCGCCAGCCAGAGCGCCAACATCGCAGCCCGTTGCCCACAGAGCCGGCGAACGAACCCGGCAATGAGCAGGCAGGCCGCCAGGTCGATCACCACCTGCAGGTACAGAACAGCGAGGTAGTTCTGGGTTCCAAAAGCGGCGAAGCAAAGGACCAGGAAGCCGGGATATCCGGGCAGGCGGACGAGGGTGGGGGCGATGGTTGGGGGGCCGGCCGCATGAATGACCGACCGGCCGTAGATGCCATGGGTCAGCCAGTTCCGGCCGATGTCCGCATAAAGAAGTGAGTCCCCCTGGATCTGCGGAAAAGCGTGAATGAACCACAGGCGCAGGGCGGCGCCGGCCGCGAGTGCGAAGACCGCGGAAAGGATTGTGCGCCGGCGGAGGGAGGGCATCCCCCGAAATCATACAAGGGTCTCGGGCTACCCGGATTTCCTGCCTTGCTACACTGGATGCTGCCGGGCGTGCGGCTTTCATTAAGGAAAGCCGCATGGAGCTTGCCAGCGCCACCATTACCACCAGAAAATCCGGTTCGCGCCTTGGGGTTAGAATAGGCGGGTGGCAGCGGGCGGGAGTAGCTCAATGGTAGAGTAGCGGCTTCCCAAGCCGTTGGTTGCGGGTTCGATCCCCGTCTCCCGCTCCAGAAAAACCATCAGCCCTCATCGGCGAAGCGTGCGCGGAGTCTCTGTTGAGCTGGCAAGAATGCTGGCCCGTTCGAAGACATCAAAAAGCATCCCTCGCGTGAGCTTGCCGGTATTGGTGTTTTGCAGCGACGGATGGAAACTGGCGATGAGGTAGCGGCCCCCTGGGAGCGCGTACTCGGCACCATGGGCGAACTTGAAACGCGGTTTGCGTTCACTCTGCCCGGTGCGCACCAAATGCTCCAAATAGCTGTCAAAGGCGATGCGGCCGAGACAGACCACGACACGCAAATTGGTCAGCAAGGCGATCTCCTGGTCGAGGTAAGGGGCACAGTTCTTCAACTCGGAGCGCTTGGGCGTGTTGTCGGGAGGGGCGCAGCGGACCACGGCACTGATCCAGCAGTCCAGCAGCCTCAAGCCGTCGCCGCGAGAGATAGAGGTGGGTTGCGAGGCCAGACGGGCATCGTAGAGAACGGGATATAGGAAGTCTCCGGAGCCGTCGCCGGTGAAGGGCCGGCCGGTCCGGTTGGAACCGTGTGCGCCCGGAGCCAAGCCCAGGATCAGCAAATGGGCCTTCTCGTCGCCGAACGATGGGACCGGCTTGGCCCAGTAAATCCAATCCCGGTAAGCGCGGCGCTTGCTGGTGGCGATGCCTTCGCAGTACTTCCGCAGGCGGCTACAACGTTGACAGCGAATGACTTCCTGGTTAAAGAGAACGAGCGGATTGAGATGGGTTGCGGCCGGGCCTGGATCGGCCTGGGGCACGCTGCGGCTGCCAAGAGGCGAACCGGGGTTCGCTCGGGGGATGGAGCTCATACCCGATTGTAAAGCCCATCTGAATGCGGGCGTAATATGAATTTTTGCTTTCCCGCTGCCGCTGGTTGGAATTGGGGAAGACTCGAGAGGGGTCCATGCAGAAGATAAAGCGATGGTTAGGAGGGATTCTTGTCGCATCCGCTCTGCTTGCGGCCGGATGCCGGCAACAACCGGCCACCCCCAGCGAACAGGCTCCGCAGCCGGCAGCGACGTCTCCGGTGCAAATCGGCGGAGAGAACGTGTTGACCCTGAAGCGTACGGGGACCTCAGGAGGAGGCAAACCCGAATTCCTCTCCGTAACCCTGCTTCCCGGGCGGGGCATGAATATGTTCCAGGTCACCGCCGCAATTCCTGGCAAAGGCGAGATCCCACTGCTGCGTTCACCCGCGATTGCGGACGCCCCCAAAGTACTGAGCGGCACCGGCAGAGATCAATCGGGCAGTGCGTCCTTCGGCCTTGGGGGCGCCTTTTTGATTCCTTACCCCAACCGCATCGTGGGCGAGCTTTCCTCCGATGGCAAGTCGATCATCACCCATTGGCGGGGCCACACTCTGGCTCTGCCGGCAAACTTCCCCAGCAAGAACCCCGGCGGCCCCGTGGTCGCGATTCACGGATTGATCACCCTAGCTAAGGTGGAAGACCTGCAAACCCAGAACACCGCGGACGGGCAGACGGTGACCGGTGTGATCCACGCCGGAGATTTCGGCGGCCACTGGCTTTCCGACACGGACCTGAATTTCACCATCGCGCTCACCGGCGACGGGGTCGAGACCACGATCACTGCCAAGAACGTCGGCAAAGAGCCGGAGCCCATGTCCATAGGCTGGCACCCCTATTTCGTGATACCAAGCGGCCAGCGCGCCCAGGCGCGGCTGCATGTCCCCGCCTCCATGATGGCTCCAGTGAACAATTACGGTGACGCATTCCCCACCGGGCAACTGAAGCCGGTCAAGGGCACCGACTTCGACTACACTGCGCCCGATGGTGTGGCGCTCGACGATCATCCTCTCGACGACAATTTTTCTCACTTTCAACGGACCCAAGGTGCTGTCGACGTGAAGGTGATCGATCCGGAATCGAATTACGGGTTGACGGTGTCCGCGCTATCGCCGGAAATCAGGACAGTGCAGGCGTATTCGCCAAAGACTGCGACCTTTGTCGCCGTCGAACCACAGTTCAATTACGTGGACCCGTTCGGTACGGAATGGAAAGGTATGGATACGGGCATGGTTACGCTTCGTCCGGGCCAGTCGGTGACGTGGAAGGTTCGACTGGAGCTGTTTACCCCGGCGGGAACGGGCCACTAAACCTGGAAGCTATTTTCCAAGACGACTCGCTGGCATAAAGATGGCTTCGTGTCACCCGCCGCAGCAAAAGTTGGATTACCGTGGTAATGGCGTCCGTTCGCCAGATCGCCCGCTCTTACCCTGATCCAGCGCATACTTATGGGATGCGAAGACCGACTGCGTCCCGCTGCCTGTGCTGCGGGTACAAAACGCTATCCATGCCTGAGGCCCAGGAGCTATGCCAGGTCTGCTGGTGGCAGGATGACGGGCAGGATGATCGGGATGCAGACGTAGTCCGCAGAACCGTCAACGGCAATCTCAGCCTGAGCGAGGGACGCCGCAATTACAAGCATTACCAGGCTGCCGACCCGCGGTTTGTTGCGCACGTACGCACCCCGCGGCAGGAGGAGCTCTAGAGCATTTTCGCTTCAACGCTGCTCAGCCAAGCTCAGCGAAGTGCGGCTTCTCTTGAGGAAAAGCCAAAACCCGAATTTCCTGTAAGGCTGGGTGAGGTCGACGAACTTCATGCGGTCCCGGCTGGCCGGGACCGCACACGCAATTCTTTTTGGGGCTGCGAACAGGAAATTCCGGGATCGGGAACAGTTACTCTGTATACACCAGAAGTGAAAATGCTGCCGTCTTCCCCTCCGCACCAAGTCCAGATCCCCAAGGGTAATCGGAAAAGGGTGTATCGTAGTTAATAGCGGCTTTGCATTCTTTGCGCTGTAGGTTTGACCCTCCCGGGGAAAGCCTCATACGATGAAAGCAGGCTGTTTACGGGCCGCTCCGCATACATCCATTCCGCCATTGCACGACGCGGCGGAGCGAGCAAACCTGGAAGGCATAAGTTTGAGTTCAACTGAAATGATTGAAACCACACCGCAATCTGCCGGAGCATCTACCGCCACCGAGGAACCGGATGAACACGATGGCCACGAGCACTCCCATAGTGCGGCCACCCTGAATCCCGATTGCACCCGAGAAGTTGAAATCGAAATTCCGGCAGATGAAGTGTCGCGGAATTTCCGTGCGGTCACCAAACGCTATCAAAAGAACGCTCGCATCCCAGGCTTCCGCTCGGGCAAAGTCCCGGAGTCTCTTATCCGCGGCCGCTTCGCCGAGCAGATTCGCCAGGACGTGATGGAGGCAGTACTCCCCGATCACTTCCGCACCGCCATTGCCGAGCGGCAGCTCAAGCCCATCTCGCAACCGCAGGTGACAGGCATCGAGCTTGAAGAGGGAAAACCTCTACGCTTCAAAGCCGCCTTCGAAGTGGTTCCGGAATTCTCCATCGATGGTTACCAGGACGTGAAGGTCGAGAAGGTAGCTACGGAGCTGACCGATGCCGAGGTCGACGCCGAGCTTGCCCGCATTCGCGATTCCCGATCCACCATGGAGCCGGTGACCGAAGAGCGTGCCCTGACCGATGGCGACTTTGCCCAGATCAGCTTCACCGGCGTTGTGCAGCCGACGGAAACTGAAAGCGAAGCCCCGCCGGCAGCGCAACAACCCATCACCGGGCAGGATGTCATGGTCCAGGTGGGCGGACCAAACACTCTCGATAGCTTTAATGCGGCATTGCGCGGCGCGTCTGTGGGTCAACAGTTAAAGTTTGAGGTGAGCTATCCACAGGACTTCGGCGAGCGGCAGCTAGCCGGCAAGCGAGTGGCCTACGACCTCGAAATCAAGGGCATTAAGAAAAAGATCGAGCCGGAACTGAACGACGACTTCGCCAAGGAGTTGGGGCAGTACGAGAGCCTGGCGGACTTCACTCGTCAACTGCGCGAACACATGGCCAACGACAAGCAGCGGCGTGTGCAAAGCGAAACCACTAACCGGCTGATCGACGCGCTGGTCAATCGTTTTGAGTTTCCTATTCCCGAATCGCTGGTGCAGCAGCAGATTGATGCCCGGCTGGATCGCGGACTGCGGGCGCTCGCCGCCCAAGGTATGCGCACAGAAGACATGCGCAATCTCGATTTCGATCGCCTGCGCGCAGCACAGCGGCCCTCGGCTACGGCTGAGGTGAAGGGTTCTCTTCTGCTCGACCGCATTGCCGATGCAGAGAATGTCAGCGTGCCTGAAGAAGATGTCGAGCGTGAGCTGCAAGCGATCTCCCTGCAAATGAGAGAACCGGTAGAAGCGCTGCGAGCGCGTTTGACTGAGGACGGGAGCCTCGCTAGAATCCGGGAACGCTTACGTAGGGAGAAGATAAGCGCGCTGTTGTATGAGCGCTTAGCGTCTTAGTACAGACAAAACGGGCAATTTTAACACCGGGCGCACGCCGTCCGCGGGAAGCAGAAGCAAGGGAGAGCATGGCACTTGTACCTATGGTGGTCGAGCAAACGAGTCGGGGCGAGCGAGCCTACGACATTTATTCTCGTTTGCTCCGCGACAATATCATTTTTCTGGGAACACCGATCGACGATCAGATCGCCAACCTGGTAATCGCCCAGATGTTGTTTCTTTCCGGCGAGGATCCGGAGAAGGACCTTCAGCTTTACATCAATTCTCCCGGGGGCTCCATTACCGCGGGTCTAGCCATTTACGACACCATGCAGTTCATTCGCAACGACGTGGTCACCTATTGCATCGGGCAGGCGGCGAGCATGGCGGCCTTTCTGCTCATGAGCGGCAACAAGGGCAAGCGCTTCGCTTTGCCCAACTCCCGCATCCTTATCCACCAGCCGTCCATGGGCGGCCTTTCGGGTCAGGCTACCGATATTGATATTCACGCCCGCGAAATTCTGCGCATCCGTGAGATCACCAACAAGCTGATGTCGAAGCACACTGCGCAGCCGCTGGAACGTATTGAACGAGATGTAGAGAGAGACTTCATCATGAACGCGCAGCAGGCCAAGGAATACGGCATTATTGACGAAATCATAGATCGGCCACGCACTTGAAGACCGTCAGGGCAAAAGGAGTTGCAGTATGAAAACGCCGAGGGGAACAGACGATACGCTCCGTTGTTCGTTCTGTCATAAGTCGCAGGACGCCGTTGCTAAATTGATCTCCTCACCAAGCGACTATCCGCGGGCATACATCTGTGATGAATGCGTCGCGGTCTGCAACTCTATTTTGGAGGATGACCGGGGCGAGACGCAGCCCGGGGCGGCGCCGGCGCACTTGCCCAAGCCGCAAGAGGTCAAGGGCTTTCTCGATGAGTACGTCATCGGCCAGGAGCAAACCAAAAAGAAGCTGGCCGTAGCCGTCTACAACCATTACAAGCGTATCCAGATGAACCGGACACGCGGCAATGATGTCGAGCTTTCCAAATCCAATATTCTTCTCGTCGGCCCGACCGGAAGCGGCAAGACCCTGCTGGCTCATACTCTCGCCAAGATGCTGGATGTACCCTTTGCCATCGTCGACGCAACCACGCTGACCGAAGCCGGCTACGTAGGCGAAGACGTGGAAAACATCATCCTCAAGCTGCTGCAGGCAGCCGACGGCGATGTGGCTAGAGCGCAAACGGGCATTATCTATATTGATGAAATCGATAAAATCGGGCGCAAGGACGAAAACCCGTCCATAACCCGGGATGTCTCCGGAGAGGGCGTGCAGCAGGCCCTGCTGAAGATCCTCGAGGGCACGGTAGCGAACGTTCCGCCCCAGGGCGGCCGCAAGCATCCCCACCAGGAGTTCACGCCGGTCGACACCACCAACATATTGTTTATCTGCGGTGGCGCCTTCGTCGGGCTGGAACGCCTGATCGGACGCCGTGTAGGCAAGAAGGCTTTGGGCTTCAAGGCCCTCTCCGATAAGGATGCCCAGGAGGTAGGCGTTTTGCCCGCGCAGCGCGACACCGAACTTCTGCGCCAGGCTCAACCCCAGGATCTGATCAAGTTCGGCTTGATCCCCGAGTTTGTGGGACGCCTGCCAGTGATTGGAATTCTCGACGAGCTTGATGAGGAGGCCTTGGTGGAGATTCTCACCAAGCCCCGCAACGCCATCCTCAAGCAGTATCAGCGGCTCTTTGAATACGAGGGTGTGAAGCTCTTGTTTGCCGAGGATGCCTCCCGGGCCGTGGCCCGCGAGGCTCTGAACCGCAAGGTTGGGGCGCGCGGCCTGCGCATGATCCTGGAAGAGCTGATGCTGGATCTGATGTACCACCTCCCCAGCAACAAGAAAATCAAGGAGTTGGACATCACCGCGGAAATGGTACAAAAGCGGGATCTTTCGGTGACTCTGCTGGAGAAGGCAGGATAGTTTCCCCCTTCCCGATGGACTCGAGTGCCCCATTCTTCGGGCACTCCCTGATCCATGGTAGGACAGAGTTTCGCACAACGCCGGTTTTCTCCTCCCCCTCGGAACTCTGTTGATTGGTTGAAGCCCCTCACGTCCGGGTCATTGGCGCAACTCCCTTTTCCTCTGTATAAGGGAGATAAGTGAAAGGAAATCGCGTGACACAAGCAAAAGAAACCCGTGACAAAGGCGATCTTCGCAAGCTCCCCATGATGCCCATTCGGGACATGGTGATCTTCCCTTACATGATGACGCCCTTTGTTGTGGGGCGCGAGTCGAGCGTACGAGCACTGGAAGAGGCGCTGACCGGGGACCGGAAGATATTTCTCGCCACGCAGCACGACGCGGGCATCGATGAACCCCGCCCGGAAGACATTTATTCGGTGGGAACTATCGGCAACATCGTCCAGAGCGTGAAGATGCCGGACGGAAACATCAAGGTGCTGGTGGAGGGACTGGAGCGGGCCAAGGCCGTCGAGATGAACGACTCGGATGGCTTCTTTGTAGCCACCGTGCGCGTCGCCAACCGGCAGCTCGAAGTCAACCCGCAAATTGAGCAGGTAATGCAGCGGGTAACCTCCCTGTTTGAGCAGTACGTCAAGCTGCAGCAGTCGTTGAACTACGAAACCATGATCGCCGCCGTGCGCATGGACGAGCCAGCGAAGCTTTCCGACACCATCGCCGCCAACCTGCAGCTTTCCATTGAAGAGAAGCAGGAGCTGTTGGACATTTTTGATCCGAGCGAGCGGCTATCCCGGGTGGCGGATGTACTCGATATAGAAATCGAGAAGCTGAACATGGATCGCAGCGTGCAAAGCCGGGTTAAGCGGCAGATGGAGCGCGCACAAAAGGAGTACTACCTCAACGAGAAGATCAAGGCCATCCAGAAGGAACTGGGGCGCGGGGAAAAGAGCGAGTTTGACGAACTGCGCAAGAAGATCGAGGGCGCAGGCATGCCCAAGGACGTCTTCGATAAAGCCATTCAGGAGCTGAAAAAACTGGAGGCCATGCCGCCCATGTCGGCGGAGTCAACCGTGTCCAGAAACTATCTGGACTGGCTGTTGGCTGTGCCGTGGAAGAAGCGAAGCAAGGAAACGCGCAGCATTGATCATGCCGAAAAGGTACTGAATGCGGACCACTATGGCCTGGAGAAAATCAAGGAGCGCATTCTTGAGTTTCTGGCCGTCCGCCAGCTGGTAAAGAATCCCAAGGGCTCCATCCTCTGCTTCGTCGGGCCTCCAGGCGTCGGCAAGACCTCCCTGGGCATGTCAATCGCCAAAGCTACCGGCCGCAAATTCGTGCGTATGTCTCTCGGTGGCGTCCGTGATGAGGCCGAGATCCGCGGGCATCGCCGTACCTACATCGGAGCCCTCCCGGGACAGATCATCCAGTCCATGAAAAAGGCGGGAACCAAGAACCCGGTCTTCATGCTGGATGAAGTGGATAAGATGGCCTCCGACCTGCGCGGAGATCCAGCCTCGGCTCTGCTCGAGGTGCTTGATCCGGAGCAGAATACAAGCTTTCAGGACCACTATCTCGACGTGGAATATGACCTCTCGCAGGTGCTCTTCGTGGCTACCGCCAACGTGCTGCACACCATCCCGGCACCGCTTCAGGACCGCATGGAGATTCTGCGTCTGCACGGATACACCGAGGCGGAAAAGCTCGAGATTGCCAAGCAGTACCTGGTCAAGAAGCAGCGCGAGGCCACCGGGCTGAGCGAAAAAAATGCGATTTTCAGCGACGCGTCGCTGGTGGACATCATTCGCGGTTATACCCGCGAGGCAGGCGTGCGCAACCTGGAACGCGAAATTGGTAACGTGTGCCGCAAGGTAGCGCGCCGGGTGGTTCGCAACGGCGCCAAGCACAAGGAAGAAATCACCGAAACCAACGTGAACGAATTTCTGGGAGTGGCCAAGTTCCGCGACTCTCAGCTGCACGAAACCAGCGAAGTTGGCTTGGTGACCGGGCTGGCATGGACTGAGGTCGGTGGCAGCATTCTCTCTACCGAAGTGCAGGTTCTGGATGGCAAAGGTAAGTTGACTCTGACTGGCCAACTGGGCGACGTGATGCAGGAGTCGGCCCAGGCTGCGCTTTCCTACATCCGCAGCAGGGCGCAGCACCTGGGGCTGCCCAAGGATTTTTACCGCAACATCGACATTCACGTGCATGTTCCGGAAGGCGCGATTCCCAAGGACGGTCCGTCGGCTGGAATCACCATCGCCACGGCGCTGGCCAGTGCTCTGGCCAAGATACGGGTGCGGCGGGATATCGCCATGACCGGAGAGATTACTCTGCGGGGCAAGGTTCTCCCCATTGGCGGGTTGAAAGAGAAGCTGCTGGCTGCCCACCGGGCCGGTATCTTTGAGGCCGTTCTACCGCGAGCCAATGAGAAGGATCTGGCGGACCTTCCGGAGAACCTGCGCAGCGTGATGAAGCTGCACTTCGTGGATCAGATGGACGAGGTGCTAAGGATTGCGCTCGAGGGTCCGCTCCCGGAATTGCGCGAGGAGACTCCCGAGGCTCTGGCTGCGGTTCCGCCTCCCGCGCCTATCGGGCAGCCGCGCGCACAGTAAGCCAGGATGCACCTGGTTACCAAGTTCCTGCTGTCAGCGATGGCGCCCGAGCAGTTCCCTTCCGCCACCGCCCCGGAATTCGCTTTCCTGGGCCGGTCCAATGTTGGCAAATCAAGCCTGATCAATGGCTTGTTGGGAGAGAAGGCGGCCAAGGTTTCGGCCTCGCCCGGGCGCACGCGGGCGATTAACTTTTTCGCGTTATCCGATTCAGCGACCGCGCGGCTGCCGCGCCTGCTCTTTGCCGATCTCCCGGGTTACGGCTACGCCAAAATTTCCCGCTCCATCTCCGCGGAGTGGCCCAAATTCATCAATCCTTACCTCGAAGAGCGGCCCAACCTGGTCCTCTGCATCTGCCTGGTCGACAGCAACATTCCTGTGCAGGCCAGCGATCAGCAACTGATCGCGTCGCTCAAGGGGATGGGGCGTGGCTTTCTTACCGTGGGAACGAAAGCAGATCGCCTTTCCGGTAATGAAAGGACAAAGGCTCTGGCACGGCTGAAGCAGGGTTTGGGGCTGAGCGAGATTCTGTTGTGTTCCACCAAGACCGGCTTTGGGTTGAAGGAGTTGTGGGCTCGGATCCTGGCCATTGCGGAAGCGACCCCCAGCGCCTGAGGCCCGTGCCCAATTGGTTCTTTTCGTGGTATGTTGTGCCGGTTAAAATAGGGCGCAGAGGTCCTCAAATGGGCTTAAGCACGGTTCAAGAAATCGAACGCGCCATAAGAGCGCTAAAACCCAGGGAATTGGAAGAACTGTACTCATGGCTCGACGAAAGTTGCCCGCAGCCGCTCGACACTCGCGTTCAGTCCGATCTTACGGCGGGCCGTCTCGACAAGGCCATTCACCGCGCCTTGGACGATGAAAATAACGGTCGGGTCCGGCCGCTTTAGTACTGGATGCGGCATTTCGCCACTACGAATTTTTGGAAGGAATACCAGTCGCTCCCGCAGGAGATCCGCAACCGAGCGGACGAAAAATTCTCGTTACTCAAGGCCAACCAGCAACACCCCTCATTGCAATTCAAGAAACTCGGAGAGCGCCAGGGTCAGGAAATCTGGTCTGCCCGTTTCACGTTGAACTATCGCGCCCTTGCGATCAAACGTGCGGACGGATACTTATGGTTTTGATTGGCGACCACAAGAGCTACGATTCCCTCATCTCTTGACATTCCGCTGGACGCCTTAAGAAGAGGGACCCTACCAGGTGTTATAAGGCTGCCCGTCGCTTCCCGCCTGATCCGACCCACTGTGCACGTCGGTCATGCCGGGGTCGGTCTGATCGACGTTCTGCAATGTGTCGTCCATGGTTGGTGTCCAGGTGCTGTTGCTTGAGGTCATCGGATCCTTGGGAATGACTTTCAGATACCCCGCGCTGACCAGGTCATCGAGCGTTTGCGGCGCCTTATCCTTGTCGTTGGTATATGCATCGATGGCATCGCGCATGACGTGCAGGTCCTCTCTGAGGACTGCTTCCTTGGCAGCGCGAATGGATGCGACATACGCGGGGATGGCAATTGAGGCCAGAATGGCAATGATCAGCATCACCACCATCAGCTCGACCAGGGTGAACCCCAGCGCAGGGCGTGGCCGGCGAGAGCGCGCAAATCGAGTACGAGGACAGAAGTCGGATATGCTCACAAGCCCTACCAATCGGAGTACTTCGTTCCATCGAGCGCAGTGCCTTGCGACTTGGAAGCGACGTCAAACAGATTCTGCCCTCCCCAGGAGTCGCTGTTGGGGTCATCCTGCATGGAGCGTAACGTCCACTCGGCCTTGCCGGTCATCGGATCGACTGGGATGCGGCGCAGAAATTTCAATTTCTTGCCCTGTGCGTCCACGCCGTTGACCAGCGTATCGAGATCAGGCGGATAGCCGCCGCTGTCGAGCTTGATGGGGAAGGCGTGACGGTCGGCAGCATCTTTGTAGCGGTCGATGGCGTCGCGCATCTGCCACAGGTCGTAGTGCAATTGCCTTTCTTTCTCCCGCTTCGCCTGAAAGCGAGCCAGCGGAACCGCGGCGGACGCAATAATTGCGAGGATCGCAACCGTGACGATCAACTCCACCAGGGTAAGCCCCGCTTCGGGAGTTGCTGCGCCGCGCTGACGTAAGTTGCACTGCATACAAGGGCCTATTGCACGTGTACTGCGGTTTGCGATCCGGCGATATTGACGGCCTGTTGGGCGCTGTTCTTCGCCGAAGCGCGTATGATCTGCATGGCCGCGTCTCCCGCGGCATTGGCTTGAAAGGTCAGAACACAGACTGTTCCCGAGCCGTTTACGCCGGCGACACCCGGTGGACGTGAAGCCGAAATGACAACATTGCCCACCCCATCGTCGCGATGAACCAGCGCGATGGCCTGGCCATCATGACCGAGGTAGTCGCCTGTATCGACGTTGATCAACGCCACCTTGCTGTTGTCGTAATGCAACTGCATCGGCACGGAGAAGATATCGTGGCCGCCGCTGAGGTTGACCGCGACCTGGAATGTGCCTCCGACCTTTGGCGGAGCCGAGGGCGGAACGATTTGCAGGTTCACAGAACCGGGCGCGGGTCCGGCTGCTGCGGACGCTGGCGCGGGAGCTCCTGGTGTGTCGGGTCCTGGCGCTCCGGTGGCCGCCGGCGAAGCGGCAGCGGGCGGCGGGGTATGTGGCTGCAGTCCCGGCGGCAGTCCGTCGGTTGCACCCGCCTGTCCATTTGCGCCATTGACCGGCGCTGAAATACGTCGCAACTCCACGTTGGTGCCTGTACCGGTATCAATCTCCTGCAGATTTAATGGGCTGATCTCAGTGGCTCGGACGACATGCGGGGTGAGCATGAAAATGATTTCGTCGTCCTGCACTTCATGCTGGTTGGAGCTGAAAATGTACTTCAGGATCGGCAACTCACCGAGGCCCGGGGTTCCGCCAATGGTGGTCAAATCCTGCTTCTGCAGAAATCCACCCAATATGTTGACTTCGCCTTCTTTCAGCCGCACCACCTGATCGGCGGTGCGTTGGCTGATAATCGGCTCGGTAATGCCACCGATGTTGGTCGAGCCTTCCTCCTGGGAGGAGACGAGTTTGATCTTGAGCGTTACGTCGCGATCGTAGTGCACGATGGGCGTAATCTCGATCTCCACACCGACATCCAGATAGGTGAACTGCGTGTTTACCAGGGAACTGACGACAGCGGTCGCGGCGCCGGTTTGGTAGGAGCCCGTGGCCACCGGAATACGTTCGCCTATTTTCAGGTCGGCCTTTTGCCCGTCCGTTGCCCGAATACTGGGGTTTTGCAAAACCTTGGTATCCGAATCAGAGAGCAGCGCGTTGGCCGTCGCCGCGCCGACCGTGACGGCAAAGTTGGTGGCGTTGAGATGGGCGAGATTGTTCAAGGTCAGGTTGGTGGTGCTGCTGGTAGTCGTTCCGGTCGTAGTCCCGGTTGTCGTCCCGGTGGAAGTGGTGCTGGTGGCGTTGGGTGGTTGCAACTGCAGCCCAAAGCTGCCCGGGAGCTGCATGCCAAGGGTACGCGTCTTGTCCCGATTCACTTCCAGGAGGGCTACATCGACCACTACCTCGGGACGCGACTTATCCAGATCGTTGATGAGTTTTTGCGCCAACAACAGCTCATCCGGCGTGGCGCGCATTACGATGGCGCTTTGGCTGGGGACTCCGTAAAGCTTGGCATTGACCAGCAGATTGCGCAGTGCAGTTTGAATATCGTTCAGATCGTTCTGTTGGGCAATGTTCGCCAGATAGAACGTCTGCACCGCTTCTTCCTCCAGTTCCTGGCGCTTGGCGCGGGTGTTCATGGCGACAAAGATGGTGTTGGAGGTGACCGGGTGCCAGAATGTGCCGGAAGATACCCCGACGATGCGCAAAGCGTCTAATAGCGACACATTGGCTATGTCCACCTGGATGCGCTTGGAGGTGTACTCGGGATCGAACAACACGTTGATCCCAGCCGCTTTGCCCACGGTTGAGTAGACCACCTTGCTGTCTTCCGTCATATGCAAGGTAAGCGGTTCATTAGAGATAGGTTTCAGCTGGACCGGGCTGCCCACCTCGGTCAGTTCCTGAGCCTTATTCTCGGGAATCGAGGTTTCCTGATTGGGCTTGGGAGAAGCGAGTTTGTCCCTCGTCTTTTGAATATCCTGGTGGGCGAGCTCATTGCTGGGATCGATCTCGAGGGCGCGCAGATACTCCGTCAGCGCACCAGTTTGATCACCCTGCGCGCTGAGTTTCTCCCCTCGGTCGACGTGCGCGGAGCCCGCCAGGAATCGCAATCTCTCGTAAGCAGTCTTATAGCGGAGATTCTTCGGTTCCAGCTTCCAGGCCTGGTAATAGTCCTCGTAGGCCGTGATGGGATCGTCTTTGGCCTCAGCTGTCTGGCCGTTGGCGTAGAGCGTCTTTGCTTTGGGGGTGGAACGGGCGAAACAGCTAATGCTCAAACACAAGAGCAGGGTAAGTACAGTGGACAGGGCCCATTGATTTTGACGGCGATTCATCGCACTCCAGACAATCCAAACCGCATGTTCTCTAAAGCAGTTACGCAATGACTGCCGCATGATAGAAGTCCGCGAGGAGTGGTTTTGCTTGATAGAAAACCACCTACGGAATTGTCGCTTCGAACTACACCAATCGGGGAGAAAACGACGTATCCACAGACTCACAGAACGCGCTTCTTTCTTCAACGTAACCGGTACTGAATCAGCGCGTACTCGTCCCGGTTCAGGGCTTTTTTCTTGGCTAATATGGCCTGAGTATACCATTCGGGACTGCCCCACTTTGGTCTCCAACTCACGTGCTAGCATGAAGATTCGTAACCAAATGTATGCCCCGGCAACTGAATCAAACCACTACACCATCCCCGCAAAAATCGAAGCCCCGGGAACCCGTCGCGGCGGGTGAGCGGGACGCTGCTGTGAACCGCGCCGCCAGCCATAACTACTTTCTGCTGGACAAATTCGAGGCCGGCATCGCGCTCCGCGGCACAGAAGTGAAGTCCATCCGCGAGGGCAAGGCCAATCTCAAGGATGCGTACGGAATCATCAAAGACGGCGAAGCCTATTTGCTGAATGCGCATATTGGACCCTACTCGCACGGCAGCTCGTTCAATCACGACTCGCTGCGTACCCGCAAGCTGCTGCTACACCGTCAGGAACTGCAAAAGCTCATGGGGAAGACGCAACTGAAGGGTTTAACGCTCATACCCACCCGGCTTTATTTCCGCCACGGCCGCGTAAAGTGCGAATTGGCAGTGGCGAAAGGCAAGCAGGACTGGGACAAGCGGGAGACCGAACGGCGGCGCGAGGACGAACGCGAAGCTCGTGCGGCGATCGTTCGCGGACAGCACAAGTAGTACCTAACCATCACAATCCAATCAATTTAGGCATATTCATCCATGAAAACGAAGGTCATATCCGCTAAGCTCGATCGCGTCGCCAGCCAGCTCCTGGTGGTCTTCGCTCTGGATACCGCAGAGAAGAAGCAGCCCGCCAAACCGGCAATCAAGCTCTTGACTGCAAACAGTGGGGTGGCCAAGGCGACGGCGACGATTCTAGGCAGCGGCGAATTCGCTGCTGGAAGCTGCGACACTGTCCTGCTTCACGCCCCCGCCGGCTGCAAGGCGGAGCGCATCCTGTTGGTGGGCCTGGGCAAGCTCACGACCGCGGAAGTACGCAAGGCGGCAGGTGCAGCCGTCCGTTTTGCCAAGCCGCGCAAGCTGCGCGAACTTTCGCTCGCCATTCCGGAGGGACTCGATGCCGCCGCGGCTACACGCGCCCTGGTCGAAGGCGCGTACATCGGAGACTTCGATCCGGATACGTATCGTTCAGACCGCAAGGACCAGAGCATCGAACAACTCACCATTGTTGCCGCCGGCGGAGTAAAAGAGGCCCCTCTCGAGGCTGGCCTGCGGGAAGGGGTGATCCTGGGTGAGGCGCAGAACTTTGCCCGCAGCCTGGTCAACGAGCCGGGTAATGTAATGACGCCGACCGTCCTGGGCCAGAAGGCCGCGGAAATGTGCGCGCAATACGGGCTGAGCTGTGAAGTGTACGGTGCGGACAAGCTCAAAGAATTGAAGATGGGCGCCTTCTGGGGCGTCACGAAGGGGTCGCAAGAGCCGCCGGCCTTGATTGTGATGAGCTACGAGCCCAAGGGCGCACCCGCCACACCGGTGCTTGGCCTGGTGGGTAAAGGCATTACGTTCGATACCGGCGGCATCTCCATCAAGCCAGCGGATGGCATGGAGAAGATGAAGTATGACATGGCCGGCGGGGCGGCGATGATCGGGGCCATGCAGGCCATTGCGCAATTGAAGCCGGCGGTGAAGGTAATCGGCATTGTTTGCGCGGCGGAGAACATGCCCTCGGGAACAGCGATGAAGCCCGGAGACATCCAGATCGCGATGTCCGGCAAGAGCATTGAGATCATTAACACCGACGCGGAAGGGCGGCTGGTGCTGGCAGACGGGCTGGCTTACGCGCGGCAACTCGGCGCAACCCACCTGATCGATGCGGCGACCCTTACCGGCGCCTGCGTGGTTGCGCTGGGTATGGTCAACGCGGGCAGCTTCTCAAATGACGACGAGACTTACCGCCACTTCACCGATGCGTTTCAGATCTCAGGCGAGCGTTTCTGGCGCCTGCCGGTGGAGGACGATTACAAAGAATTCATTAAATCCAACATCGCGGACATTATGAATACCGGAGGAAGCCGCTGGGGCGGAGCCATCACCGCCGCGATGTTCTTGAAGGAATTTGTAGAAGACACTCCGTGGATACACCTGGATATCGCGGGCTTGGCATGGACAGAGGAACAGAAACCGTGGATGGCCAAGGGTCCATCCGGGTTTGCGGTGCGCACCATCACTGAGTGGGTGCGCAGCTACGGCAAGTGAGATCGGACACCTTGAAGGTGTCCGATCTCAGCGAATATGGCTAGGAAACTGCTCTTGCTGGTTGTTTCTCCTGAGTATGTTTTTGGGATGGCTTTCCGTGACTGAATTCCCGAATGAGCCGCTCGTTGAACGCCGGGAGGTCGTCCGGCTTGCGGCTGGTGGTCAGGTTTTCGTCCGTGACCACCTCTTCATCCACCCAGTGACCGCCGGCGTTGCGAATATCGGTGCGGATGGACGGCCACGAAGTAAGGGTCTTTTTCTTCACAACTCCAGCCTCGACCAGCATCCATGGGCCGTGGCAAATGGCGCCGACAGGCTTGCCTGAGTTGAAGAACTCGGTTACAAAAGCGACTGCCTTGGGCTCAACCCGAAGCTTATCCGGATTGATTTGACCGCCCGGCAATACAAGACCGTCGTAATCCGCGGGCTTCGCCTCTTCCAGGGTCTTGTCCACCTTGGTGTTGTCGCCCCAGTCGGTGAATTTCCATCCTTTGATTTGGCCGGGCTTAGGAGAAATCACGTGGACGGTGGCTCCCGCCGCTTCCAGAGCCTTCTTTGGCTCCGTCAACTCCACTTGTTCAAACCCATCCGTGGCCACGATCGCGATCTTCTTTCCTTGCAATTTTGCATCCATGTTTAAAACCCCTTGATTGCACTTTGTCTTACCTCTAGTGAGAGTCGCGTTGCGGGTTGGTCGTTGCCCGCAACGCGACTGTGAAATGTCGATGAACATTGGGGTGCAGCGTGCATCTCGTGGCATGCTATTCGACAACCCATACCTTGGAGGACACCAATGCCCTATCGAAGAAACGTTGTTGTTTCCGCTGTTGCGATTTTGTCAGGGCTCACTTTATTGACCTCTTGCAATTCGTCGTCCAGCACGGTCGCGCTCAATGGAGCCGGGAGCACGTTCGTCTATCCGGTGATGGGCCGCTGGATTCAAGACTTCCAGCAGTCTCATGCAAATGTACGGATCAACTACCAATCGATTGGGAGTGGCGGCGGGATTCAGCAGGTGAAGTCCGGAACCATTGACTTTGGCGCCTCGGATGCGCCCCTGTCAGACCAAGATATGGCGCAGATGGCCCCGGTGATCCAAATTCCGGAATCGGCCGGCCCGGTATGCGTCACCTACAACCTGGATGGTTTGCAGAAGCCTCTGCAGCTCTCTTCCGATACGCTTGCGGCAATTTTCCTAGGCAAGATCACGAGTTGGCAGGATCCGCTGCTCAAGAAGGACAACCCTGGCGAGAAACTGCCCAACTCGAAGATCACCGTAGTTCATCGCGCCGAGAGTAGCGGCACCACGGCCGCCTTCACCACGTATCTTTCCGCGGTCAGCCCCGATTGGGCGCAACAGGTCAGCAAAGGCACTGCGGTGAAATGGCCAACGGGACTTGGCGCCAAGGGCAGTGAGGGAGTGACCGGCCAGGTAAAGCAGTCGCCGGGCGCTATCGGCTATGTTGAGCTGACATATGCGAGCCAGAACAAGCTGCCAGTGGCAGCGATCAAGAATCAGGCCGGGAACTACGTACTACCCAGCACTGCGGGGACCACGGCGGCCATCGATGCGTTCAAGGATCAGTTGGCGAAGGACCCGCGAACCTCCATCGCCAACCCACCGGCCTCCGCTCCAGATGCATATCCCATTTCCACTCTGACCTTCCTGATCATTCCCAAAGACGGGAAGGATGTTCAGAAGCGTACGGCGTTGAAGCAGTTCATTGTGTATGTGGTGACGGATGGGCAGCAGGCTGCGAGTGGGTTGAGCTACGCTCCTCTCCCCGACGCGGTGAAGCAGCAGAACGTGCGGACGCTGGGCCAACTGACAGTCAACGGCGGACCGATTCAATAAAGAGGAGCCCAGGTCTCAAGCGAGACCAGACCCAGCAGTTGCGGAAAAAGCCGGTTTGAGGAGGAAACCGACCCCTCAGCGGCTAAAGCCGAATTCATTGCAAAGGGTTTACGTACGGCCCGAAGGCCGTACCCTTCAGAAAACAAGTTTTCTCGCAGCCTGCTGGGCCGCCCGCTCTGCAACAGATCGGCTCTGCAAATGATGGTCTATATTTGTTAGACTACATTCATGGCCACGGTGAAGATTGCATACGCCAAGGCGCACCTTCCAGAACTGCTGGCACGCGTGGCTCGGGGAGAGCGTATCGTCATTTCGCGCTACAACACGCCGGTGGCTGAACTGGTGCCCCCGCCTGAACAACCAAAACGTAAATTTGGCACTGGAAAAGGAAAGGTAAAAATCCTCGATCCTCATTGCTTCGACCCTATGACCGATGAGGAAGTGGATGCGTTCATCGAGGGACGTTATTAGTTGCGAGCTCTTCTGGACACCCAGGTTCTCATTCACGCTTATAGCGGCGAGATAAATGCCATGTCCCGGAAGGTTCGCGCGCTCCTGGCCGCTGACGACACAGACGGTGTCGTCAGCACAATCTCGCTTATGGAAATTGCCATAAAGAGCGGCTGCGGAAAGCTGCAAATGGGAGAGGCCGAGGTGCGTGAGGCGGTCCGCGATCTGCGTCTGACCATACTCCCCTTTACCCCCCAGCACGCCTACCGGCTATTCGGCTTGCCGCTTCATCATCGCGATCCCTTCGACCGCATGCTGATCGCGACTGCGCTGGCGGAGGAGATTCCGCTTATCGGATCCGATCGCCTCTTCAAGATGTACAAGGGCCTGAAAGTGATTTGGTAACGCGGCGGTTACATTGCATCCGGGATAGCGATTCCCAACCACTCAAGCGAGCGTACCAAAGCGCGTTCTGCAACCGCAGCAGTGGCAAGCAAAAACTGCCTGCGCGCGGGATCCTCTTCGGTGAGGATGTGATGACGGTGATAGAAATTGTTGAAGAGCTGCGCCAGCTGGAAAGCATGCCTGGCCAGGTATGCTGGTTCGGCGGCCGCAATGCACTGTTCCAGCAATAAGCTGAGCCGGGAAGCCATGATCCATAACTCCCAAAGACCGGCTGCCCCTTCCCCCTCGAAGTAGCCTGCGGCATTCACTTCTGCCAGCGCCGCCTCCGGCGTGGTCCCAGCCTTGCGAAAAATATTGCGGGCGCGCACCACGGCGTATTGCACGTAAGGACCAGTCTCTCCTTCGAAACTGAGCGCCTCCTTGAAATCGAAGGCGATAACGCTGTTGCGGGTGAACTTGAGCATGAAGTAGCGCAACGCACCGACCGCGATCTGGTGAGCGATACTCTGCCTCTCCTCCTGACTGCGCTGCGGATGACGGCTGTCGACTTCCTCCTTCGCCGCCGCCGTAAGCCTGTCCAGCAGCGCATCCGCTTTGACCCCAAAGCCCTTGCGTCCGGAGACTTCGATGTAAGAACGGCTTTGGTCTTCCTCGGAGATCTGATAGCCAAGCTCAAGCGCGCAGCGCGGGGTCAAGGCCACCATTTCATAAGAGAAGTGGACATAGTGCGCCGCGGCCTCGGTATATCCCAGACCGCGTAGAGCTTCGATCACGTTTGCCTGGGGATCGGCTTGGCGGCTGTCGATCACGTTGTAAATGGCCTGTGCGCCTCCGAAGTCCGGGTGGACCGCTTCGCCCTTTTCGGTAGATACCCAACACATGTGATCGTTGTATGCAAAGAAGGGCGCGTAGCCGAAATCACGACCCAGCAGGCCAAACTTCCACAGGTGATAGGCGATGTCCTTGCCGACGTAGGTGACGGTTCCGTTGGAGCGCACGATCACCTTGGCATCTTCGTCCACCGCCCCGGCGTCTTCTGCGCCGAGGGCAGCAGTCGAAGCGCGGCGCATGACCCAGCAGCCCTGGTTCTTACCCTCAGTCTCCAGATAGACGACACCCTTGTCTTTCAACTGGGCAAAGGCGAGGTCCCAGAACTTGAGATGAAGGATCTCGCTTTCCCGGGGTAAGAAATCATATTCGATCCCCAAGCGCAGCATGGTCTCGAGATGGCGACGCAGGATGGCGGTTGAGAGCAGATCAGCGATCTCCGCCGTCTCGTTGCTCCCAGTCTCGATGGCGTGCAGGGTTGCCAGGCGGATATTCCTCCGCTCCTGCTTTTCCGGATCGGGTGCCTCATACCACTGAGAAACCCGCGCGTAAAGGTCCCAGCAGTAGTCGTCAATGCGTTGCCCTTGGGTTTTGAGGTCGGCCAGCAACTGCTTTACCCCGGCAAGATCGAGGCCCTCAAAGTGAGTGAGGCCGACCACCACATCGGCGACCTGGACGCCAGTGTTGTCGATGTAGTTTTGCACGTCCACTCGCTGTCCGGCGGCCCGCAGCAGGCGTACAAAGGTGTCGCCGAGGATGGCGTTGCGCAAATGACCAATATGCGCAGCTTTATTTGGGTTGATGCTGGTGTGCTCGACCAAGGAATGAAGATGGCTCTGCTCTTCACGGGTATCGTCGCGTGCGATCTGTTGCGCGGCTGCCTGGCGGTCTAACTTGCCGTTGATATAGCCGGCGCCGGCAACGGCAAACGATGCAAACCCTTCCAACGGCATCAGGTCGCCGACCAGTTCCCCAGCGATCGCGCGAGGCGATCGTTTGAGCCGCCGAGCCAACTCAAAGGCGACGGGCAGGGCGTATTCACCCATCTCCAGGTCGGGCGGTTGCTCGATGGCGATGTGCGGGAGTTCCACCTGGTATTTGGTCTGTAGGACCGAGCGGAGGCGCTCGCGAAGAAGTCTTTGCTGTTTGCGATACACGCAAAACCCCTGATTTTCTTGCCGATTCTAGCAGAAGGCTCCGGCCATACATGGCCTGTTAAGATTGAAGTGAGTGCAGCGTCTGCGATGCACTCGCTGCAATGCCTTGCCCATGTCCGATACCCCCAAGTTCTACATCACCACTCCGATCTATTATGTGAATGCCCGGCCCCACATCGGCCACGCATACACCACGGTAGTTGCCGACGCGATTGCCCGGCGCAAGCGAGCCCTGGGCTTTGAGACCTGGCTTCTGACCGGCACCGACGAGCACGGACAGAAGATCGAACGCTCCGCCCGGCAGGCAGGACAAACGCCACAGGAGTTCGCTACCGCAGTCTCCAGCCAGTTCCGCGCTTTGTGGGACCGCATGGGGCTAAGCTACGACGACTATATTCGGACCACAGAGGAACGCCACCGCAAAGGTGTGCAAAAGCTTTTCCGGGTATTGCAGGAGCGGGGCTTCATCTACAAGGGCAGTTACACCGGCCAGTACTGCGTCTCCGACGAGCTTTATGTCGATGCGCCGCCCGGTTCGCCCTGCCCCGACTGTGGGCGCATCACGGAAACGGTGAGCGAAGAAAACTACTTCTTCAAACTCTCCGCCTTCGAGCGCAAGCTGCTGGAGCTATACGAGGAGAATCCGCAGTTCATTCGCCCTGAGGCGAGGCGCAATGAGGTCATTTCGTTCGTGCGCGGCGGCTTGAAAGACCTGTCGATCAGCCGCACCAGCTTCGACTGGGGCATTCCCGTGCCGGGCGACGAAAAGCACGTGGTCTATGTGTGGATGGATGCGCTGGCCAACTACATCACCGCGCTCGGCTATGGCAGCGATGCACCGCAGGATCAGCAGCGCTTTGCGCGTTTCTGGCCCGCCGACCTGCACTTGGTGGGCAAGGAGATCATCCGCTTCCATTGCGTATACTGGCCTGCCTTCCTCATGGCCGCAGACTTGCCGGTGCCCAAGAGCGTTGTCGCCCACGGCTGGCTGCTTTTTGAGCAAAGCAAGATGTCCAAGTCGCGGGGAAACATCGTGCGCGCGGAGACCATCGTGGAGACGCTGGGAGCCGATGCTTTGCGTTACTTCCTGATGCGCGAAGTGGTCTTCGGCCAGGATGGCAGCTTCTCTTTCGATGCCCTGGTGCAACGCTACAACGCGGACCTGGCTAACGGGTATGGGAACCTGACCAGTCGAATCCTGGCCATGATCACCAGGTACTTTGACGGAGTCGTGCCAGAGGGAGACGCCGAGCCACGCATCGTTGCTGCCGCCGAGAATGCGGCGCGTGAGTTTGCTCAACACTTTGAAGCACTCGAT
>Ga0302326_10003650_pt1 | contig 36126 bp, 33 predicted proteins | sample Palsa_T0_3_FD_202264 | JGI IMG/M metagenome (GOLD analysis project Ga0302326, IMG submission 202264) | Peat permafrost microbial communities from Stordalen Mire near Abisko, Sweden - Palsa_T0_3 | ecosystem: Environmental > Terrestrial > Soil > Palsa > Peat permafrost | place: Sweden: Abisko... | reverse complement strand
CCACGATCGATCTGGGCAACGGCATCGAGGGGCAGCTGCGCGCCTCCGAACTCGGGCGCGAGCGCGTGGAGGATGCGCGCGCGGTGCTCAAGGTTGGCGAGGAGGTCGAGGCGAAGTTCACCGGGGTCGACCGCAAGTCGCGCACCATCTCGCTGTCGATCAAGGCCAAGGAGGCCCACGAGGAGGCCGAGGCCGTGCAGAGCTACCGCTCGGAGAGCGCAACCTCCGGCACCAGTCTCGGGGACCTGCTGAAGGAGCAAATCGGGCCCGGAGGGGAGCGCTAGCGCGCAATGACGAAGTCGGAACTCATCGAGATCATCACCGCCAAGCAGAAGCATCTGCCGGCGAAGGATGTCGAGCTCGCGCTGAAGCAGATCCTGGAGATCATGAGCGATGCGCTCTCGCAGGGCGAGCGCATCGAGATCCGCGGCTTCGGCAGCTTCTCGCTGCACTTCCGCCCGCCGCGCCAGGGGCGCAACCCGAAGACCGGCGAGGCGGTGGCGCTCTCGGGCAAGCACGTGCCCCACTTCAAGCCCGGCAAGGACCTGCGTGAGCGCGTGAACGACGGCGCCGACCGCCCGATCCGGGACTGAGACGCCAAGCATGTTCCCGGCAGCACTAGCTGCCCGATGTCACACGGAACTGCTATCGTTCCGGCTCAGTGTTTGAGCTGCCCCCACTGCTTCTGGCGCTGGCCTTCATCCTGGTGGGCTGGGCCGCCTGGTTTCTCGGTCGCCGCAACGGCGCGGCACGCACCGTGCGGCTGCCGCGCGACTACTACGTCGGTCTGGATCACCTGATCAACGACCGCTTTGACCACGCCGCCGAGATCTTCGCGCGTATGGCGGAAGCCGACGGGGACGCCGCGGAGATCCAGTTCGCCTTAGGGAGCCTGTTCCGCCGCCGTGGGGAGGTGGATCGGGCGATCGCGATCCACTCGCGCCTGCGCGATCACGGTGGCGCGGGCCTGCGCGACAAGGCGGCCTTCGCACTCGCGCTCGACTACCAGAGCGCCGGCCTCATGGATCGCGCCGAGCGCGTGCTCGAGGAGCTGGCGGCCTCGCGCGAGTTTCGCCGTGCGGCGCTCGATCGTCTGGTGAGCATCTACGAGGCCCAGGGCGACTGGGCCAAGGCGCTCAAGGTCTTTCACGAGCTGCCCGCACAGGTGCAACTCGAGCGCGGGCGGGTGGCCGCGCACTATCTGTGCGAGCTCGCCGAGCATGCGCTGCTGCAGGGTGACAGCGAGCGCGCCGGGACGCTGCTGCGCCAGGCGCGCACGCACCAGCAGGTGCTGCCGCGCGCGGACATGCTCGCGGCGCGCATCGCGGAGAAAGCCGCAGACGGGGCGGGGGCGCTGACCTTGTACCTGCACGCCCTGGAGAGCTCCCCCGAGCTGGCACTCGAGATCATTCCGGCGGTGCTCGCGATTGCGCGCCAGCTCCAAAGCCCCGACATGCTGCACGAGCTCGGCCGGCGCCTGCGTCACAGCGGAGGGGTGACGCCGCGACAGCTGGCGTGGCTTCTGGCCACCGCGGTGCCGCCCGAGCACGCCTCACAGCTGCCGGTTGTGACCGCCGAGCTCGGCGCGGGCGTGGAGTGCGCCGCCGAGGCAAGTTCACTCAGCGCGCTGCTGACGCGCATCGGCGATGCGAGCGGGCGCTATCAGTGCGATGACTGCGGGCTCAACAGCGTCGGCTGGTACTGGCATTGCCCGAAATGCCGTTCATGGGACAGCATGCGGCCCGCGGTGTTCAAATGGGCGGAGCGCGCCGATCGCGCAGTGCGTGCCTCGTGAGCACGCCGCAACAAGCGGCTGAGGACGGCCGTGGGGAGAGCTCGATGAGGAGTGGCAGCTCGCTGATCCGTACGGCGGTGTTTCCGGTGGCGGGGCGCGGCACGAGATTTTTGCCCGCGACCAAGGCGAGCCCCAAGGAAATGCTCCCCGTGGTCGACAAACCGCTCATACAGTACGCGGTCGAGGAGGCACTCGCCGCCGGTGCGCGGCGCCTGGTGTTCATCACGGGCGCTTCCAAGCGCGCCATCGAGGATCACTTCGACTCCGACCAGGAGCTCGAGCTGCTGCTCGAGCAGCAGGGCAAGAGCGACATGCTGAACCAGCTGCGCAGCGTGCTGCCCTCCTACGCCTCCTGCATCTACATCCGCCAGCCCGCACCGCTTGGCCTCGGCCACGCGGTACTGTGCGCACAGCCTGCGGTGGGGTCGGAACCCTTCTTCGTGCATCTCGCGGACGATCTCATCCGCAGCGAGGTGGCGTGCCTGCTGCAGATGGCGCAGGTGTACGAGGCCAAGCGCGCGAGCGTGCTCGGCGTGCAGGCGGTGCCGCGCAACGACACCGACAAGTACGGCATCGTCGCGGTGGAAGCGGACGGTTCCCCCACCAGCCGCGTACGCAGCATCGTCGAGAAGCCCAAGCCGGCGCTGGCGCCATCGAACCTCGCGGTGGTCGGGCGCTACGTGCTGTCGCCGGCGATTTTCGAACACCTGGAGAGACTCGGGCGGGGCGCGGGCGGGGAGATCCAGCTGACCGACGGCATCGCCTCGCTGATGCGCGAGGAAGCCGTTTACGCTTATCGCTTCGAGGGCAAGCGTTACGACTGTGGCAGCAAGCTCGGCTACCTGCAGGCTACGGTCGAATACGCGCTCGGACACCCGCAGCTCGGGCGCGACTTCCGCCGCTACCTGGGCTCGCTCGACGTGTCGGCCGCGGCGAACGGTGGTGCGGTACGGGACGCGAAGCGTCGTGCGGCGGGTGGCAACGGTGCGCCGCGCAAGCGTGCAACGGGAGCGGCCGCGCGCCGCAAATCCAGCGCGGGAACGCGCACACCCTGAAGAGCAACTCGCGGCCACAGGCCTCGGCTTGAGCGCCACGCATCGGCCCGCAGCTCGGGGCGGGCAGGGCGCCCCATAGGCCTGCCTCGCGACCGGGCCCACTCACGCACCGGCGCTCCGCTGCCCCGGCCTGGCTCAGCTCAGGGCAGCCAAACGGTGACCAGGGCGCCGCCGCCTTCGCGGTTGGCGAGGCTTAAGCGTCCCCCGTGGGCCTCGATGATCTCGCGGCACAGCGTCAGGCCAAGTCCGGTGCCGGCGGGCTTGGTGGAATAGAAGGGCAGCAACGCATCGCGCAGCGTGCTGTCGGTCAGGCCGCTGCCGCGGTCGCCCACCTCGATCAGAAATCCCGCCGCCGCCCGCTGCACCGCGACGGTGATCTCTTGTGGGGCCGAACCGGACTCGGCGGCATTCTTCAAGAGATTGATCATGGCCTGCTCGAGCTGACTGGCATCGAAGCTCGCCACGCCCTCGGGCACCGGACCCTGGATGCGAAATGGCAGCGTGCCTTCCAGCCGGGCGAGGAACTGCGCCCACGGGACCTCCGCCAGACGCGGCCGCGGGAGCTTGGCGAAGCGTGCATAGCCGTCGATGAAGGTGCCGAGGTGCGCGGCGCGCCCGGCGATGGTCTCGAACACGCGCGCGAGCTGCGTGCTGTCGGGGGCCTGCGCCAGGAGCTGCCCGGAGTGTGCCAGCGAGCTGATGGGGGCGAGCGAGTTGTTGAGCTCGTGCGCAATGACGCGGATCACCTTCTTCCACACCGCGACCTCCTGCGCGGCGAGCTCGCGCGTCAGCTGCTTCAGCAGGATCAGCCGATGCCGCCGGGCATTGAGGAGAAATCCGCGCTGCGAGAGGTGGTAAACCTGCGCCTCCCCGCCCACATCCATGGTGAACAGCGTGTCTCCGCCGCCGCCGAGCGCCTCGCGCAGCGGCGGCGGGGAATCGGCGAGGACAGCGGCGAAGTCCATTGCCTCGAGCTTGCGGCCCGCGCGTAGCAGTTGCCGGGCCGCCGCGTTGCTGTAGACCACGCGGCCGCCATCGTCTGTCAGCACCATGGACAGCGGGGTGCTCTGAATCACCGTATCGAGCAGTAGCTCGCGCTGATACAGGTCGAGGCGCTCGCGGCGCAGCAGCTCGCCCAGGGAGTTGTAGGCGCTGGTGAGGGCATTGAGCTCGACATCGCGCGTTGAGCGCACGCTCACACTGAAGTCATGATCGCGCAGGCTCACGATGCCATCGCACACCGCCCGCACCACGCGCACCCAGGGGCGCGTCAGGCGCCGTGCGAGCCACAGCAGCAGCGGCGCCACCGCCAGCAGCGCTGCGAGTGCCGCAAGCCCCGCCGGCAGCCAACGCCCGGCGAGCGCGGTCAGCACCGCGCCCACTGTTGCGCTCACCGCCAGTGCTGCGGCCGCGCGTCCGGCGAGCGACCAGGGCGGCATCACGGCGCCGAACGGGGCGCTTCCGTCTTCAGACCCAGCTTCTCCATGCGCCGATAGAGTGCCTGACGCGACAGCCCCAGATCACGCGCGGCGTGGGTGATTACGCCGCGGGCGCGCTCGAGCGCCTGCTCGATGCTCGCGCGGTCGAGTTGCGCCTCCTCCTCGGGAAGCGTGGCAGGCGGCAGATTCAGATCCGCCACGCCGATCACACGCCCGCTGCACAACAGGCAGGCGCGGCGGATGACGTTCTGCAGCTCGCGCACGTTGCCCGGCCACGGGTGGCGCGTGAGGGCTGCGGCGGCTGCCGGGGCAAGTTCGAAGCCGCTCTCGAGGAAGTGCCGCGCGAGCGGTGCGATGTCCTCGGGCCGCTCGCGCAGCGGCGGGACTTCGAGCTCGATCAGGTTCAGGCGATAGAACAAGTCTTCCCGGAACGTACCGGCGCTGATCCCCGCGCGCAGGTTGGTATTGGTCGCGGCAATGACGCGCACTCGGGTACGGCGCGTGTGGTTGGACCCGAGGCGCTCGAACTCACCGGTCTGCAGCACGCGCAGCAGCTTCGCCTGGCCGCCCCCGCCGAGGGTGCCAAGCTCGTCGAGGAACAGCGTGCCGCCGTCGGCCGCCTCGAAGCGCCCGGCGCGCGCGCGCGCCCCGGTGAATGCCCCGCTCTCGGTGCCGAACAGCTCCGCCTCGATCAACTCGTTCGGAAGGGCTGCCAGGTTGACCTTGAAGTAGGGCTGATCGGCGCGCTCGGAGTTGGCCTGCACGATGTCCGCGAGCACCTCCTTGCCGGCGCCGTTCGGGCCGGTGATGAGCACCGGCACGTCGGCATGCGCCACCTGGGTTGCCATGCACACCAGGGTGTGCAGCGCCTCGCTCTCGTAGATGATCCCGCGCAGGTCGAAGCGCGCGGCGAGCTCCGCGCGTGCCTGGCTTCGTCCGCTGCGCAGCGCCTCGGCCTCCGCGCGCGCGCTGCGCAGGTCGATGAGGTTGCGCACGCTGGTGAGCAGGCGCGCATCGTCCCATGGCTTGGCCACGTAGTCGGCAGCTCCCGCGCGCACCAGCTCCACCGCGGTCTCCAGGTGTGTCCAGGCGGTGAGCAGGATGATGGGCAGCTGCGGAAAGCGCAGGCGTATCGAGCGGAACAGCCCGACCCCTTCCTCGCCGCTGGTCGCTTCGCGGTGGAAGTTCATATCCTGGATCACGAGGTCGAGTGCCTCGTGATCGAGCGTGGCGAGGCCCGCCGTCGGGGTGGCGGCGGTGAGCACCTGCGCACCGTGTAGCGAGAGCAGTACGTCGAAGGCAGTGCGCACCGCCTCGCTGTCGTCGATCACGAGGATGCGGCTGCCGGCGAGGCTCGCGCGCAGCGCAGCGTGAAGGTCTGCAGTCACGGGCGTGATGCTAACACCGCCCCAAGCTCACACCGTGCGGGTTGCCACTGACGGTGGCACCGAGGCGGCACGACGCGCCGGCTGCCAGGCGGCGAGCTGACCGATGCCCCACAGCGCGAGCACGCCAGCGACCAGGTAGTAGAGGTTCAGCCGCGGCAGCGCGTACGCGAGCGACAACCAGTAGCCGGTGGCGAGCGCCAGCGCGCAGCCGGTGACGACGCCGAGGCTCGTGATCAGCGCGTTCTCGACCAGAAAATGCCGCACGATATCGCGGCGGCGCGCGCCGACCGCGCGGCGCGTGCCGATCTGCTTGGTGCGCGTGCTCACGTTGAAGGTCGCGAGCGCGAAGATCCCCAGGCAGGTCACTGCGATCAGCAGCGCGGTCACGGTCAGCAGGTAGATCTCCATGGCGCTATCGCCCAGATAGCTCAGATCCTTGAAATAGTTGAGCGGGCGCACGAAGTTGATGACGCGGTCGGGGTTGGATTTGGCGAGATGCGCCTCGACCAGGCGCATGACCGTAGCGCGCTGCCCCGGTGCGGTGCGCACCAGGTAGGGCAGTGAGCCACCGAAGGAGAACGGCAGCCGCGGCATGAAGAATACCCAGTCGGGATGTTCGATGTCCGGCCAGGAGCCCATGACCGGATCGACCACCCCGATGATGGTCGCCGGCCGGCCGAGGATGTCGTACAGGGGCTGGCCGAGCGCACTGCGGTGTGGGAAGAGCCGCTGCGCCATGGCGCGGCTGACGATGATCTGCGATACGAAGCGCGAGGCATCGTTCTTGGTGATCGCGGGCTGGATCTCATCGTGCCGGAAGTTACGGCCGGCGATGAGATGCACGCCGAGCGCGTTCAGGCCTTGCTCGCTGACCTCGAAGTAGCCGTAGGTGTCGGGGTTGTGCGCGCCTGCAGCCGTCAACAGGCTCTGCGAGCTGCCGCCGCCGGAGAGCGGGACGGCGTTCGTGGCATCCGCCGCGATCACCCCCGGGAGGGTACGCAGGTATGCCAGATCCTCCTGAATGGCGGGCATGGGCTGGAAGCGAGCGGTGAAGCCGGCGCTCGAGATCACCAGGATGTTGTCCACGTCGATGCCGGTCGGCCGGCCGATCTTCTCGACGCGCTGCATGACGATGTAGAGCGCGTTCACCAGTACCGCGAGCGCAATCGCGATCTGCAGCGCCACCAGCATCGCACCGGTGCGGTTGCGCAGCAGCGCTGAAAGGATTGGGCGGACGTTGAGGTTCATGGGCACTCCTTTACTGGCTCTTCAGGTACAGCGCCGGCGGCAGCCGACCCACACGCCAGGCGGGGTACAGCCCGGCGGCGAGCGTGGCCAGGAGCGCGAGAGCCACCGCCCACACAACCCCAATGGGGTCGAAGTGCATGAGCTCCTGATAGCCGCCCCGTTCGCCCAGGTGCGCGGCCGCGTACAGATGATGGATGCTGGCAAGGCCCAGCGCGGCGAGCACCAGGCCCAGGAGCGCCCCCAGGGCCGCGAGCGCGCCGACCTCGACGAGATGCTGCAGAAAGATCTGACGGCGGCTCGCCCCGAGCGCCCGCCGCACGCCGGTGGCCGGAGTGTTGTTCAGGAACTTGGCGAGCAGCAGGCCCACGGTATTGATCAGGCACACCACCAGGAACGCGAATGCGAGCCCAACCAGCATGCGGTTGTCATTGTCGAGGACTTTCTGGTCGATGAGCCACTGGCCGACGTTCGTCAGGCGGTCGTCCCGCGGTCGCGGGAAACGCCCGCTCTTGCGCTGCTCGGCCCAGTAGTTGTCCAGGAGGGCCTGCATGCGCTCGCGGCTGGCAGCGGTGGGCAGCTCCACCCACATCTGCAGCCATATGCAGTCGGAGGCGATGAAGTCCTGGAAGGTGTCTAGTTTCTCGGGCTTCCAGCAGGCGGTGTTCTCGTTCCCCAGCTGTTCGAGCTCGATGCCCCAAGCGAAAGGAATGTAGGCCCCGTCGGGGGCGCCGAAGCTGCCGCCGTTCAGGTCGTAGAAGCGCGGCCGCGGGAACCAGTCATCCAGTACTCCGATGACGCGGAACTCGTGATCGTTCCAGCGCAGCGTGCGCCCGAGGCTGTTCACGCCGCCGAACAGCCGCTCGTTCTGCTCGCGCGAGAGCACGATAACCGGCCGCGGCGGGTTGTCGTCGGCCGCGCTCCAGCCGTTGCCATAGAGGAACGGCACCTCGAACATGGCGAAGAAGTCGGCCGTGGTGAGACGCGTGCTCAGGCGCACGGGCGAGGCCAGGCCGGCGCCGCTTATCACACCGTCGCTGCTGTACATGACCACCTTGCGCTCCGGTACGCTCGAGCTCATGAGATAGTGCGAGTCCTTGTAGGTCATCTGCGGCGGTGGCAGCTTGCCGTCCGCGTTATACGGGCTGTTCGGGTCCCAGTTATCCATGGTGACCGTGTACAGCCGGTCGTTCTTCCACCAGATGGGATTTCCCGACATGGCGTGGTAGACGGTGAGCGTCATGATGCACACGGCGATGCCGAGGGCAATCGCCAGCACCATGAGCGCGCTAAGGCCGGGATTGCGGCCGAAGCTCTTGAGCGCCAGACGCGCGTAGTAGCCGAACATGATCGCTCCCTCCCTCGGTGTTGGTCGCCGCTGCCCTCAGGCGCGGGCCGCCGCAACGCTGCTGGCACCGTCTGCGAGGACGGCGGAGCGCGGCTCGTAAGCGCGGAAATCCGAGATCTGCCCGTCGACCAGGTGCACGTTGCGCTGCGCACGGCGCGCGAGCTCCGGATCGTGCGTCACGAGCAGGATGGTCGTGCCCATCTCGTTGATCTGCTCGAGCAGATCCATGACCTGACGCGCCATCAGCGAGTCGAGGTTGCCGGTGGGCTCATCCGCCAACAGGAATGCGGGGTCGCCGGCGATGGCGCGCGCGATGGCGACGCGCTGCTGTTGGCCACCCGAGAGCTGCGCGGGCATATGTCTGGCTCGCGAGGCGAGCCCTACCAGCTCGAGCGCACTCGAGATGCGCTCACGGCGGTTGGCGCTGCTCAGCCGGCGGTAGCGCAGCGGCACTTCGACGTTGTCCGCGACGTTCAGGTCCGGGATGAGATTGAAACTCTGGAAGATAAAGCCGATGCGCTCGTTGCGCAGCCGCGAGCGCGCATCGTCAGACAGGTTCCTGACGTCCGTGCCGTCGAGCTCGTAGCTGCCGGCATCGAAGTCCTCGAGCAGCCCGGCGAGGTTGAGGAAGGTGGTCTTGCCCGAGCCGGAAGGTCCGGTAACTGCGACGAACTCACCCGCCGTGACCGCGAGCGAGAACTTTCGCAAGGCATACGTCTCGATGAGATCGGTGCGATAGATCTTGCTGACATCGTGCATCTTGAGCATCGTGGTTTACCGTCAGAGGTTTAGTTTGAGATGGCGACCTCGGGAGCCTGGTTTGAATCCCGCATGTCGGAAATGATGACCTGATCGGCTTCCGCCAGGCCGCGGATGACCTCGATCTCGGTCACGGAGGCGGCGCCGAGCACCACCGGCACGCGCTGCGCGCGCGCGCCGTGCACCAGGTAAAGCGCCTGCGTGCTGTCATCGATGAACGAGCCACGCTCGAACTTCAGCACGTTGTCGCGCTCATCGAGCACGATGCGCACCGCGGTGCGCTCGTTCTGCCGCAGTCGCGGCGGCTGTCCGTTCACGAACTTCAGGCGCCCGGTCACCTGGTTCTGGCGCACCTCGGGCGAGATCGCGGTGACCACGCCGGGCACTTCGCGCCCCTCGACGGTGATGTCCGCGCTCATGCCCGGCTTGATCTCGCCGGCATAGGTCTCGGCGACCTGGAACTCGATCTCGAAGGCCGACAGGTCCACGACCGTGAGCAAGGGCGCATCGGCTGCGACGCGCGTCTTTTGTGGCTCGGCGAGGTTGGCTACCATGCCGGCCACCGGTGAGCGCACCGTGAGCTGCTCGCGACGCTGACTGAGTCCCTGCACGAGCAGCGCCTGGCGGTCGCGCTCCAGGCGCTTGGTGCGTAGCTCGAGCGCCAGACTGTCGCGCTCGAGACCTGCGGCGGCGCGCGCGTGATCGAAGTTCAGCCGTGCTGTGGAGGCATCGTCGATCGAGCGCACATAGTCGCGCTCGCTGATGACGCGCTGGTCCCAGGCCCACTGCGAACGCTTAAGCTCCCGCTCGGCGGCCTTGATGGCGACCTGGGCGAGATCGGCCTGCTGCTGGCTGGTGAGGATCGCACGGCGGATCTCGATCTGCTGCCTGGCGAGGGCGGCATCGAGGCTGTCGAGCGTGGCCTGTTCGCGCTGGCCTTCGTTATTGAGCTCCGGACTGTCGAGGGTCGCCAGCACGTCCCCTGGCTTTACCGTATCCCCGGCGCGCACCGTGTAGGTCACGGTGCCGGGTGCAATGGCGAACAGTGTCGGGTTGACGGCGGCCACCACCGTGCCCTCGGCGGCAACATCGCGCACGAAGTGGCCGCGGCTCACCGAGACGATCCGCAGCCGCTCGCGCTCGAGGATCTGGCCGCTGCGCAGCCAGCCGTGCAACAGCCACGCGAACAGCAGCAGCAGGAGCGCGGCGCCACCGAGAGCCAATGGCATGCGCTGCCGGTGCCACCACGGCCGCGATACGCTGACTGGCGCATCCTGCGCCTCGGTCCCGCGCATGCGCGCCGTCTGGGGCGCGTCCGGGACGGCCGGATCATGAATTTTCTTCAGCTGTGCGAGCTTCATCCCGCACAGGCATGTGCATCCGCCATGCCAGAGCGCGCCTGGGGCGGGAAGCAGGACTCAAGCGCCTGAGTGCGCAGGAATTCCCGGCTGTACGCGAGCGTTGTGCTGCAGCTGAGGCGTGTCCGCTTCGCGGACGCCGGACACTCGCGGACACTCTGTGATCGCGCGCCAGGGCAGTTCGCGGGCGCTTGCACCGGGCTCCCCGACGCGTGCAAAGTGAGTCGTCACTTGCAAGGAGGAGTCAATGGCCAATCGTCGCTTGCCCGCTGGCGCGAATCCCGCAGATCCGGCCCTTCCCGATCCCACCGCCATGCGTCCGCCACCGCGGGGACGCAAGTCGCCCACCGTCGCGCAGAATCGCGCGCAGCTCACCCCCGACGCGCGCCGCGCGTTGATCGCCCAGAACGCGTACCTGCGCGCCGAGCGACGCGGTTTCGAGCCGGGACACGAGACCGAGGACTGGCTGGCCGCGGAGGCGGAGACCGACGCGCTGCTCAAGGTGGGACACGGGGGCTCGTCGCAGTAGGGGCTGCGCCGGGCGGTCGTGAGGCCGCCGGGCGCAGACCGTTCGAATACAGTACGCGCCCGTCGGGGAGCACGAACACCGCATCGTACTCGGGCATGCGGTTGATGATCTCGAGCGCCTTGTCGGCGCCGAGCACGAAGGCGGTCTTGGACATGCCGTCGGTCTGCGTCGCGGTCGGCGCGAGGATGGTGGCGCTGCGCACCTTGCTCGCCGAGTGTCCGGTGTGCGGGTCGATGATGTGGTGATAGCGCACGCCGTCCTCGTCGAAGTAGCGCTCGTAATCGCCCGAGGTCGACATCGCCGTATCCGACACTGGGATGCGCGTGACGACCTTCTTCGGGTTGTCGGGGTGACGGATGGCGACCAGCCAGGCGCGGCCCATGTGATCGCCGATGATGCGGCTGTCGCCGCCGGCGGTGACGACGGCGTGCGTGATGCCGCGCGCCTTGAGGATCTCCACTCCACGGTCGACCGCATAGCCCTTGCCGATGCCGCCCAGGTCGATGCGCATGCCCGGATGTCCGTAGCGGATGCTGTGATGCTCCTCATCGAAGATGAGGTTGCGCCAGTTGACCGCCGGCAGTGCCTGCTTGATCTGCTCCTCGGTGGGGTGGATGTGGCGGCGGTAGTCGTACAGGTAGCCGACGCTCGCGTAGGTAATGTCGAAGGCGCCCTCGGTGATCTGCGAGTAGTAAGTGGAGAGCTTGATGAGATCGAACAACTCCTTGTCCACCTGCACCGGTCCCTCGTTGCCGTGGGCGTTGATCTGCGAGAGCTGGCTCTCGGGCTTGTAGTGGCTCATGAGATCGTCGATGCGGCGCAGTTCCGTCATGACCGCATCGATCGCGTCGTTCCCCCTGACCGGGTCGTCCGCCCACACCTGCACGTAGCAGCGCGTCCCCATGATCGCCTCGGTGCGCTCCATCCAGTCCGCGCGTGCGAGCGGAGCGAACAGGCTCATCAGCAGCAACGACCACAGCAGACGGGAAATGCGCGCACTCATGTGTATCAGCCCTGGTTCAGCTTCACCGCGTTAGCGTACACCGTCACTGATACCGTGCTCATGGGGATTACGGTATTCTGCCGGCGCGAAAAAAACCGCGTGCTTGAGGGGAGAGCGACCAATGAAACTTGCGAAATTCAATGGCTTGATGTGCGCGGCGGTGCTCGCCGCGGCACTGCTCGGCGCGTCCGCCGGATCGCTTGCACAGAGCACCGGCAGCAGCACCGACAGCACCGCCACCAATCCTGTGTGCAACGATGGCACGACCGCCACGCACAGCGGCCGCGGCGCCTGCAGCGGACACGGCGGGGTGAACAAGGCGGCCGGCACTGGCGCGGCGGCCGCGGCACCGGCCGCAGCCGCAACGCCCGCCGCGCCGGCGAGCACTTCGAGCACGAGCTCGAAATCCTCGACCCCGGCCAAGCAGCCGGCTCCCGGTGGCGGACCCGGAAAGGTGTGGGTCAACACGCCGACCAACGTCTACCACTGCTATGGCAGCCACTACTACGGCACGACCAAGCAGGGTCAGTACATGACCGAGGCGGCGGCCAAGGCCGCAGGTGCCCACGCGGATCACGGAAAGACCTGCTCCTGAGCGAGGCTGGCGCGCGCGTGCGGCTCACGGCATGCGCGCGCCGCTGTGGCTGCCCAGGCGGTGAATGCCGTGTGAGTTACGCATGCTGAGCAGACGTGATCTGTTACTCGCAACGGCTGCAGGCTGGGTGTGTCCGCGCGTCCCGGCGGACGAGCGCGCTTCCACGGCGCCGGAGGTGCTTGCGGCGCTGCCGGGCAAGCAGGCGCTGATCCAGCGGGCCTTCCGGCCGCCAAACTTCGAGACGCCGCTTGCGCAGCTGGCCGCACCGTTCACCCCGAACGATGCGTTCTTCGTTCGCTATCATCTCGCGGTCATACCGCGCATCGAGCCGCACGCCTGGCGGCTCAATGTGGGCGGTGCGAGTGTGCAGCACCCCTTCAGCGTGTCGCTGCGCGATCTGCGCGGCAGCTTTGAGCGGGCGAGTCTCGCTGCGGTCAATCAGTGCTCCGGAAATCGCCGCGGACTCTTCAGCCCGCGCGTCCCGGGCGTGCAGTGGGGCAACGGCGCCATGGGCAACGCGCTCTGGAGCGGTGTGCGGCTGCGCGATGTGCTCAAGCGTGCCGGCGTGGGTGCCGCAGCGCTTGAGGTGGTGTTCAGCGGGGCAGACTCCGCGGTGCTGCCGGCGACGCCGAATTTCGTGAAGAGCCTGCCCATCGAGCGCGCGCTCGATGAGAACACGCTGATCGCCCTCGAGATGAACGGTCAGCCGCTGCCGCACTGGAACGGCGCGCCCGCACGGCTCATCGTCCCGGGCTGGACCGGGACGTACTGGATGAAGCACCTCACCGATATCCGCGTCGAACCCAAGCCCTTCGATGGGTTCTGGATGAAGGCGGCCTATCGGGTGCCCACCGGCGCCTTTCCCGGGGCGCGCTTCGCGAGCCAGGAGAGCGCGGAGACGACTCCGATCACCGAGATCCTGGTGAACTCGCTGATCGTCAGTCCGCAGAACGGTGCACGCCTGAAGCGTGGCGAGCGCGCCGAGCTCATCGGCAAGGCCTGGGACAACGGTGCGGGGATCGAGGCCGTCGAGGTGTCGAGCGATGCGCGGCGCAGCTGGCGCGATGCCACGCTCGGGCGCGACCTGGGGCGTTTCGCGTGGCGCGAGTTCAGGATGCCGCTCGACACCTCAGGCGCAGGCCCGCTCGAGCTTGCCGTGCGCGCAAGGAGCCGCAACGGCGCGCGCCAGCCGGATGCGCTGACCTTCAACCCTTCCGGCTATCACGACAACATCGTGCAGACCGTGAGCCTGGAGATCGCATGAGGCGCCTCGGGATCGCCGCTGCAGTCGGCGCAGCACTGTTCGGCAGTGCGCGCCTGCCCGCGGCGGCCGCTGAGGATACGCACCTCAAGGACGCTCCGGGACGTGAGCTGACCGTGGGCCGCTGCATTGTCTGCCACAGCCTCGAGTACATTCCGGCTAACGCCCCGGCGGAGAATCGCGCCGGCTGGCAGAAGACCATCCAGAAGATGCGCGAGCGCTTTGGTGCGCCGATCACCGACGAGGAAGCGCAGCAGATTCTCGACTATCTGGACGCGAACTACTCGGGCAAGAGCTGAGGATGCCCCGCTGCCGCGGCCGCACGACTCAGGTGCGCGCGGCAAAGGTGTTGCAGCTCGAGGGTGAGCCCCTCTCGAGTCCGCGTTTGAACCAGCTCACACGCTCGGCGGAGGTCCCGTGGGTAAAGGACTCGGGCACGACATAGCCGTGCATGCGCCTCTGGAGCGTGTCGTCCCCGACCGCGGCTGCGGCGCGCAGTGCCGACTCCACATCCCCCGCCTCCAGAATATGCTTGGTCTCGTCGGCATTCTTGGCCCAGACGCCGGCAAAGCAGTCGGCCTGCAGTTCGAGTTTCACCGACAGCTCATTGACTTGCGACGGCGAGGCCCGCTCCTGCGCCGCGCGCACGCGCTCGGCGATGCCGAGCAGGTTCTGCACGTGGTGGCCAACCTCGTGCGCGAGCACGTAGGCTTCGGCAAATTCTCCGGGCGCCTGGAACTCCTGCGCCAGCTGCTGGAAGAATCCCAGATCGAGATAAACCTTGCGGTCGAGCGGACAATAAAAAGGTCCCACCGCTGAGTTGGCCGAGCCGCAGGCGGAGGGCATCGCTTCGCGGTACAGCACCAGCTTCGGCGGAATGTACGTCCGACCCTGCGCCTGGAAGATCGCTCCCCAGGTATCCTCGGTCTCCCCCAGCACCGCGGCGATGAAGCGGCCCTGCTCGTCCTGCGGTGTACCGTAGTGGGCGGCGGGGATCGACTGCTGCGTCGGCACCTGGTTCGCCAGCCCGAGAATGATCCGCGGATCGATCCCGAAGAAGTACGAGGCGGCGAGCGCGAGCAGCGTGCCACCGACTCCGAGCCGCAGCCCGGGGCCCCCGCCGCCGGTGCTGTCGCGGACGTCCTCGACGTTGGTACTCTCGCGCAGATCGTCCCAGCGCATAGCGGCTCTCCTGATGCCTCAGCGTGCCTGCGCGCATACCGCGGCGGCGGCTGCGAGTAAGATGGGAAGGCCCAGAAGGCGCAGCTGCATGAGCCGGGAACTAGTGCGGCGGGGGCACGGCATGCTAGCACAGCCGCACGCGCCTCCCGGGCGGGCAGGGGAGCTGTCAGATGAAGCAGCGGCCGTTTGCGGTGCAGGGGATCGATCACATCGTGCTGCGGGTGCGCGATCTGGCGCGCGCGCTCGCGTTCTACCGCGACGTGCTCGGGTGCGCGGTGGAGCGTGAGCAGCCGGAGCTCGGGCTGACGCAGCTGCGCGCCGGCAGCAGTCTCATCGATCTGGTGACCCTCGACGGCCCGCTCGGCGCGGGCGCGCCGCCCGGCCCGGGACGTAATCTTGATCACTTCTGCCTGAGGCTTGCGCCTTACGACGAGCCGCGGCTGTCCGCCTGGCTCGCCGCGCGCGGCATCGCAGTGCGCGCGCAGGCCTCACGCTACGGCGCGCAGGGGGAGGGCCGCTCGCTGTTCGTGTCCGATCCCGAGGGCAACGACATCGAGCTCAAGGCGCAGCTGCGCTAAAGCGGCGCCGCGCTTCCGCGGGTACACTGTCCTTTCGGCGCGGGGAGGCTCCTTGAGTCTTAAGGGCAAAACACTGTTCATAACGGGTGCGAGCCGCGGCATCGGGCTGGCGATCGCGCTGCGCGCGGCGCGCGATGGCGCCAGCATTGCGATCGCCGCCAAGACCGACGCGGCACACCCCAAGCTTCCCGGCACGATCCATACCGCCGCGCGTGCGATCGAGGAGGCTGGCGGCCGCGCCTTGCCCCTGGTGGTGGACGTGCGCGATGAGACGAGCCTCGTGGCGGGGGTGCGCCAGTGCGCCGAGCGCTTTGGCGGCATCGACATCTGCGTCAACAATGCCTCCGCGATCAACCTAGCGGGCAGCGAGCAGATCGAGATGCGCCGCTACGACCTCATCCAGCAGATCAACACCCGCGGCACCTTCCTCACTTCGCGCGCCTGCCTGCCCTACCTCAAGCAAGCGGCGAACCCGCACATCCTGACGCTCTCACCGCCGCTCGATCTGCAGCCGAAATGGTTCGCCGGGCACCTGGCGTACTCACTTTCCAAGTACGGCATGTCGCTGTGCATGCTGGGGCTCGCCGCGGAGTACCGCGCGCACGGCATCGCCTGCAACGCACTCTGGCCGCGCACGGTGATCGCGACCGCGGCGGTGGAGTTCGCGCTCGGCGGGGCGCAGATGCTGCGCCGCTGCCGCAAGCCCGAGATCGTCGCGGACGCGGCGCACGTGATCCTCACGCGCCCGGCGCGCGAGTGTAGCGGGCAGTTCTTCATCGACGATCGCGTGCTGTACGAGGCGGGGGTGCGCGATTTCGCGCCCTATAGCGTGGAGCCGGGTGGCACTCCGCTCGGGGACCTTTTCATCGACGCGGCAAGCCCGGGGACCCCCGGCGTGCAGGTCGAGTTCCTCGCATGAGCGCAGCCGTGGCGAACCGCCGCATCGTGCTCGCGCGTCGCCCGCAGGGCCTGCCGGTCGATGCGGACTTCCGTCTCGAGACGCTTCCGGTGCCCACCCCGGCGCCAGGTCAGGTGTTGCTGCGCACGCTGTACCTGTCGCTTGACCCGTACATGCGCGGGCGCATGAGCGAGGGACCCTCCTATGCCCCGCCGGTGGCACTGAATGAGACCATGACGGGCCAGACCGTGAGTGTGGTCGGCGCCTCGAACCATCCGCATTTCAAGGCCGGGGAACTGGTGCTCGCCAACGCAGGCTGGCAGGACTACGCGCTCTCGGATGGAGCGGATCTCACAAGTCTCGATGCGGGCTATCCGCAGCCCTCCTACGCGCTCGGGGTGCTCGGAATGCCCGGGCTCACCGCCTACGTAGGTCTGCTCGATATCGGGCGACCGCGCCCGGGGGAAACCGTGGTGGTGGCGGCGGCCACGGGAGCGGTGGGGTCGGTGGTGGGGCAGATTGCGAAGATCAAGAACTGCCGCGTCGTGGGGGTAGCGGGCGGGGCTGAGAAATGCGCGTTCGCGCGCGAGACGCTGGGATTCGATGAGTGTCTCGATCACCGCGATCCGGAGCTGCCGCAGCGCCTCGCCGCGGCTTGTCCCAAAGGGATCGACGTGTACTTCGAGAGCGTCGGCGGGGCGGTGCTCGCTGCCGTGCTGCCGCTGCTCAACACCGGCGCGCGCGTGCCGGTATGCGGTCTCATCGCCTGGTATAACCTCGAGAAACTCCCCGCCGGCGTCGATCGCACCCCGCAACTGCTGGTGCTGGTGCTGCGCCGGCGCGTGAAGATCCAGGGATTCATCATCTTCGATCACTACGATCGCATGGGCGCTTTCCAGCACGACATGCGCGCGTGGCTGCGCGAGGGGCGAGTCAAATACCGCGAGCAGCTCATCGTCGGACTGGACAATGCGCCGCGCGGCCTGATCGGGCTGCTCGGGGGCGAGAACTTCGGCAAGTTAGTAGTGCAGGTCGCAGATGCCTGAGGGAGCCGGCGCGGGTCTTCGAACGCAGCCCCGCGCGAAGGACAGGGACGTGAAGGTTTGCTGGGTGTTCGATGTCATCTCGCCTTTTGCCTACCTCGCTTTCGCGCGACTTGATGAGCTGCCGAAAAACGTTCAGCTGCAGCTGGTACCGGTGCTGCTCGCGGGGATCCTGCAGCACTTCGGGCAGCGCGGGCCGGCGGAGATTGTTTCCAAGCGGCGTTTCACGTACCGCTTTGCCCTGTGGCGCGCGCGAGCGCTCGGCATGCCGATGCGCATGCCGCCCGCTCACCCGTTCAACCCGCTCGCTGCGCTGCGGCTGATCATCGCTGCGGGCAGCGACCGGCGTGCCGTCGGTACGGTGCTCGATGCGGTGTTCCGCCAGGGCCGCGATGTGAGTGACCCGGCCGTGATCGGCGATCTCGCCCGCGAGCTTCAAGTTCCCGACCCGCAGGTGGCGCTGGCGGACCCGGCCCTCAAGCAGCGCCTGCGCGAGAATACCGACTGGGCCATTGCGCGCGGCATTTTCGGGGTCCCCACGTTCCTGATCGGCGAGGAGATCTTCTGGGGACACGACGCGATCGATATGGCCCTGGATTACCTCGCCGACCCCCAGGACTTTTACGATCCGGCCATGCGGGCGGCGGACACGCTGCCGGTCGGCGCGACACGCAGCCCCGGAGCGGCAAAAGATTAAGGAGGCGCGCCAGATGCGGTACGGGTGGTGGTTGCGCCTGCTGCTCCTCATGGCCCTCGCCGCGAGTGCGGCGGCCAATCCTCCGGTGCGCACAGTCACCGCGTTCGTGGAGCTTGATCCGGCGCACTACGAGGCTCAGTTCGCGCAGCTCGCCGCGGGACTGCACCAGGCGCAGACGCTGTTCGAGCAGGCAGGCTTTGAGGTGCAGACACTGCGCATCACCACGCAGCCGTTCATGCAGTACGTCGGCAAGATGCCCCGGGCGCAGGCGCTGGCGTTGCTTGAGCGCCTGGAAGAGCTCGGCCGGCAAAACAAAGTCCTGGTGAACATCGGTCCGGCGGTGCTCGATGACCATCCAGACCCCGAGGCACTGGCGATCCTGGAAGCCGTGCATGGGCGCGGCAGCCAGCTGAACGCCACCATGATCATCGCAGGCGATGACGGCATCCACTGGAACACGGTGCGCGCGGCGGCCCATCACGTGTGGCGCGTGGCCGCGATCAGCCCGCACAGCCAGGGCACGTTCAGCTTCGCCGCCACGGCCATGCTGACCCAGGGCTCGCCTTTCTTTCCCGGCTCCTGGCACCAGGGCAACGGCGGGCGCTTCTCCGTCGGCCTGCAGTCCCCGAGCGTGGTCGCCCGGGTGTTCGCTCACGCACACGGCGATGCGCCGCGGGCAATCTCAGAGCTCGCGCGGGCACTGACCGACTACGCGCAGCGCGTGCAGCACGTCGCCACGCAGATCGAGGCGCGCACCGGCTGGCACTACTGGGGCATCGACCCGACCCCGGCACCGCTCAAGGACGACTCCATCGGCGCGGCCATGGAGGCCTTCGAGCCGGCGCACGTGGGTACGCCCGGCACGCTTACCGCCGCCTACGTGATCACCGAGGCGCAGAAGCAGGTGCCAGGCCGGATCGGCTATTCCGGCCTCATGGTTCCGGTGCTGGAGGATGCGCGCCTGGCGCAGCGCTGGGGCGAGGGGGCACTCAGCATCGATACGCTGCTGGCCTACTCATCGGTATGCGGCACGGGCCTCGATACCGTGCCGTTGCCGGGGGATGTCACCGAGGAGCAGCTCGCGCGCATCATCGGCGATGTCGCGGTGCTCGCGTACAAGTGGAGGAAGCCCCTGACCGCGCGGCTGCAGCCGGTGCACGGCCGCGGGGCGGGCCAGATGAGCGATTTCGACAGCCCCTTCATCGTCAACGCGAAGCTGCAGCCGCTCAAGTAACCGCCCGGCTTCAGGGCGTCCCGAATCCGCCGCAGGGCCCTCAAGGGTGTTGCGGCACGCGGGCGGTCTATATATTATCGACACCATAATACTAACTTCCGGGGTCTTTCGAGCGCGTGTTCAGCCGCCGAGACACGAACCTCGTGCGGACGTCCCACGTCCGGGTGGTGCAGCGTCGTGCATGCTTTGCGCTGCTGCTGCTGGGATGCGTGCACGGGGCGCTCGGCGCGCCCGCAGCGACCGGCAAGATAGACCTCGACCGCTTCGATTCCCTCAAAAAGACCGTTGCGCTGCCTGATGGGGTGACGCTCGCCTACGTATCGCTCGGCCCTGCGGCCGGGCCGCCGGTGGTGCTGATTCATGGCTACACGGACAGCGCGCGCGACTGGCTGCCGCTGCTGCCTTATCTGTCCCCGCGCTTGCACCTGATCCTGGTCGACATCCGCGGCCATGGGGGCTCGAGCAGGCCTGAGTGCTGCTATACGCGCCTGGACTTCGCCTATGACGTGAAGCTGCTGCTCGATGCGCTCGCGGTGGCGCGTGCCGACATCGTCGGGCACTCCCTGGGCAGCATCATCGCGCAGACCTTCGCCGAGTACTGGCCGGAGCATACCCGGCGGCTGATCCTGATCTCCTCGACCGGGCACGACCCCGTTCAGTCGTCGCAGGTGCCCGCGTGGGTTACGCAGATCCGCCAGCTCCAGGAGCCGCTCGATCCGGATTCCCCGTTCATGCTCGAGTGGTGGTCATCACCCACGCCGGTCGATGCGGATTTCATACGCCGCGAGCGCCGCGAGCGCCGCGACGCTGCGGCGATTCCGCTACGGGTATGGCTTGCGGTGCTCGATCAGGCCCTCACGGGCGGGGATCTGCAGCTGACCCTGCCGAAGATCACGGCCCCGGTGCTGCTCATCTGGGGGAGTAAGGATCCGTTCATACCCGAGGAGGCGCGCCAAAGTCTGCGCGCCGCGCTGCCGCACGCGCAGGTGCAGGTGTTCGCCGGGCTCGGCCACAACCCCATGTGGGAGCAGCCGCGGGCCTGCGCGCAAGTGATCAACGCTTTCCTGACTGTTGCGCCACCGGGCGCCACCCGATCGTAGAACAACCTGGGGAGTAAGCATGAAGACGATCGTATTCAACACCGGCCTGCGCTATGCCGCGCTGCTGCTGCTGGTGACGGACTTGAGCGGCGGTGCGCCGCCGGCCCTCGCTCAGCAGGCATCCGACACCGCCAGCACCACCAGCAGCACCACCGAGCCTGAGACCATCATCGTCTCGGCACGCAAGCGCGAGGAGTCCATCGCTGAGGTGCCGACCAGCATCACCGCCTTCACCGCCGAGACCCTCAGGGACTACAACGTCCAGTCATTTGCCGATTACGCCACCAAAACGCCCGACCTGTCGTTCACCTACGGCGGTGGCCCGACCGGCATCGCGGACGCGCGCACCATTTCGATTCGCGGCATTACCGGGCAGAACCTGTTCGGCACCGCCGGTGCGACCGGCTTCTACATCGATGACACACCGGTGCCAGGCTCGATCGATCCGCGCGTCGTGGACCTCGCCGACATCGAGATTCTGAAAGGTCCGCAAGGCACGCTATACGGGGAGAGTTCCCTCGGCGGCAACGTGAAGCTGGTTACCCGCCAGCCGGACCTCAACAGGTCGGGCTTCGGCTACATGGCCGACGTCGGCATGACCTCCGGCGGTGGCAGCGCGGATGGCGGCGGAAACTTCATCGGCAACCTCGTGCTGGTGCCGGGGACCGCCGCGGTACGCCTGGTGCTGTTCGCGAACCACGACGCGGGCTACCTGACGCGCACCTATCCGACCGATCCGAGCAGCCCGGGCGGCGGGGATCCGTTCCTGTCGGTGCCGCGCAGCAGCAGCGGCGATCAGGGCGCGGTCTCCACCGGGGGTGGCTCGCTCGCGATGCTGGTGAATGCGACGGACAACTTCGACATCAAGCTGCGCGTCATGTTCCAGGACTCGAAGGATCACGGCTTCCCGGCGACTTTCGCGCCGCTGCCGAACTTCACCCCGGAGTACACGCTCAATCGCGCCTTCGACGTGCAGCCGTATGCGACCGACTCCTGGACCATGCCCTCGATCGACTTAAAGTATTCGGGCACCGGCTACACGATCGTGTGGGCCAACAGCTTCTTCTACCGCCATACGCAGGACCTGGAGGACTCGAGCTACGGCACGCAGCAGGTGCTTGCCGGACCGTACTACCTGACGAGCGGACTGCCGGCGCAGCCCTATCTGTGGGACGGGCAGCACTACCACGATCAGTATTCCAGTGAGGCGCGGCTGTCTTTCGACCCCATACACAACCTCAGTGGCACATTCGGCCTGTACTACGCCAACACGCACACGCGCTTCACCATTCCGCCGACCTATGCAACGGGACTCGACTCCCCGAGCACCACGGCCTGTCCCTTCGGCGGTCCGTGCGTGACACCGGCATGGCCGAATGACGAGATCTGGCAGCAGACCAATCCTGGCACCGAGGAGGACAAGTCGATCTTCGGCGAGGTCTACTACAAGTTCCTGCAGAAGTTGACGCTCACCCTCGGGGGTCGCGAGTACTGGCTCAGCCAGACGACCGACTACACCGCGAACGGCTTCCTGAACGGCGGCATAACCCCGAGTCAGCCCGAATCCAACAGCGAGTCGGGCTTCAATCCCAAGGTCGCCCTTGCACTACAGGCCACTGATGCGGCCATGGTGTATGCCTCGGCGTCCAAGGGCTTCCGCGCCGGCGGCGCGCAGGCCAATTTCCCGGGCTGCACGCTGCCGGACCTGTCCACCTATGACATCACGCACATCAAGTCCGACACGCTCTGGACGTACGAGGTCGGCACCAAGGTGCAGCTGCCGGGGGTACTGATCTCGGCGGCTGCCTACGACATCCAGTGGAGCAACCTGCAGCAGCAGGTGGCGCTGGAGTGCGGCTTCTACGCCCAGGTCAACGGGCAGAAGGCGCGCATCAACGGTGGTGAGATCGAGGCCAGCGGCCACCTGGCTCCGGGTTGGCAGTTCCGCCTCGGGGTGGGGTATGAGGATACGGACATCAACCAGCCGGGCAACCTGGCCCTCTTCGGCGTTAATCCCGGCACGCGGGTGGCGGGCGTACCGGCCTTCACCGCCTCGGTGGGCACCGTGTACACGCACGCGCTGAGCGCCGACACGGACGGCTTCGTATCCGCCGACTACAGCTACCAGGGCGATGCGATCTCGCTGCTGATCGGCGGCGGCGGTGCTGAGCCCACCCGTCCAGGCTTCTCGCTGGTGAATATGCGCTTCGGTATCGATCGCGGTCAGAACGAGATTTCGCTCAACATCCACAACGTCTTCAACGCGAAGCCGAATCTGGGCGACATCGGTTATGTCGGCTATGCGCAGCTGAATGCCGCCGGAGGGGTGATCCCGCAGGCGGCCACGCTGCTGCCGCTCACCGCCACGCTGCAGTACACGCGCTCGTTCTAGGGAATAGGGCCGCAGCTCGCCGCGGGCGCTAGGCGCCCGCGGCCTGCTGCGTGCCGCCAAGGCCGGTCGCCCAGGCCTGCAGCAGCTGCAGCTGCAGGCGCAGCTGTACGATCTGCTTCTGCGCCGGCCAGTCACCGGGGTTGGCGACCGCGCTCGCCGTGAGGCCGTTGATGAACGTGACCAGCGAGCGCAGCACCTGCTCGCGCGTACCGGGCGGCCACTGTGGCCACTGCGGCCACGACTGCGCCAGACAGCGCTCGAACAGACGCATGTACTCGCGGTGCACCCAGGCATTGATGCGCTTCATGCGCTTGTCGGCGGTGACCTGCCCCCAGAAAGTGGTCCAGAACGCGCACTCGGTGCGGCGCTGCTCGTCGACCGGCAGCGCCTCGATCAGCAGCTCGAGCAGGTCCGGCCGCGTGCCCTGCTGCAGCGGGCGGCTGAGGCGCTCGTCGATGCGCCGCAGGATCAGCCGCAGCGCCGCGATGATGATGTCCTGCTTGCTCTCGAAGTAGTGCGCCAGCATCCCGGTGGTGTAGCCCGCCTCGCGGGCAATGCGCACCATGCTCGCCTGCTCGAAGCCGCGTTCGGCCACCACGCGGCAGGCGACGAGCGCGATCTCGTCCCGGCGCTGCGCGTGATCGACGATCTTGGGCATGGCGCGATGTTACCGGCAATCACAGCGCGGGCGCTGCGGCAGTGTCCGGATCCAGACCCACATCCGCGGCCGCAGCACGCCGCCGGTCGTACTCGAGGTCGACCGAGCGGTACAGAAGCAGATAGATGCCAGCGGATACCGGCAGCCCGATCAGCATGGCGATATCGGCCCCGCCGAGCGCACGCGCGATCTCGCCGGTGTACATCCCGGTGCTGAAGAACGGGATCATCGCCACGAACCCTCCGAGGTAGGCGATCAGCCCGCGCCAGTTCCAGCGACCGTACATACCGGCGGGATTGAAGATCTCGCGGATCGAGTAGTGACCCTTGCGTACCACGTAGAAGTCGATCAGGTTGATGGCCGTCCAGGGCGTGAAGAGATACAGCAGCACCGCGAGATAGTCCTCGAAGCGACCCATGAAGTTGGCAGACGAGGAGAGGGCGATCGCGCAGCTCGCCAGGAAGGCGGCCGCGAGGCTCGCAAGGCGCTTGCCGACGGTGCATCTGAGGGGCGAGACGGTGTCGGCCACGCTCAGCAGGGTGAGCGAGGCGCCGTAGAAATTCAGTGCCGATATGGTGACGAGCCCGAGCAGCGCGCTGAACAGCAGCACCTTGCCCAAGCCCGGCAGCACCACGTCCGCTGCGTGTTCCATCGCAGCGGCGACGTCGAGCCCGGGGGCTGCGGCTGCGGCGAGGGTGCCAACCAGCATCATCCAGGCACCGCCGATGAAGGCGCCGAGGTAGGTCCACCAGAACGACTCGCGTACCCCTACATCGCGCGGCAGGTAGCGCGAGTAGTCCGATACGTAGATCGACCAGCTGAGCTGGTAGGAGGCGGCGGCGAACAGCTGCGCGAGGAAGGGCACCGCGTGAAAGCCGCGCAAGTCCCACTGCCCCGCCGGCAGTCTAAGCAGGAACAGCGCCCCGACGGAGAACACCGACAGCACCGCGATCATCAGGTACGCAAAGCCGCGCTGCGCCTGGTGGATGCGGTCGTAGCCAACGGCGGCAAGCGACAGGGCCAGCAGCGCGAATGCCACCATCGCCACCGAGGAGGTCGGCGGTATGTGCGGGGTGAGCTGGTGCAGCGCCTGCGCGGCCAGCACCAGGTTGAAGGCGTTGTAGCCGACGTAGGCCACCATGGCTACGCCCCACACCAGCAGTGCTCCGGTGTAGCCGAACTGGGGCCGCGACTGGATCATCTGCGGCAGGCCGAGCTGCGGTCCCTGCGTGGAATGGAAGGCCATGAAGAAGGTGCCGAGCAGGCACCCGAGCACGACCGCGATCGCGCTCCACAGCACGTTGCCGCCGAGGGTAATGCCGAGCACCCCCACCGCGAGCGTCGCAAGGTGCGCATCGCCCGAGAACCAGACCGGCCACAGATGCCAGACCTTGCCGTGCCGCTCGGCGAGGGGCACGTAGTCGATCGAGCGCGTTTCGATGAACGTGCCGCTTCCCATGGACCTGAAGTGAGCTGCCTGTCGGGCTGTTTATATATTATGACGTCAACATTACTAATGCGAGGCCGCCGGCGGGCGCACCTCGTAGCCTGCCACCTTCGGCTCATCATCGAGGATCTGCGCCGGGAAGCCGCTGCCAAGCACCCGCACCCCGCAAGCCTCCTCCAGGCGCCGGATGATATTGGGCGAGAACTCGCGTTCCCCGTAGCGGCGCGCGCCGTCGCGGAAGATCTCCAGCACCAACGGGGCGAGCTCGAGCGGCACGTGCTGCGCTCGCCCCAAGGCCTCGAACAGCCCGACGTCCTTGATCACCAGGTCCATGGTGAAGTTGATGTCGCGGCTGCCGTTGAGGATCACCTGCGACTCGGTTTCGTGCACGAAGGAGTTGCCCGAGGAGATGCGGATGCCCTCGTAGGTCATGTTGAGATCGAGTCCCGCGACCTTGGCCACGGTGAGCGCCTCGGCCAGCGCCGCCAGATGCACCGTGCACAGGTAGTTGGTCAGCACTTTCAGCTGCGAGGCCGAGCCCAGCGCTCCGGTGTGCAGGATGCGCTGCCCGAGGATCGCCAGTATTGGCAGCGCGCGCTCGAAGGCCGCGCGCTCCCCGCCTGCGAAGATGGCGATGTTGCCGCTCGCGGCGCGGTGGCAGCCACCCGATACCGGACACTCGAGCGCGGTGGCACCGCGCGCCTCGACCAGCGCGGCGAGCCGGCGCACTTCGGCATGGTCGGTGGTACTCATCTCCAGCCAGATCTTGCCGGGTGCGAGGCCTGCGAGCACGCCCTCGGTGCCCTCCATCACTTCGGCGCAAACGGCGGGGGAGGGCAGGCAGGTGATGACCACATCGGAAGCTTCCGCGAGCCGGCGCGCAGAATCGGCAGCCCTGGCACCGCTGGCCACCAGCGCCGCGAGGCGCGAGGCGTCGAGGTCACGCACCGTAAGCTCGACCCCGTGCCGCTGCAGATTACGCGCCAGCTGGCTGCCGAGGTTGCCGAGGCCGATGAATCCAACGCGCAGCTCAGTCATCGCTTTCGGGCTCCAGTTGCCAGGTTGTCTGCATCAGCTTTGCGACGATCTCCGTGCGGATCACGACCTCGCGCTGCTGCGCGAGCAGCTGGCCTCTCACCCCGAGGACTTCGCGAGCGCGGGCGGCGCCACGAGGCTCATCGAGCGGTGCCACGCTACCGCACAGCGCGCTGCGGAGCGCGACTGTACCGCGATGCGCCAGCGCGCGCGCCGCCCGGGCGCTTAGTGCTGGGTCGCCTCGGTCGAAGGAGTGCTCGCGGCGGCCGCGGCCGACGGATGTGCCGTGGCCGCAGGCGATGACTGAGACGCCGCGCTCTTTGGCTGCGGCATGGGCTTCTGGAGCTTACAGTCGGGTCGGTAATCGCGCGTAGCGGCGCTCGGGTTGATGTAGAGCTCCTCGCAGGTCGTGGGCCCGCTCGCCGTATACAGCTTGTCGGCGCTGGTTCGCACCCAGCGCCGATCGACCCACAAGCGACCCGTGTCGTGGCCGCAGGCGGCATCGTTCGGCAACTGTAGCAGCCTGCCCGCGAAGCAGCCGACGACCGGCAGCGGGTGATTGTCGGGGCTCAAGCTCGCCCAGGGTACCGAGCACGCCTGTTTGGGGTGCGCGGGATCTCCCTTCAGCAGCGGCAGCGGCTGCCCGTGGGTGTTCGCCCCGGTGATCTGATTGTCGAGCGCCTGGCATATACCGTACTCGCGCGGCGCGCTCGGCTGATCGGCCGGCAGCCCGCACGGGATCGCCGCGCAGGTGAGCGCAGCCAAGATGCGTGTCTTCATTTTCTCCCGCCTCCGCCGGCCAGGCGCTCGCGGTACAGCTCGTCGATGCGCCGGCCGAACTCCAGGATCGCCGTATGGGCGACGAAAAAGCCGAAGGCCGCGAATGAAAAATACCCGAGCCAGTCCCCGGGCGGCAATCGCAGCCAGCGGTAACCGATCCACACCGCCAGCACGATGACTGCGAGCGATACCCCGATCGCGCCAAAATACAGCGCGATCCCGCGCATGCGCTCGCGGATCTCACCGTGGCCCGCGACCCGCAGCTCGACCCCGACGAGCGCCACGATGATCAATGCCACCGCAATCAGCTGCGGCTTGCGGTAGGCCGCCATGAGCAGCAGCAGCACGCTCGCGGTGAGGATCCATGCGTGGGTCGGATAGCGGGCGATGAATGGGGCGATCCAGCCGCGCGCGGCGTCGGAAAGACCAAAGGGACCCAGCTTTCCGGGACTTACCCAGTGCTGCCGCCACAGGAAGATCGCCGCCAGTAACCACAGCACCAGCAGATCGAAGCAGTAGTAGGGGAGCTTGGGCGTGCGGTACTCCTTGCGCACCTTCGGGTGCCCGTCGAACGCCACCAGGTTCTGCAGCGCGACGGCGTGGTAGTAGACCCCCGGCAGCAGTGTGTGCAAGGGCGTGGTGACCAGATCGCCGCTCCCGCGGATGTTGCCGCCGACCATCACAAAGGACCCCTTCACCAGGCCGAACAGCTTGTCGTTATCGAGCAAGGGATCCTCGTCCGGGTTCAAAAGCACCGAGGCGAAGAGCGTGGCCACCGGCGGACAGCGCGATTCGCGCGGCAAGGCTGGCTGGTTTAAGACCGCATTCATCGGGGAGGTCGTCGGGATGCACGAGACGCCCGACCAGCGCTGATTGAACGGATCGCCCCGGGGGGACCAGGCGAGCTCGAAGCCGGCGTTCGCGGGCCGGTTGGCGGTGAGTCGGGCGACACAGGCTTTAGGGGGACCGAAGGCGTCGCAGTACATCCGCACGGCTGCACTAGCGATGCCCGTGCCCGGCACGTCAGCCTCGGAGCGCTGCTCGAACGGATAGGTGCGGCTGACGAAATCGCTGTCATCGGCCCGTCGCTCTACTGACACGACGGTGATCACATCTGCCACCCTCAGCGCCTTGCCGCTCTCGTCCTTGCAGTCCGCCGCATCCATGTGCGCCAGGTCATCGCGGCGCGTGACGGCGAGGTAGAGCGGAATGGCTTGCTCGCGCAGCTGCGCCGCGACGGAAAGCAGATCGCAGACGCCCTCGTGCGGGGCCGGGTCGATCAGCAGGAAGTCGACCAGTATGCCGCGCGGCCTGAGCACCTCGAGCTCCGACAGCAGCTGGGCGTGGAACTCCATCGGCGCCGGCCAGCGCACGCCGCGCAGGTCGAGGGCGCGCTCATCGAGCATCACGACCACGACCTTCGGCTGCCCGTTGCCGGCGTTGGGCCCGGCAGCCGTCGCGCGCGGGTACAGCCACGCCTCGTCACCGAACCATGCGTACACCAGGTCCTGCGAGAAGCGCTTGCTCGGGGTGGCGGTGCCCGCGATATTGAAATTCAGGAAGAACAGCGCCACGGAGGCCAGCAGCAGGCTGTGCAGCGCGCCGTTCAGGAGGCGTGAGCGTGCCGTTGACGGCCCGCGCGTACCATTTCCGCTGCCGACAGCCCCTCCCATTGACATGACTTGATGCTGTCGTATGCTTGAGGCTGAAATCAAGTACGCCCGCTACGGCACGGGTGCGCAAACAGAAAAATCGGCCGGGAAGCAGCAACCAGACGAACGGGCCTGGGGGACAAGGCCACCGGCGCAACCCCGCAGCCCATGGAGTTCGCCTCATGAACAGTACTGCTCGCGTATGCCATGCCGCGGCGGCCGCCGCGCAGTTGCTCGCGCTCGTGTTACTGTCAAATGCGCCCATGCAGGTCGCTGTCGCCGATGAGCCGCCACCTGCGGTCATCGATAGCAGCACCATCATTCGCAGCCTCAAGCCGGCGGACAACGTCTCCACGCGTGGACTTGAGATCCAACCCGCCGGCGCGGACACGGCGCCCGGGGGCGGCAGCGGCAAGATCACCCTCGACATCCGCTTCGGCAACGACAGCGACCGGCTTACGCAGGCGACCGAGACGCAACTCACGGCGCTCGGTAGCGCGCTGAGCTCCCCGGAGCTCGCCAGTGCGAGATTCCTGATTGCCGGCCATACGAGCGCGACGGGGGCTGCCGAGCACAATCAGCGCCTCTCCGAGGCGCGCGCCCGTGCGGTGCGCACCTACCTGATCGAGCACTTCCATCTCGCGGCCCGCCGTATCGAGGCGGCCGGCTACGGCTCGTCCCGGCCACTGCCGAACTTTCCGCCCAACGCGCTGCAGCAGCGGCGGGTCGAGATCATCACGCTGCCGAATTCCTGACGCAGGAGCTTAAAAAAGATGAGGACCTGGCTTCGACTGCTCGTGGCGCTCGCTGCAGGTGCGCCGCTGCTGGCAGGCCCGGTGCATGCGAGCCCGCGGGCGCTGCTGATCGGTGTAGGGGATGTGCGCAACTTCCCGCTCCCGGGCATCGATGTCGATCTCGACAATATGCAGAAAGTCGCGGCAATCATGGGATTCGAGCCCGGCGACATCAGGGTGCTGTACGACGAAAAGGCGACCTACGCGAACGTGCGTGAGGCGCTGTCTGGCTGGATCAAGGACGGCGTGGGCCCGGACGATCATGTGCTCATCTACTTCAGCGGCCACGGCACTCGCGTGCCCGATACCCAGAGCGCCAACGGCGTGGACGACGCGCTGGTGATGCACGACGCCGAGCCCGGGCACGGAATGTTGAAGAATGTGCTGCTCGGGCGCGAGCTCGGGGCGGCGATCGCCAAGATCCCGAGCCACGATGTGCTGGTGTTGGTGGATGCCTGTCACAGCGGCTCGGCAACACGCAACATAGACCTCGATAACCTGAGCCTCGGCACTTCGAGGGCGGTGAAGAGGTTCTACACGTATCCAGGCATGCCTGCGGCACCCCCGGCGGCCCCGGCCACCCGCGGGATCAATGTGACGCGGGCGGTCAGCGTTCCGCCCGGAACGGAGAATTACGCGGCGCTGTCGGCCGCACGCGATGACGAGTTCGCGAGCGGTACCGAGCAGGGAGGGATGTTCACCTTAGGCGTCGTGGGCGAGATCCAGGACGCCGCACGTGATGGCAAGCATCCGACCGTCGATGACCTGCGCGCGGCGGCCACCACGTATATCGCCGCGCACCTCAAGGAGCCAGATCGCAGCCATCCGGTTGTCGACGGCAATCAGAGGCTGATCCGCGGTGCGCTTGAATTGATCCCCTCGCGCGACGGGCAGGGGCCCACGTGGGCCTCGCTCGTGGCGCTTGCGGCCAAGAGTCAGACGATGAAGGTCTCCGGCGGTGGTGCTCAGGCGATCCGCGTGGGCGACAAGATCGTGCTGCAGGTGGATGTGCCGCGGCCGGGATACCTCAACGTGGTAAGCGTCGACAGCGAGGATCGCGCAACGGTGCTTTTTCCGAACAAGTTCAACACCGCGAACCAGGTGCCGGCGGGGCTCTTCTCCTTCCCGACGCCACAGATGAAGTTCCGCGTGGCTGCAGCGCCGCCCACCGGGCCGACGCTGGTGGTCGCCTTCCTCACCGACAAGGACGTCAACCTGCTTAACACCGGAGTCGAGGGACGCGACGCGGCCGGAAAAATGCAGGAGACGTTCACCGAGGTGAACGGACGTGGCACGCGTGCGCTGAAGATCGAGGCGAGCGATGCAAGCGATGCACCGATGGCGTCCGGGACGTTCACGGTGCGGGTGGACCCAAAGCCCTGACAGAGGGGGGACGCAGAGATGTCACCGAAACTGTGGATACCCGCGCTTGTGAGCACGCTCATGCTGGGTGCGCTGGTCAGCGCTCAGGCGCAACACGGTTTTCAGCTGTTGTCATCGCGGGAATACTCCGAGGAGCTTGCCGCGCAGAAGCTTCCGCATGCGCAGTTCGCACCGCGGGCCGCCGACTTCAACGCTCCGACGATCACCGTGGTGAAACCCGATCACTCGGCACCCATTCAGCCGCCGGTGGACATCGAGGTGCGCTTCGCGCCGGCCCCGGGTGCGAGCGTCGATCTCGCGAGCCTCAAGATCATGTATGGCTTCATGAAGTTCGACATTACGCAGCGCATCCTGCAGGCGCCCGGCGTGGAGGTCTCGGCGGCCGGGCTCAAGGCGAGCGGGGCCCAGATGCCCAGCGGCACCCACAAGCTCCTCATACAACTGGCCGACAACCTCGGGCGCACCGCACGCCAGCCGGTCGAGTTCACTGTCAAGTAGAGGCATGCGCATGCGCGGCGCACGGGGGTGGGTGCGGACGGGGTGCACACTGGCGGTTTGCGCGCTGCTGGTTGCATCCGCCGTGGCGGCCGACAGCCCCGAGCGCTCGCAGGTGACGTTTGGCCCGACGCGCGCAGTGTTGGTGCTGATCCCGGGCGCGGAGGCCGCGCGCGCCCTGGCGCAGCACAAGCTCGGCGGCGTCGATTCCTCGAGCGCCCAGGAGGCCGAGTTGCTGCGCGAATGCTCCAACGGGGAGACTCAAAGCAGCGTCGCGTCCCGGTTCTTCTTCCTGGGAGTCATCACCCAGACTTGGCAGGTGCTGCTGCATCCGGTTGCGGTTGCGGTGCGCGATGAGCTGGCGAAGTACGCGAGCGTCTCCAGTGCCTCGGCGAGTGGTGACTACTACCGTGCGGCGGATTCGAGTGCGCCGCTTAACAACCACATCAGCTGCCTGCGCTTTACGCGCTTCGTCAATGCCGAGGCGGGGGAGGATGTCGCGCTCGACTTCATCGCGAGCGTGAAGCTCGACACCCCGCGCGATGCCATTCGGCTGCGGCCACTGCGGCTGTACATCAGCCAGGCGGGAGCCAAGAGCTCCAACGGACATTATTCGGTGGCGATCTCGGTGCGGGCCAATGCGGTGTGGCGCGATGAATTCAGCGGCCACAGCGGACAGGTGTTCGAGCAGAATGCGGCGGCCGAGAGCTTGGATCTGAAGTCCGGTCCGTTCCTCAAGTACTATCCCACCGACGCTCAAAGTGGCACGCGCCTGCCGATCGTGCCGGTTTCCTTCGGCCTCGATCGCACCCAGGATTTCGGTCGCGCCGAGTTCACCGTCAGCGTGGCGGAGCTTGGTACCCAGCCGGCGACACTCAAGCTCTTGGCCGACATGCTGCCCGACCCGAATGAGAAAATGAGCGGCACGGTGATTGCGGCCGCCATCGTCGGCCAGATCCACTGATGAGTTTGTGTGCATCCGCGGCCGACTCCCGGCGCGCAGCCGTGGCGCCGGGCGGGGCTTTGCGGTGTCTGCCGGGTGTCCTTTGCGCGGCGCTGCTGCTTGGCGGTTGCACGCGCTCGGCCGAGCAGAGCCCGATCCCGCAGGCTGCAGTTGACGTGCAGCCGGGCAGACGCCTGGCGCTCCTCATCGGCAACGACTCCTACCAGCACGCCGAAGTGCTGCGCAACGCCCGCGCCGATGCGCGCGCTGTGGCGGCCTCGCTGCAGAGCCTCGGGTTCACGGTGTCCCTGAAACAGGACCTGGGACTTGAGCAGATGAAGGAGGCGTTGCGCAACTTCAAGGAGTCCATCGCCGGAGGCGACGAGGTCGTGTTCTATTTTTCCGGTCACGGCGTGCAGCTTGGCGGGACGAATTACCTGATTCCCGTGACCCTCGATCCGACGAGTGAAGGCCAGGTCATCGACGACTCGATCGCGCTGCAGCGCGTGCTCGACGATCTGGGCGAGCAGAAGCCGCGCTTCTCGCTTGCCATCGTCGATGCCTGTCGCGACGATCCGTTCAAAGGCAGCGGGCGCGCCATCGCCAAGCGCGGCCTGGCGATGCAGAGCGCGAGTGGCCAGATGGTCATGTACTCGGCGGGTACCGGTCAGGAAGCGCTCGATCGGCTCGGGCCGAACGACCGGGATCCGAACGGGCTATTCACGCGGGTGTTCATTAAGGAGGTCAAGAAGCCGGGCGTGACGGCGAATCAACTGCTGAAGAATGTCCTCTACCAGGTGGTGCAGTTGGCCAAGGGCGTCGGCCACGATCAGGTCCCCGCGCTATATGACCAGACGATCGGGGACTATTACTTTGTGCGCGTTGCGGCGGGCACCGCGCTCCCGGCCACTCCTGCAGCGGCACCCGCAGCCGATACGGCGAGCGTGCATGTGGAGTCTGCGGACGAGGTCGAGCAGGAGTACTGGGACCGGATCCGCGACAGCAGGGATCCTGCCGACTTCGCGGACTACCAGAAGCAGTTTCCACAGGGGCTGCACGCGCCCGAGGCAGCCCTGGAAATGCGCAGGCTGACGCGCCTGCAGCGTGCGAGCAGTGCACCGGCCACAATCAGCGCCAATGCAGCCGCGCGGCCCGTCGCGCGCGCGCCGGTTGTGCCAGTGGCCGCGACGTCCTCCCTGCCAGTACCGGCTGCTGGCACCGCACAGCCGTCCGGAACGGCCATTACCCCGGGAGTGTACGGTGGCTGGACCACGCAAAACCCGTACCCCGACCGCGCTTTCGGCAAACTGATGCTGAGGGCCGACGGGTATTTCGAGTTCATCAACGAGAACGGGGCACGGCTGAGGGGATCCCTCAATCTTTCTCACCCGGAGGGCATTACCGGCAGAGCGACGGTCGTCATGTCGAACGGCAACTACACCGGCGTGGACATTCACAACGGGCGAATCGTTTCGGGCCAGTTCCACGCCGAGTACACCGATGGCTGGAACGACAGCGGCGAGATCGTGATCGATCTGAGCCATCCGCAGTAGCGGGTAGATGCAATGGATATGGATACGCCAGTTGCTCCCGGCCCGCAGGCCCGCACACTTTGCCGCCTGACTGCGTGCCTCTGCGCATTGCTGTCATGCGGCGCGGCTGAGGCCAAGCGTCTCGCGCTGGTTATCGGCAACGACACCTATCAGAACGCCACCCCGCTGCAGAACGCGCGCGCCGATGCACGCGCAGTCGCAGCCCGGCTCGGGCGCGGAGGTTCTTGCGCAGGCCGTGTGTGATGTTCCCCTGCGGATCACGCCCTTGTGGGCGCTGCCGAGCATAGCGTGGACCGATATCGGCGGCGGCCGCAAGCTTGCGCCCACGATCACCTGGAGTGATCCGAAGCGTCCGCGCGAGCGCTACGCCCTCATCCGTCACGCGCTCGACAAACCTTTGGATGACGGCGCCCAGATCATGTACCGGTGGATCGCCGCCAACTGCGCAACGCGAGAAACACGCGACACGGCGAAATACGAGCTGACTGCAGCGGATGAGGTAGTCGGCTTGGACTCCGGCGACGTTCAGTGGCTGGCGCTGCAAAAGGGCACCGTCGCCAGCAACGCCTACGTGATCCTGTGTGAGCAGTCCTGAGCTAGCGCACTGCGAGCGCGCCCTCACTCTGCGCGGCGGAAACTCGGCTCGCGGGCGCAACGCCTGGGGGCTGTTGAGTGGGCTGCGATGTGCCCGCTGAGGGCGGGGCGCCGGGGGACGCTTCGGCCTCGGTAAGCAACGCGGCGCAATCTGCATCCTTGGCGAGTCCCGGATCAACAAACGCGATCACCGCTGCCAGTGGCGTGATGAGTGTCCCGAGCGCGGCGGCGATCGCACCCTGCTTGAGGGTCTGCGTGGCGCTGACGCCGACTAATGGCTTGAGCAGGTGGCCGGTCACTTTGATCGGCGTTCCCAGGCGACCGATGCGAATCTTCTTCGGTTCGCCCTTGATCGACAGATCTAGCTCCTCGGGTCCGAGCCGTACCTCGCCGTTACCGGTAATGAGCACGTTGCGCGTATCGACGACCAGGTTCTGCACGTGCATGGTGCCCTCCTGCACGTCGAACTGCGCCACCCCGCAGCGGATGTCACTGCGCTGATCGCTGCCTTGCAGCAGCAGGCCGAGCCCGTGCACCACGTCGATGCCGGTGAGCTCGGCGAATGCCTCGCGGACCTCTCCGTGCGGCAGTATGACGGTGAGCTTACCGTTGGCGTCGGCGGCGAAGTCGTGCACCGAGTCTCCTTTGCCGCGCGCCACGATGCGCGCCTGCAGGTCGCCGGTGAGCGGCGCATGCGCATCGGCAGCCTTGCCCTTTAACTGTGCCAGCTCGATGTCGCTGATGCGCAGATCGAGCTGCGTGTCGGGGGTGCGGCCGCGTGCATCAATGCGCATGGTGCCGTGGAGCTTGCCTTGTGGCATCTGGAACTCGAAGGGATCAAGGGCGAGCACCCCATCGTCGAGCTTGATGTGCAACATGACCTGTTTCATCGGCACAGTGCCCGCCTCGATGGAAGTGGCCGTGAAGCGCACGTCCGCGTTCATCGCGCGCACGCGTTCGACCTGCAGGCGCGCGTCGGGGAACAGGCGGGCGTTGGCCGGGGCGGTGGCGGGCGCGGCGTGGGGTTTGGCCGTCGGTTTTTCCGCAGAACTTAAGGTGCCTCGCGCGCCGGCCGGTGTGGTGTCGGCGGCAGCCTTGCTGCCAAGTGATGCAGCCAGATCCTTAAGGCGCAACTGCCGGGACAGGAGCTCGCCTGTGACCATCGGGCGCTTGTGCGACAGATCGACGTTCAGTTTGCCGTGCAGGTCGCTCCCGCCAACCTGACCGGCGAGCGGGTCCACGTGCAGCACCTGACCGTCACGCTCGATCGATGCCTGTAGCTTGAAGGGCGGGGTGTTCGGAAATGCCAGCTGCGTGAGGTAATAGAAGTCGGCGAGATCGTTGCCGGTGGCGCGGATCATGAAGCCAACCGTGCCGAGGTCGAAGGGCTTGCGCACCACGCCGTCGGACTCGATGTGAATGTCTCCCGCGCTGAGCTGCAGCGCGAACGGGTAGGGGCGATCCGGGTCCGCGGCAAGCAGCGGGCCGCCGAACGCCTCGATCGTGAGAGGCTGCTTGTTGACGGTGCCCTTGCCTTCGAAGCGGAAGGCGTGCGGATCATCCGCGCTGCCCCGCTCGTGCGCCTCCAGGCCCGCTTCCACATCCAGGTGCAGGATCTCATCCTTGACCGACAGCCTTCCGGAGTGGATGACGAAGTTGCGCACTACCGGCATCCGCGCCGGAGGCCCAGCCGGCGCGTTGGAAGGCTTCTGGCTCTCGAACGTCCAGTTCGCCCGACCGGCCTGATCACGGTGCAGGTAAATGACGGGATTGGTCAGCTCGAGACGCTCAAGCACCACGCGACCCCGCAGCAGGGGCAGAAGTCTTACCTTGAGCTGCAGGCGCTCGGTTTGCAGCATCTGCTTTTCCTTCTCCCAGGGGGGATTGCCGACG